>C687J35174_10000317_pt1 | contig 74620 bp, 75 predicted proteins | sample RifCSPhighO2_01_FD_35174 | JGI IMG/M metagenome (IMG submission 35174) | reverse complement strand
GGAATCTTCACGGTCTCTCTTCTTGATAATGCGCCACCGTTTGTTACTCAAACAGTGAATCGTGTCGTTGAGCGCACTATTGAAACCGTCGCTCAGGCGGCGCCTGCGGCAGTAATTCAGGCTCCCGCGCCGTCCAATCAGGACCTTGTCACGACTGCAATAGGGGCGGCAGCGACACGCGCGGTTGTTATTTACGCTCTTGAGACAGGCACCTCGACGCCGGCCGTCTCTGTCGGCACATACCTTCCTAAGTCGCGCGCAGTCGCGACCGCTGCGCAGGACGCATTGCCGAAAGAAGCCCTCATTGAATTTCCTGGAGGAATATACATTGCCGCGTCGCTTGCCCATGAAGGAGGAGGGGTCACGATTTACGGGTTCTCGGATAGTGCCATTTTGCCGAAGGTGACTTCTCCAGTTTTGATCGCATCAAGCGACTTGAAGTTAGGCGAGACGGCTCTCGCAATAGGCTCCGACGGTTCAGCCTCTACCGGCATAGTGGCGCGCGTAGGTAGCAAAAATATTTACACCACACTGCCAGACATAGGAGCCGGAAGCGCCGCAGTCAATCTAGCTGGAAATCTTATTGGTATCGGCGCTGGAGCGACACCGGGACTTCTCATTCCAGCTAATAAAATAACGATACTTCTTACTGCAACTTCAACAGCGGCGGTCTTGACGCCGTCTGTGCCTAAATAAATTCACGCATGCCTCCATTCACCAACTTCACCACCAAAGCCAAAGAAGCCGTGCGTAGGGCGCACGAACTCGCGATAGAACGCGGACAGAATCATGTCTCGCCGCTCCACTTGCTCGCGGCCCTCGTTCTCCAAGAGGAGTCGCTCGTTTTCTCAATGTTAGACCGGATGGAAGTTGATACTAATCTACTTGCAGACTCTGTTCTTGAACATTTGGAAACGCCAGAGAGGTCTACGGTTCTGTCTCCCTCGTATCAAATCTTTCTAACTCCTGAACTCGTGCAGGCGCTCGAAGCGTCGGGGAAAATCGCCGCGAGGATGAACGACACATTTGTCGGCACTGAACATCTCTTTCTCGCACTTATGGAACATCCGGGTCCTTCCACAGATATTTTCGCGCGTTTCAACATCGTCCGTGATGCCGCACTCGCTATTCTAAAAGAGATTAAAGGTTCTAAAGACGGACAAATCGTGGAGCCCAAACGCTTCCGCGCACTCGCGAAATATGCTCGCAACCTCACCAAGCTTGCTTCAGAAAATAAGCTAGACCCGGTCATTGGTCGGGATATTGAAATTAATAGAGTCATTCAAATTCTAGCTAGGCGCACGAAGAATAATCCGGTCCTCATCGGTGAGGCGGGCGTGGGGAAGACGGCTATCGCCGAGGGTCTCGCTGCCAGGATGGCGACAAACGATGTTCCAGAGATGTTGAAGGGGAAAGAGCTACTCTCGCTTGACCTTGGGCTCATGATTGCCGGCACGAAATATCGTGGCGAATTTGAAGAGAGGATGAAAAATGTGATGAAGGAAGTAGAGCGAGCAGAAGGGAAGGTGATTCTTTTCGTTGACGAGCTTCACACGCTAGTTGGCGCCGGAGGCGCCGAGGGCTCTCTTGATGCGTCAAATATGTTGAAGCCTGCCCTCTCGCGCGGCGAAATTCGCGTTATCGGCGCGACCACCATTAAGGAGTATCAGAAATATATTGAAAAAGATGCCGCGCTCACGCGCCGCTTCCAGTCGGTTTTTGTGCAAGAGCCATCCGTAGAAGACGGCGTTGCCATACTGCGCGGACTCCGCGACAAGTATGAGCTCTTCCACGGCGTGCGCATCACCGACGGCGCTATCGTCGCGGCGGTTGAACTCTCCTCGCGCTACATCAGCGACCGATATTTACCGGATAAGGCGATTGACCTCATTGACGAGGCGGCCTCCGGACTGCGCATCGCTCTAGAGAACAAACCGCCCCTATTGGAAGAAACGGACCGTAAGATTCGTCGTTTGGAAATAGAGCGACAGGCTCTTCAGAAGGATCTGGAGGGTGAACGAAGTAAAGAAATCAAAGAGCGCATTAAAGTAATTGATACAGAAGTTGCCGACTTGAAGGAGAAGACAAGCGAGTTGGAGCTCAAGTGGAAAAATGAAAAGGAAATGATTACGGGCATTCGCGCTAACAAAACAGAACTTGAGGCTCTGAAAATACAGGCGGACAATGCCGAGACTACGGCCGATCTAGGCACGGCTGCAGAGATTCGCTACGGCAAGATTCCGAATATCCAAAAAGATTTGGAAACTAAATTAAAACGATTAAAAACTTTGCAAAAGTCGCGTCGCGTGCTGAACGAGGAAGTCGCCGAGCAGGATATCGCGTCGGTGGTGAGTCGTTGGACAGGTATCCCCGTCGCGAAAATGCTTGAAGAAGAAGCGGCGAAGCTCTCCCGCATGGAGGAGACGCTTAAGTCGGGCATTATTGGCCAAGACAATGCAGTGAAAAAAGTGACGGACGCCGTGAAGCGTTCGCGCGTGGGAATCTCTGACCCGAACCGTCCAATCGGCTCGTTCCTCTTCCTCGGGCCAACAGGAGTTGGGAAGACTGAGCTCTCAAAGAAGATCGCGGAATTTATGTTCAACGACTCTGATGCTCTCGTGCGCGTGGACATGAGTGAATTTATGGAGAAGCACTCGGTCGCGAAGCTCATCGGCGCGCCACCTGGCTATGTAGGATATGAAGAAGCCGGAAGCTTAACGGAGCGCATTCGGCACCGCCCGTACGCGGTGGTGCTCTTTGATGAAATTGAGAAAGCGCATCCGGAAGTTTTCAACATTCTTTTACAAGTGTTGGATTCGGGACACCTCACCGACGGCAAAGGGCGCAAGGTTAATTTCAAAAACACGATTATCGTACTGACTTCTAACATAGGGGGAGAATTCATAGACCGTCTCGCGCATATCGGCTTCGGCACCGCTGGCGCTACTGATGCGACTCGTTATGAAGAGACTAAAGGTAAAGTAATGGACGCGCTGAAAGAGCATTTCCGTCCCGAATTCTTGAATCGACTGGACGACATAATCATCTTTGATGTGCTCGCGAAAGAGGCGCTCGCTCGCATCGTGGACACGCAGATTGAAGAGGTGATGAAGCGCCTCACGCACAAGCGCATCGCGCTCACCATCTTGCCAGAAGTACGAACATGGCTCGCGGATAAGGGATACAGCCCACAATATGGCGCTCGCCCCCTGCGCCGTGTGATTCAGGACAAGATACTCACGCCGCTCGCCTCACTCATGGTCGCGCAGGGCTTGATGGAGGGCGGTACCGTAACGGTTTCCATCAAAAATGACGAACCGCATTTTGATGTGAAGAAAAAACGCTCGCCGAAGACGGCTCGCGCAAACATAAAAGAAATCGTCGTCGCATAAACTCCGCGAGCAAGCTGAAAAACGGTCGCGCTCCGGGCCGCTAGGCCAAGTCTTACTACCGTTTTTCAGCTTGCTCGCTTCGTTACCGCGTGTTACATTACCCACATGTCTCAAGACCGCCTTCTTCGACTCAAGTCCACGAAGTCCAACCACATTATCTGGACTCGCAAGAATAGAAAAACCACAGAACGAAAGATTGAACTCATGAAGTTCGACCCAACCCTGCGTAAGAGCGTGCTTTTTAAAGAGACGAAGAAATAACATTGTGCTATCGTTTCTGTACGGGTCCATCGTATAGTGGTAGTACATCGGTCTCCAAAACCGACAGCCTAGGTCCGATTCCTAGTGGGCCCGCATGTGTGGAAAGTCGTACCAACTCTGTGCAGGCGCGGTATGATAGAGATATGCGCTCTCGTGTATCTTTATTCGCGTCCCTGTTGGTTGTCGGTTTTCTAGTGTTTCCGCTCGCCACGAATGCGGGCGGGATACCGTTCTTCGGCCCGATTATTCCGCAGGAGGGGACACAGGCCGTTTGTGCGGCGGGCTGGGGAATGATTATCACAGTTTTCAATAATCTCATCAGCGTTCTAATCACTCTCGCCATCGTCTTCGTCGCGCCACTCATGATAGCCTACTCGGGCTTTCTTTATGTCATAAACCCAGTGAATCCTGCGGGACGCAGCCAGGCTAACGGCATTCTTACTCGCACCATTGTCGGCATCGTCATCGCGCTCGCCGGCTGGATGATAGTGGATGCGATTATGGCGGTTCTCTATGAAGCTAATGCTGAGGATAGCTCTGGCAACGCGTGGGGAACATGGACAAGCCTCATTACATCCGGGAACCTTCCTCCCTGTATCGAACTTAAGGGTAGCCTTGCCCCCGCTCCGCCACCGACTGTTGGCGTGGTTCCAGAGGTTACAGTCAATATTAGTAACGGGGCCATAGTTTCAACAAACGCAATAAATATTTTGAAAAGTATTTTGAGGACAGCCGGTCTCACTAGCGCTACGATTACGAGTGGACGACGAACTTCAGATGATCAAACTCGTGTCATGTACAACAATCTTCAAGCAACCAATGGTGTTGCCAGTCAAAGAGCGTTATATGGTCCAAACGGTGATGCGGTGATTGATGTGTATGTCGTACAAAAACAAGCTGGGGCTGGCGAGACGGCGATAAAAGCTGCTATGAAGCAAAAGATAGAACAGTTAGGTTGTTACAATGTAAGTAATCACTGCAGTTCAAATGATGTTTTTGATGTTGATCCTGCCTCCATCAGCAATGGGAGCGCATTTCTTACTGCACTGCAAAACTCATCGGCAGTTAAAAATTATATCCCACCTCCGCGCGACCCTGCCTATCACATAGAACTATAAGCTATGATTTTTGTCTGAAGTTTGCGCAACCACGCTTTCTGGCGGCGGGCGTACTGCCAGAGTTTTGCAGAGAGAGTAGGGAGGAGAGATGCTTCGTCGCGCGTGCCCTGCGTAGCCTTGGCGAAGAAGGGTTCGCCTCGCAAATACTCACCAACTATTTTGTATTCAAGCCCGAGCTCGTTCAGGCGCGTATCGCCAACTTCTTCGCGCACACGGCACACTTCGTCAATAAGTCCACGCGAGAGGGCGCTCGCGAGCCGCGCATCAATCCTCGCGCGCAACTCCTCTTTCGGCGGGTCAATGACAATCCACTTCACCTGAAAGAGTGATCCCGAGTCCTTCGAGGGACGAGTGGGAACGGTACCAATAGATTCAATAATCTCCAGCGCGCGGATAAGTCGCCGGCGATTCTTGGGGTCTAGTTCTTCGGCACGGCGCGGGTCGTGTTCTCTAATTCGCGCGAATAATTCTTCAGTTGGCAGTGCCTCAAGTTCTTCACGCAGTTTCGGGTTCGCATCAATTCCCATTGGAAGACCGTGCAGAAGAGCGTCAAAATAAAAGTGCGTCCCACCGACGAGAATCGGAAGTTCCCCGCGCGTCGTGATTTCTTCAATCAGACGCGTTGCATCGGATACGAAGTCTCCGGCAGAATATGTCTCGCTCGCGTTGCGTATATCAATAAGGTGATGCGGGACCCCGCGCATTTCTTCCGCCGTTATTTTCTCGGTGCCGATATCCAGCCCGCGATACACCTGTCGTGAATCTACCGAAATTATCTCGCCACTACGCCTTAACGCCTCATCAACAGCGCGGGAAGACTTACCTGAAGCAGTAGGTCCTACGATACACAAGATTTGTCTTTGCATTGCCAGCGATGGTATCATAGCAGCGAAGTAACCAATACACCTATGAAAGAAACTAAAAGTAACTATTGCGAACATTGTGGAGAATTCCATGACCCGATTCGCGACCATTCATCGCTTGTGAAGGTTGGGGAGCCGGTGCCCGATTTTGAGTTTGAGACATACCATAAAGGAACGATTAAGACGATGAGTCTCTCGCAGACGCGAGGGAAGTGGGCGGTCGTAGTCTTTTATCCTGCTGATTTCACTTTTATCTGCCCAACAGAGCTTGAAGAGCTCGCTAAATTATATCCGAAATTTCAGGAATTAAATGCCGAAATTATTTCAGTTTCAACCGATACTGTTTACACGCACAAAGCATGGCACGATGTTTCGCCTGGCATCAAGCAAATTAAATATCCAATGGCGGCCGACCCGTCCGGTAAGTTAGCTCTAGCGTTTGGCGTCCTTATTGAAGGCGGAGAAGCTATGCTAACGCCGGATGAGGGCCTCGCTCTCCGCGGAACCTTCATCATTGACCCCGCCGGCGTCTTGCGTTCTATGGAGGTCAACGACAATTCTATCGGGCGCAAAGGTTCAGAAACATTACGCAAACTTCAGGCGGCGCAGTTCGTAGAAACACATAAAGGGCAAGTCTGCCCCGCCTCGTGGGAGCCGGGCTCTGACACCCTTGAACCGGGCCTCAACTTGGTGGGGAAGTTATAACTTGAGAATATTATACATAGGGCTGCCCTATGTACTTAGTTGTAGAAAATTAAAAAGCCCTGACGAATCAGGGCTTTCTCGCTGAGGGCGCTTCAGCCAATCAGATAATCCTGAGGCCGAGGCCAGCCATCGCCACCTGGAAACGTTGAAAAACATGGGAAATGGACAGCACGTCCGGCGCTGTACGAATAGCGACAACGGCACCATCCATGAAGAAACAGCACGTAGGCATTCCCATGTAATCGCCAGCGCCGTTTTGAAGTCCAAGATACCTGGCAATCTCGACGTTTTCGATCTCCGGATTGTTGAGCCGATAGCCCCGCGTCGCTTCAGGCAATGTCTTGAATTCCACTACCTTGTGTTTCGTAGCCGTATTCGGCATGACCATTCTCCTTCATTTGTACAACGTTGATCAAGTTACCCAGAAATATCTATACCACAATGTCAGAAATAATGCAAGTGCTGGAGGTGGGAGTCGAACCCACAACTCTTGCGAGACAGGTTTTTGAGACCTGCGCGTATACCGGTTCCGCCACTCCAGCATCTAGAATGCACAGTAACATTTCGCAATCATATTTTCATCATGTTAGAATTGTGTTAATGAAAGACGATGCCGCGTATGTGCCGACCAAGTATGATTCGGTTTTTTGGATTGATGTAGATAAGATACAGTCGAATCCTTACCAGCCGAGAAAAGATTTCAGCGAAGCTGGCTTGAAGTCGCTCGCCGAAAGCATTCGCCAATACGGAGTGCTACAACCGCTCGTCGTCACTCGCACTGATGTAGAGAAGCCGGACGGCGGTCTGGAGAGCGTGTACGAGCTTATCGCTGGCGAGAGGCGATTACGGGCGAGCAGGCTTGCCGGATTGAAGCAAATGCCGGTGGTCATTCGCCACGGAGAAAATAATCTAACAAAGCTGGAGCTCGCCATTATTGAAAATATTCAGAGAGAAGACTTGAATGCGGTTGACAGAGCGAAGGCGCTTAGGAAGCTCATAGAAGAATTTGGAATCTCTCATGCCGAATGTGCCGCGAAGATTGGCAGGAGCCGCGAATATGTCTCTAACTCGCTTCGCCTCCTTTCCCTGCCAGAACACATGCAGGACGCGATAGTAATGAAAGAAATTAGCGAGGGGCACGCGCGCCCCTTGATGGCGCTGAACGACCGCCCGGAGGAGCGCGAGACTCTTTTTAAAGAAATTATTTTAAGAAAGTTAAATGTCCGTTCCGCCGAACGAATCGCCCGTTCCATCGCGCAGGAGCGAGCGCACAAATATAATCGGAAGTCGCAAGAAATGGTGGCGCTTGAAAAGTCTCTTACCGAGACTCTCGGCACGCGCGTCATTATAGAAACGAATGCAGAGGGCGGCTGTCTTCGCATAGACTTTTTTTCTCCAGACGATTTACAGCAGTTAGTTGATGCGCTCGCAGTTGAACGCGAAGTAGAGAAGGGGAAGGTAGCCGCAGGTTCACCGAAGATTTTTCCGAACACCACTCAACTCTCAAACGACCCAGTACCGCCAGCTGCTCCAGAAGAAAAGTCAGAAGACGATGAGCTTTACTCGGTGAGTAGCTTCACTGTTTAGAATGGGAATGCTGATGTCCAGTCTTGTGTCGTTTATGACGACGAGGCGGTTTGATCGGCTCGATCATACCTAGTGCAGAGCGAATGTGTCGACGGGCAAGCGTTGTCTTAGCGATATCAAGCCACTTTGCCGATGGGTGCGCTGAATCACGGTGAATAATTTCAACGATTTCACCGTTGCCGAGTGTAGTCTCAAACGGGACGAGCTTTCCGTTTACCTTCGCTCCCTGAATATGATCGCCCAGGTCGCTGTGTATAGCGTAAGCGAAATCAATCGGTGTTGATGAGGAGGGAAGGTCTATCACATCTCCCTTCGGAGTGAATACAAAAACTCGATGAGAAAAGAAATCTTCTTTAAGTCCTTCAACGAACTCTTTAGAGCCAGCGATGTCGGTATGTGCTTCGGCGAGTTCAGAGAGCCATGGTGGAGCTTTTATCATGTCGCCGGCTGGACTTTCTTTTTTTGAGAATCTCATGAGTGATGGGACGAGCGAGCGAACCCATGTAAACGACAGAGACGAAAATTTGCTTTTCTGGGTTTCTTTGTCAAGTTTCTCTACGCCTTTCCCAAGTTGTTTAAAGGACATGTGCGATGCGATGCCAAACTGCGCGCGGCGATGCATTTCTTCAGTACGAATTTGTATTTCAACAATACCCGCTTCCGGAGTTACGACCGTCGTATGGAGCGATTGGTAGCCGTTCGGTTTTGAGAATGCGATGTAGTCTTTGAACTCTCCGGGTAATGGTTTATAGAGCGCGTGTACGATGCCCAGTGTAGAGTAACAATCTTCAATGTTTGAAACGATAATTCGTAGTGCGGCGATGTCATGAATTAGGCTAATATCATCATGCTTCCTCTTCAACTTCTGGTGAAGACTCCAAAGCCCCTTCATTCGAATCTCGGTGCGGAAATCCTTTAAGTCCTTTTTCGAGGACTCTTGTTTCAATTCTTTCTGCATTTTGGAGAGACCGTCTTCAGACTCTTTCGTTTTTAACTTACGAACCTCGCTGGTGTGTAGGGCGGCGTCGGGGTCAACGAAAGGGAAGGCTAGGTCCTCAAGCGTTTTCTTCATCTTACCCATGCCGAGACGGTCGGCAATCGGAGCATAAATCTCCAGTGTCTCTAGCGCTATGCGGAGCCGTTTGTGTTCAGGCACATGCTCTAGCGTTTGCATATTATGTTCGCGGTCTGCGAGCTTAACTATGAGTACGCGGATGTCGCTCGCCGTCGCCACCATCAGTCGACGGAGCGATTCAGCGTGGCGCTCCGCGCCACGATACTTATGTGTCCCAAGCTTCGTCACTCCGTCAACAATAAAAAGCAACTCCTTTCCAAACTCTTTTTCCATTTCAGCGCGCGAGACACGGCCGTCTTCAACTGCGTCATGCAGGAGTCCAGCGGCGATTGTCGTAGCGTCCATGCCATATTCGGCGAGTGTCTTCGCCGCCGCGGCCGGATGGATGAAATACGGTTCGCCCGAATAGCGCTTCTGCCCCTCGTGAGCCTTTTTAGAATAGTCGTACGCTTTCTCTATGGCGACGACATCCTCTTTCGTAGGCGCCTCCATCTCGGCAATAATCTCCTTGACGGTTGTCATAGGTGAATACTATACACCTACTGCTTTATTTTAGATATTCGGCGGCGGAAACGGGAGTGAGAGAGTCGGGAGAAACAAAGTCGGGAAGGTAGATGCGGCGGAGGCCTTTCTTGAGGAAGAGGCCTTGCTTTGACTTATACAAAACCAGAGGCTTGCCGGTGCGCGGATGCTTGCCGATTTCTTTCACTATTTCAACACCTCTTGGTGACTTTTTCGGTTCAGCGAGGAGAGTGAGAGCCTCATCAAGAGTGATTGTGTATGGGTCGCCCATCTTAGCTTTGAGAGAGCGGAATTCGCCGTCACTGCCTACATATGGCCCGAACTTTCCTGTTGAAGCGAACACGGGTTTACCAGTTGATGGGTGCGTTCCCAGCTCGCGCGGGAGTGATAAATATTTTACTGCGTCAGCGAGCGTCACTTGTGTTAAGTCAGTTCCCGCCGGGATACTCGCTCTTTTGGCGACAACTCGTGGGCGTCCGCGACCGCGTTTGCCGCCACCCTTCGTAGCCTTTGGCGAAGTAGGGTCGGTTTCCTCTCCACTACCTCGGCCTGCTGGCCTCGGCACCTCCTCGCCTTCGCTCGTCGGCATCTCCACATACGGTCCAAATCTCCCAGTTTTCACATAAATCGGCGCGCCAATATCCGGGTGATTCCCAATGGGTTCGTCTTGTTTGAGTTCTAAACCCTCTTCAGTCCTTGCACCGAGACAGTCCGGATATTTTTTACAACTCATAAAAACTCCGCCACGGCCGAGTTTATTTTCCATTGAACTTCCGCAAAGGGGGCAGGGGAATTCCACTCCAGAATCTCCAAGCGATGTCGCCTTCGGTAATTTATCTTTCGCTCGAACAGCTTTTTCAAACGGTCCATAAAAAGCCGCGAGAGTCTCGGTGTACCCGCGTTCTCCGCGCGCTATCTCGTCAAGTTCGTTTTCCATTTCTGCGGTAAATGTATCGCTCACATAGGTTGGGAAATTTTCTTCAAGCCAGCCGGAGACGACCATGCCGGTCGCAGTTGGCTTCAGAGCGCGCGCAAGTTTCTCTACATACCCCCTATCTTGAATCGTTTTCATTATAGATGCGTATGTGGAAGGCCTGCCGATGCCCCTCTTTTCTAATTCTTTAATTAAACCCGCTTCGGTGTAGCGATTCGGCGGTTCGGTTTGTTTTTCTTCAGCGCCAAGAGAAAGTAGAGTAAGCGTGTCGCCCACGACGAGTTTCGGCAGTTCAACATCTTCACCGCGCGCCTTTGTGTCCAGAGCGAGCCAACCGGGAAAGAGTACACGCGAACCGTTTGCAGTAAATAGAGGAATACTTGCCTCGCCGGAGCCATGCGAAGGCGGGTCAGCCTTTGCCGCGACATTCGTGCGCATAATCTTCGCCGGAGACATCTGCGAGGCGAGCGCGCGCGTTCGTATGAGCTCGTATAGCTGTGTTTCGTCTGGCGTAGCGCCCGCGCGAGTACGCGCGGGGTCAGTGGGGCGGATGGCCTCGTGCGCCTCCTGCGCATTCTTACTCGTCGTCCTATATACGCGCACTTGGAGATATTCTTTTCCGAATTCTTTTTCAACAACGCTTGCCATCCTCGCGACCGCCTCTTTCGCGAGATTCACTGAGTCTGTGCGCATGTAGGTGATGTGGCCCGCTTCGTAGAGCTTCTGTGCCGCGCGCATCGCGCGCGAAGGGGCAAAGCCGAGTCGCGTTGAAGCAGTCTGCTGCAAGGTTGAGGTGGTAAATGGTGGCCTCGGATTTCGTTCTTCGGATTTTTCAGTAACACTCGCGACGCTCCACGCGGCACTCCGGCCGGCCTGTACGATTCTGTCTGCTTCTTCTTTTGTCGCGGGCTCTTCGGTGCAGGTCGTGGCTAATTCGCCTGTCTTCGACTTAAACAAAGTTGAAAGTACGAAATAGATTACTGGTATAAAAGCTTTAATTTCTCGTTCGCGCTCCGCCAAGATGCGAAGAGCAGGCGATTGTACGCGGCCAGCCGACAAGCCATATCTCACTTTTTTCCAAATTAGCCCTGATAAATCGTATCCGACGATGCGGTCCAATACGCGCCGCGCTTCTTGCGCACGGCGCAAGTTTTCGTCTATATCTCTCGGATGCGCAATCGCATCTTTTATCGCATCTTCTGTTATCTCGTGATACACAACGCGTTTTATCGGTTTTTCTGTTTTCTGTTTTCTGTTTTCTGTCCCTTCTTTGATAATTTGGGCAATGTGCCACGCTATCGCCTCGCCCTCGCGGTCGGGGTCTGTCGCGAGATATATTTCATCTGCCGAACTCGCTGCGCGTTCTATCTTGGCGATGACTTCGCGCTTATCTGCGGAAACTACATAGCGCGGGATAAATCCGCCCTCAATATCCACCGCGTCTTTATTACTCTTAGGCAGGTCGCGCACATGCCCGACAGAGGCGAGGACTTCATAGTCCTTACCTAAATATTTTCCTATTGTTCTCGCCTTCGTCGGCGATTCTACGATAAGCAACCTTTTCATCATTCACTCACTCATAACGCGCGTACCCATATCGTGTCAAACTACTTCAACGCATATCGGATGATGGTCGGAGCCGATTCGGTCTGTGAGGACGGAGGCGGTTTTGATTGAAAACGATTTAGAAACGAGTATGTGGTCCAGTTGCGAGCGAGAGAGGGGATGTGTAATCTCACCGTTAAGTGCGTTATTCAACTCATGCTCAACAAAACGCTGTTCAATATGCGTGCGCTCGCGCCGATGCAAAAATGCATCGCTCACTTTACCGCCGAGAATCCAATTCAGTATTGAGATGTGCGGCGCCTCAATCGTGTTGAAGTCTCCGCAGACGATCGTGAGGCGAGAAGGGTCCCGCTCCGCCATTGCGAGCTCAAACTCCTTCAAGCGCCACGCGGGCTGGGCTAGGACGAGATGGAGATTAAAAACGCGCACAGACACGCCATTTATTGTTATGTCAACATAAAGACCCCCACGATAGCGAATCTTTGAGAAGAATTGTTGTAGCATGAGACGCACAAAGATGCGAGCGCGCAGTGGCAAAAGCGGCCAATAATCTGGAAAGGGGATATCTCCCTGCGCGGTGATTGGATGTTTGGAGAGAATGACGACGAAATTCCGTTCGGTTCCGTACGAAAAGAGCCGTTCCACATCAGTGCGGGAAGCGATGAAGTAAGGAAGTGTTTGTAGTCTTTTGAGAAATTCTTCAGGCACTTCTTGCAGGCAGAAAATGTCAAAGTTGCTATTCGCAATAAACTCAAATGCGCGGTCCAACTCGCGATTACGAAATAACATGTTCCAAGAATATATTTTCATATTTTATTTATACGCGATGCCACGCACCAAATTCTTCTTTAACTAGACCACGCAATTCAAGAGCAACCAATGATGTCAACAATTCGCCCACATTCGTATCTGCTCCTCGCAGTATTTCATCACGCGTCATAGGCTCTTCCAGCATATTCCAGACAACCAGTTCGGCGTCTTCAAGGTCGCTTGGCACGGCGCCGCTCACACCGCTCTCGCGAGGAGCGATATGGAGTGCCTCAAGAATGTGGAGCGGGTCAGACACGAGCGCCGCGCCGAGACGGATGAAGAGATGCGGGCCGAATGCGTGCGGGTCGCCGATTCTGTGCGGTATACAAAGCAGGTCGCGATTGTATTCACTTGCGAGCCGCGCGGTGATGAGAGTCCCGGATTTCTGCCCGGCTTCTATTATAAGTATTGCGTCAGAGAGTCCGACCATTATGCGGTTGCGTTCGGGGAAATAATATACGCGCGAAGGTTCGTCTGGCGGATACTCAGAAATCATCCCTCCTCCGGCTTTTAAAATTTCTTTTGCAAACGATCTGTTACTGCGCGGATACAGCACATCATCGCCGAGACCAGAGCCGGGCACTACAAGCGTATGCAAGCCGGCAGAAAGGGCGGCCTTGTGTGCGCAAGTATCGGTTCCGAGCGCGAGACCGCTCACAATAGATATCGGATAACCAGCGAGACCAGTAATCAATTTCTGACACGCCTCCTGTCCGTAGCGCGTCATCGCGCGCGAGCCAACAACAGTTAATAATTTATGTCCCGCGGGCGGTAGTGCGCCTCTAACCCACAGTCGCTCCGGCTGCTGCGGTATCTCCAAAAGTTGTGCAGGCCACTCATTCTTCTCCAGTTCCCGTATCTCCATAGGTGCAGTATAATACGGAGAACATGCTGGACATACATTTTATTCGGGAGAATGTTGACCTGATTAAGGCAGGGGCGCTGAAGAAGCACATAGAGGTAGACCTTGACCGTATCATCAAGGTGGACGACGAGCGCAAACTGATTCGGCAGGAGCTAGACGCGAAGCGCGCAGAACAAAACCGGAACAGCAACGAGATTCGCACTTATAAGGATAAAGAACGAGAAAAAGCAATTGAAAAAATGCAGCATTTGAAAGCAGGTATGGCCGAGGGTGAGGAGCGATTGAAGAAAGTGATGATTGAGTGGCAGAAGCTCATGCTCACTGTGCCGAATATCCCCGACATGTCGGTTCCGGACGGAAATAACGATACCGATAATCTGGAGGTAAAAAAATGGGGAACGCTACCAGAATTTTCATTTGTGCCGAAAAATCATGTTGAGCTCATGACAGCGCTCGACATCGCAGACTTTGAACGAGGCGCAAAAGTGGCGGGCTTCAGAGGATATTTCTTAAAAGGTGATGGTGCGCTTCTCTCTTATGCGCTCTGGCATTTCATCTCTGACTATTTTGTAAAGAAGGGCGGATTTATTCCCATGATTGTTCCGTCGCGCGTGCGCCGCGAGTCCTTCATGGGCACGGGATATCTCCCGCAGTCTGAAGAAGATTTATATAAAACACAGGACGGCGAATACCTCGCCGGCACAGCAGAGGTTGCGGGTATGGGCTATCACATGAACGAAGTTCTTGACGCGAAACAGTTCCCTATAAAATATTTTGCTTTCTCGCCATGCTTCCGCAGAGAGGCGGGCGCGCACGGTAAAGACACAAAGGGGCTAGTGCGCGTGCACGAGTTTTATAAATTTGAACAAGTCGTCCTATGCGAAGCGTCACACGAAGCGAGCGTTAAATATCACGAAGAGTTGACCGCCAACGCTGAAGAGATGATTCAACTATTGAAAATTCCATACCGCGTCGTGATTAATTGCGGTGGCGACATAGGGCTCGGACAGGTGAAGAAATATGATATTGAATGTTGGATGCCGTCGGAAAGGAAGTATCGCGAGACGCACTCGTCTTCTTATTTCCACGACTTTCAGACGCGACGGCTCAATATCCGTTATCGCGACCCAAAGGGAGAGATGAAGTTCGCGCATTCTCTGAACAATACGGCGCTCGCGACTCCGCGGCTTCTCGCCGTCATCGTTGAGAACTATCAGCAAGCTGACGGCACGATTAAAGTACCCGAGGCTCTAGTGCCGTATGTTGGCAAGGACACCATCAACGGGGCGGGGTAGTGAGCGATTGGCGGAGCGGCGCCGTAATCGGCGCCGTCGCGGCGTCTTTGCATTTGGTGTTCTTCTTTTATTACTTTTCGGAGCGGCCATTTATGGTCTCCAACAAAACGCAGTGCGCATTTCTCGTGTTGAAATTTTAGGCACTGACCCAGCGTTTATCTCGTATGCAACAAACGCAATGCAAGGGGGCTATCTTGGCATAATCCCGCGCGACTCGGTATTCTTTTTTCCCGAGGGCCGCATTCGTGCCGACATTCTCGCCACTCATCAGGACATTGCCGCCGTTTCAATATCTCGTAGTGGCTTCACGGGCATTGTGATAAAAGTGGATTATCGTGTTCCCATCGCGCGCTGGTGTGGCCTCTCTCCTTCTGTAGGTGTAGATGAATACTGTTATATTTTTGATTCATTAGGTTTTATATTTTCTGCCTTCGCGACGACGACTGAGACCATCAACAACTTCAGACTATACGCATCGCTTGAAGGAGCAATAATAGAACCGCTTCGTGCAACTATTGTTCACGCAGAGAAACTCCCATCGGTTTTTGACTTCGCGCGACAGCTCGCCACATTCGGCTCTTCGGTAACATCAATCGTTATCCATGGCGATGAAGTTGATATGTACCTTACGAGCGGCACACCCAGCACCAAATCTGATTTGGTGCTGGGCACGCGCGTTTCGTATGTCCTCGGGAATGAACAAAACGCGTTCACCGCGCTTGTCTCTGCTCGTGATAACTTCAATCTCTCTGATGGCTCTGTGGACTACATTGACCTGCGCTTTGACGGTAAAGTGTATCTGAAGAAGAAGTAAGCAGAAAGCAGGAGGCAGGTAGCAGAGATTTCTGATAGGGTAATTCAATGCAATCATTTTGGCAGAAACTTCCAAAACCGTTTTTTGTCATGGCGCCGATGGCGGATGTTACGGATGTCGCTTTTCGCGCACTCGTTGCGAAGCGAGGCAAGCCAGACATTTTCTGGACAGAATTCGTTTCGGCTGATGGGCTCTATCACACTCGCGAAATACCGAAGTTAAACTTCGGTAGCAACTACCGAAGTTTAACTTCGGTATTGACGGATAGAGAGAACCCGCTTTTGCGCGATTTGCAATTTACCGAAGAACAGAGGCCGATTGTTGCTCAGGTATTCTCCTCAAAACCAGAGATGATCGCATACGCGACCAAGCTCGTTGCAGAATTAGGCTTTGACGGCGTAGACATTAACATGGGCTGTCCAGACAAAACTATTGAGAAGCAGGGAGCGGGCGCCGCGATGATAAAAAATCCAAAACTCGCCGTAGAGATTATCCGCGCGGCACAAGAAGCGAGTAACTTGCCAGTTTCTGTTAAAACAAGAATTGGCTACAACAAAGAATCGTTGGAGGAGTGGCTTTCCGCATTACTGTCTGCAAATCCTGTCGCCGTCACACTCCATCTTCGCACGAGGAAAGAGATGTCGCTTGTACCGGCCGGCTGGGAATTGATGAAGAAGGCGGTAGAAATTCGGAACAAAATAAATCCAAAAGTTTTACTCATTGGCAATGGGGATGTATTGAGCTTGGAAGACTCGCGAGTGAAAGCCGTGGAGACGGGGTGCGACGGAATCATGCTCGGTCGCGCAATGTTTGGGAATCCGTGGGTATTCACAAACCGCCAGCCAGAAACAATCAGCTTACAAGAAAAACTAGATGCTTTGATTGAACTCGCGCACGGCTTTGAAAAAATCACTCCGCACAAGAACTTCGCAATATTAAAAAAGCATATCAAAGCGTTCGTCACGGGCTTTCCCGGCGCCGCCGACCTCCGTGCGCGACTCATGTCTGCCGAATCGGCATCGAAGCTCGAAAGATCTATACACCTTTATACTTAATACTTTTCCCTTTATACTGTCTCCATGGCGCATCAGAGTTTATATAGGACACACAGGCCGGCGACATTTAAAGATGTGGTGGGGCAAGAGCAGGTTACGAAACCGCTTGAGGAGGCGGCTAGACTCAAGAAGATTGGTCATGCCTATTTATTTGCTGGTTCGCGCGGCCTCGGGAAAACTTCAGTTGCGCGCATATTCGCAGACGCTATCGGATGTAAAGAAAATGATTTGCATGAAATTGACGCCGCGAGTAACAACAGCGTTGACGCTATGCGTGCGCTCACCGAGGGCGTTTACACTCTGCCATTTGAATCGCCATACAAGGTTTATATACTTGACGAAGCACACATGCTCTCCAAGAGCGCATGGAATGCTTTTTTAAAGACTCTTGAAGAGCCGCCAGCATATGCGGTCTTCATTCTCGCAACGACAGAATTAGATAAAGTTCCAGAGACCGTGCAGTCGCGTTGCCAGGTATTTGAGTTCAAAAAACCATCAAGGCGAGGCCTTGCTGAAGTGACTATGAATGTCGCGAAGAAAGAAGGATATGCGCTCGCGTCCGACGCCGCCGAACTTATCGCCATGCTCGCCGATGGCTCGTATCGCGATGCGCTCTCGGTATTGCAAAAAGTGCTTGCGTCATCACATGGTAAAACGCTTACTCGTGAAGAAGTGGAGAAGGCGACTGGCGCGCCGAAGAGAGAACAAGTGCACGCACTCATAAACGCGCTCGCCAAGGGCGAGCGCGGGAAGGCGCTCGAAGCGATAGAGAAGGCGAGTAAGACTGGCGCCGACATGACGCTCTTTCTAGAACTCGTGCTAGAAGCGCTTCGCGCCACGCTTCTCATCCGCTATGCGCCTGACCTACGCGCCTCGCTCGCTGACGAGCTCGGCGCGGACGAATTCTCAGTGCTTGAAAAATTCGCCCAGCCAGATGTGGGACCTCCGAGGTCCTACATTACTCACGCGACCATGCTCGCCTTTCTCACCGCCGCCGAGCGCATCCGCTACGCGCCTATCCCCGCGCTCCCTCTGGAGCTCGCCGTTCTAGAACTCTTTCCTGAAAAAGCTTCTAAATGATAATGTATCAGTATTGCCGGTTCGTCTAACGGTAGGACAGCGGCCTTTGAAGCCGTTAATTGGGGTCCGATTCCCTGACCGGCAGCCAACGAATGACGATGAGGAGGTGCTAAGATGAGCACAGCGAAGTGCCGAGAGCGAAGGCGTACTGAGCTCAGTAGAGCGAATGTGCCAGTTCGAAACAGGTTTAGACGGTTCATAAAAAACAAGCACCGCCTGAGCGATGCTTGATGTGATCCTAGGATTGTGCGTTTAGGGTTCGATGAGAAATCCGGCATCCACTAGCACCTGCTTGATGAATGTGGCAATCCCATAATTCTTATCTCGGCTCTTCGATTTCCGTTTATGGAACTCATCCCACAGTGCTTCGCCGCTTTTTCCTTTCGGGGTGTTACGGACAAAGTTCTGCAACTGTGAGAGAGCCAACTCTTCTTTTTCCATCGCATCGAGTACTGCATGCAATAATCGGAAGTCGAATGTTTCAATCATCTCACCAAATGCAAGGGGAGGGTCGGTTCTTTGCACAACCGGGACAGAGGCAGGTTCTGGGCGTGGCGCCGACGGTTCAACCGGTCTCGAAGCGGGCGCTGCTGAGCGGGCCATAGTCCATTCCCGCTTGAATGCCCAGGAGACCGCTTTCCCTCCTTTTGAGGTCTGTCTCGTGTCAAGCACTAACTCGTCGCCCACATTTGGTGTGCAAGGAGCGTCTGGTTGGAAACCGAGGTCGTCTGGCGCAGGACCGGTCCATACCACCCGAGATTTCTGATTCTTGTGGACCAGAACAGTCGTCTCGGTTCCGTCGATTTGAGCAAAGCCCCAGCCACTGCCGGGACTGAAGCTTACAACCGTTCCGTACTGTGCGGGCATATTCTTCCCTCCCAGTGTTTGTTAATCTTCGGTCTCTGAAGGAGCAAGACCTCTTGGTCACAACCTGGAGATTAGAAAACATATCTTACGCGCGTAGTCAACCATAGTTTTAGATGGTCAGCCCAAAAGTTTTGCTATAGTGAGGCTATGAAAAAGCGAATAATTATTGTGCACGGGTGGGGAGGGTCGCCAACTGCCGACTGGGTGGAGTGGGCGACAGAGGCATTTCGAGAAAAAGAATATGAGGTGATTACTCCAGAGATGCCAGACACGAATCACCCGATTATTGAGAAATGGGTCGGTCATTTGAAATCTGTTGTTGGTACAGTAGATGAGAATACATATTTCATCGGGCACAGCATCGGTTGTCAGACCATTATGCGCTTCATAGAGACACTGAATACAAAAGTAAAAGCGAATCTTACGCGGTCGGTCGTTGTTCTAGGAGACGATGACCCAGTGGTTGCTTATAAAGAAACAAAGAAAGATTTTGAAACACGGCTTGGTTCCGAGGTCGTCACCCTTCATGGCGTTGGACACATCACTTCTGGCGACGGTTTCGGCCCCTTCCCGCAACTAATTGAAATTTTTGAGAACCGTTTTAGATAAACATAAGTTGTGATAGAATGAAAATATGAAAAAAGAACAAATACCAGATGCATTAACGGGAAGGGATGAACATGTCCCTCAAGTAGATAGCCTTGGCGAAGTCGCCAAACGAGAGGGGGTTTGTGAGCCAATTTTCGATGACTCGAAGACACCACAAGACCCAGACAGTGGGGATGTTTTTCGCAGCGCCCAAGCAGCTCGGGATGCGGGGATGTAGTTTTGTGTAGTGTTAAAAATGTTTACCAAGACTAAGGCGACTCTGATTGGCGCCGCAGTGCTCGCGATCGTATATGTTTTCGGGTTTTCAGGTCTTGTTTCAAATGAGTATCGTTCGGGGATCGCAGAGCGCTTCATTCCTCTGCCTGAATTAAATAAAGCTGATTACAACACACGAATGCTGGCGCTCGCACACATCGCGACCACCACAGAAACAGTACCAACAGCAACAACATCAATTAGTGTTATCTCAACCACGACTCCATCAATCTGGCCGGTAGAGGCAGTGTATCCGAACGCGCGCGCCATATTGCCGTTCAAGCGCGTCGTCGCATACTATGGAAATTTTTATTCCAAACAGATGGGAGTGCTCGGCGAATATCCAGCTGACCAAATGCTAGCGATGCTTGCGAGCACAACGGCAGAGTGGGCGGCGGCTGACCCGAGTACGCCGACAGTACCGGCTATTCACTACATTGCGGTAGTCGCGCAGGAGAGCGCAGGCAAAGAAGGGAAGTACATCCTACGCATGCCGGATGACCAGATAGAGCACGCGCTTGACCTCGCGAGCCGAATAAACGGACTTGTATTTCTGGATGTGCAGGTGGGACAGAGCACACTAGAGCACGAGTTACCGCTTTTGGAAAAATATCTGAAGATGCCACAGGTACAACTCGCGATTGACCCGGAATTCTCAATGAAGTTCGGCAACAGGCCAGGCACTGTCATCGGCACGTTTGATGCAGCAGATGTTAATTACGCGGCACAGTATCTCGCTGGACTTGTGCGCGATAATCATCTACCACCAAAGATTCTTGTCGTGCACCGCTTCACTCAAAATATGCTGACGAATTACAAAAACATTCATCCGCTCCCTGAAGTCCAAATAGTCATAGACATGGACGGCTTCGGGTCAAAAGATTTAAAAAGAGGAACTTATAAGAGGGTAATATATCCAGAGCCGGTGCAATTTACAGGCATCAAGCTGTTTTATAAAAACGACCTCAAACTGCCCTCCACGGGCATGTTCACTCCCGCCGAAGTCCTCAATCTCACCCCCGCGTCGATTTATATTCAGTATCAGTAATAGTTGCGCATAAGCGCAATATGGTATCATCGGGATATGGACACAAATCAAACAGGGAACAATTATTTTTTACCAATAGCAGTTATATTAGCGGGGTTACTTATCGCGGGAGCTGTCGTTTGGAATAATTCGCGACCGGCCGGAACGGCTGGTCCAGAGGCACCGAAGGTGAATATTAAAGATGTAAAGATAGACGGAGACCCGTTTATAGGAGCGTCAAATGCGCCAGTCACTATCGCATTCTGGAGCGACTTCCAGTGTCCGTTCTGCAAGAAGTTTGAAGTAGAGACATTGCCACAGCTCGTAACGGATTATGTGGACACAGGCAAGGTGAAGCTCGTCTTTATGGATTTTGCATTTCTCGGTAGCGACTCTATAGACGCAGGTGTTTACAGTCGCGCCATCTGGAATCTTTATCCGGATAAATATTACGCGTGGCGCACAGCGATGTACGAAGCGCAAGATGAAGAGGGCGACCAAGGATTCGGCGATGCCAAATCAATAGATAAACTGAATGTGACTATTGTCGGCATTGACGCGGCAAAGGTCGCCGCGGATGTGAAGGTAAACAGAAGTGCCTACGAAGTACAAATGAATTCCGATAAAGCCGAGGCGCAGAAAGCCGGCGTAAACGCAACTCCATCATTCGTAATCGGCACTCAAGTCATCCAAGGCGCGTATCCGTATCCGACATTCCAGTCGGCCATTGACGCGTTACTGAAATAGTCGCGCGAACGCGCATCTCGCTTAATGAGCATTGTTCTAATCGCACTAGCCGCGTCGGTCGCCACATTTGTCGGTGGCGCGTTCGCGCTACGGTTCCGCGACAAATTGCATTTGATTCTCGGATTCTCGGCGGGCGCGGTCGCGGGCGTGGCGCTCTTTGACCTTCTTCCCGAAGCGATTGGGCTCGGTGCGAAATATCACTCCGCCGCGACGCTTGCACTCTTTGTCGCGCTCGGTTTCTTCGGTTATCTAATTTTGGACCGCCTCATTCTCTTGCATACACACGAAGAGGACCCCTCGACCATGCTCGGGGCAGGCGAAACGAATGTTCCACGCGGATTTTTCGGCGCACTCACGCTTTCGGCACACAGTTTCTTTGACGGCATGGCCATTGGCGTCGGATTTCAAGTTTCTACTATTGTAGGAATTGTCGTTGCTATCGCAGTGCTAACCCACGACTTTTCCGACGGCATAAATACGGTAAATTTAATTTTGAAAAATGGAGGAAGCTGGAAACAGGCATTCAAATGGCTTCTCGTTGACGCGGCGGCGCCTGTATTTGGCGCCGCATCCACTCTTTTCTTCAGTATTCCCGAATCGGTGATAGGGCTTGTGCTCGCCGTCTTCGTAGGCACATTTCTCTATCTATCGGCGAGCGATCTTATCCCTGAGAGCCATCATCGCCATCCACGAGCTCTCACAACCATCATGACGCTTCTTGGGGCGTTAGTTATTTACACAGTCATTAGTTTGATATAATTACTAAATATGAAAATATTTTTACATTGGCTTGTTGCGGCGTTCGCGATAGGCATTGCCGCTTACCTTATTCCTAGCGTTACGATTACTCCTGTCGCGGCGCTTATTGCCGCAGTCGTGCTCGGCGCGCTCAATCTATTTATTCGTCCGATTCTCCTCGTACTTACGCTCCCGATAAATATTCTCACACTCGGTCTATTCTCGCTTGTCATCAACGCGTTCCTCGTTCTTCTCGCGTCCTTCGTTGTGCGTGGATTCAATGTTCCCGATTTCTGGACGGCGCTACTCTTCGCTCTCGTGCTCGTCGTTATCAACTGGGTCTTCCACTTCTGGAGTCGTGACTAAATTGTTTTCTTACTGTGCATTAGGTTAATAAAAATAGGAAAGAATGAAATAACGATAATGACAAGCGAGATTGGGAGAATGTAGCGTTCACTATTCGGAATAACGGAACCGAGGAAGTAGCCAAGAGATATCATACCGATGCCCCACAGGCATCCTCCGAGAATGTTATATCGCAAAAATGTTGAATATTTCATAGAGCCAATGCCGGCGAGAATCGGCGCGATGGTGCGCACAATAGGGACGAATCGTGCAAGAACTACGGCGCGCCCACCGTATTTCTGATAGAAAAGCTCCGTGCGTTTTACATATTCCTGTTTGAAGAATCGTGAATCTTTTCGCTTGAAAAAGTTAATGCCGACATTCGCGCCGAACCAGTAACCGACCGAATCGCCGATTATCGCCGCTATGACTACGAATATCATGAGCGGTATAGGAGCGAGGAATCCAGCGGCAGAGAGTAGCCCCGCTGCGAATAAGAGCGAGTCGCCGGGGAAGAATATACCAAGAAGAATGCCGCTCTCGGCGAAAATAATAAACGCAATGCCTATATATCCGCCTGCTTTTATTATGGCAATCGGGTCTAAGTTTATGCACGCGTAAATAAAGTCCATCATTCTCATAGAGTATACTGTAAGAAATGGAATCAACACCGAAGTTGTCCACGCCTGAAGAAGAGCTTGCGTATCTGCGCGAGCAAGTATCGCGTAAGGAGGCGGAGATGGCGGAGCGTGCCACTCCCGACGAGCGCGTGAGAATTATTTCAGAAACGATTCACGAGCATCACGCCGCTCCCGCCGAGGTGCTCGCGAGCGACTATCAAATAAGCGAGGTGACGAAGAATAGCGAGGTAGAGGCGATACTCACCGAGATGAACCTAGGCGGGAGCGAGGCTGCGATTAAGGGCCTCCAGAAAACGATGGAAGAAAAGGGGATTAAGAATGCGCTTGTGGTGTTAGAGAAGCTTCACGACCCGCATGTTTCCGACGACTTTCATCGCTACCTCGTGCGTTATATCGCGGCTGGATTGCTGGCGTTAGGAATTGATGAAAAAGCCCCACGGTTTCAAGCATTAAAAATGACGCTTTATGAAATCGCTTTGCCGGAGCCGAAGAGCGACGATTCTGGTGGGCGCGCCAAAACGCTCAAAGAGCTCATTTCGGGAATGGAGCAATTTTATTCCGGTCTTCTTTCGGTTGAAGACGCAGCGAGCGGCGAACCGCATTATTATGCTCTGGAACTCGCCGTCCCCGCCGACAGTCCCGAACTCCAATTCTACGCGGCGGTCCCGAACAGTAAGCGCAATCTTTTTGAGAAACAGCTTCTTGCCATATTTCCTAACGCGCACCTATCTCCACAGCCATATGACTACAATGTGTTTGCCCCAGGCGGAGCATCGCTCGTCTCCGAGGCACACTTCGCCGAGAACCCTGCGCTACCGCTGAAGGACTATACAGATTTTGACTACGACCCCATCAACGCAATCACGAATGCATTCGCCAAGATTGAACACAAGGGCGAAGGCGCAGCGCTCCAAATAATTATTGAACCGCGCGCGGAGCGACATGTGAAGCATTATCGGAAAATTCTCCAGGCACTCCGTAAGGGAGAGAAACATTCAACGGCGTTTAGCACTCCAGAGACTGCGTTTGGCGAGTTCGCACGTGACATTAGCAAGACGCTTTTCTCCAACAAGCCGAAAGACAAACAAAAAGAAAAAGAAGCCGAGACGCGACAGGCCGAGGCGAACAAGTCGCACATTGAGCAGGTGGAGAAGAAGATTGCGGCGCCGATTGTCGGCGCTACGATTCGGCTCGTGGTCTCCTCAAGTGATGAAGGGAAGGCGGGGCAGGTGCTCGGCGAGATGGAAGCAGCGTTTAACCAGTTTGCGAATACGCAGGGGAATAGATTGGAATTCATGCGCGCCGCTCCGCGGCGCGCACAAAGCATCCTAAACGACTTCTCATTCCGCGTGCCTGACTCCTCGGCACTCCCGATGTCGCTACGCGAGCTCACCACCATTTATCACTTTCCGCCGTCTGGCATAGAGAGCTCGCCGCACTTGAAGCAGGCGCGACTCACTCACGCGCCAGCGCCAATAGATCTACCACAGACAGGAGCATTTCTCGGGACTAATTCATATCGCGGACAACAAACAGAGATTCGCCTCGCGCCCGAAGACCGCCTACGCCACTTCTATGTTATTGGTCAGACTGGCACAGGTAAGACCGGACTGATGAAATCAATGATTATTCAGGATATTAAAAATGGCGAGGGATGCTGTTTTATTGACCCGCACGGCACAGATATCTTGGACATTCTCGGTTCAGTACCGCCGGAGCGATACAAAGATGTTATTTATTTTGACCCTGCAGACCTGTCGCGACCGTTTAGCCTAAACTTCTTGGAATACGATATCTCGCGTCCCGAGCAAAAGACTTTTATCGTTAACGAGCTCCTGATGATTTTCAAAAGACTCTATGGCGATGTACCGGAGAGCATGGGTCCGGCATTTGAACAATACTTCCGCAATGCGACACAGCTCGTGATGGAGGACCCGGCGAGCGGTTCAACAATTCTTGACATCGCGCGCGTACTCGCCAACGCGGAGTTCCGCCGTGAGAAGCTCGCGAAGAGCATGAACCCTATCGTGAACCAGTTCTGGAATGAAATTGCGACGAAGGCCGGCGGGGAAGCCTCGCTTGAAAACATCGTCCCTTACATCACCAACAAGTTTGACGACTTTACCGCCAACGACTTCATCCGTCCGATTATCGGTCAGCAGGAGTCGTCATTTAAATTCCGCGAGGTGATGGATACGAAGAAAATTCTGCTCATCAACCTCTCCAAGGGTCGTCTTGGCGAGAAGAACGCAAATCTTCTTGGTTTAATAATAGTAGGCAAACTCTTTATGGCGGCGCTCTCTCGCGCGGACTCTCCAAGGGCGGCGCATTCGCCGTTTTATCTTTATATAGATGAGTTCCAAAATGTTACGACGGACTCAATTCCTGGGATTCTCTCGGAGGCGCGTAAGTATAAGCTCTCGCTCTCTATGGCGCACCAGTTCCTCTCGCAGATAGACGAGAAGACACGCGACGCCGTCTTCGGCAATGTGGGTAATATGGCTATATTCCGCGTCGGCGAAGAGGACGGCGAATTCTTCGCAAAGCAGTTCGCGCCGGTCTTTACAGCGCTGGACTTCGTCAATCTGGAAAACAGAAATGCGTATGTGAAAATTCTCTCAAAAGGCGTGCCTCAAAAGCCGTTTGATATGAAAACGCCAGATTTACCTCCGGTAAATCTGGCGCAAGTGGACGACCTTATTCATCTTTCTTCTCTAACCTACGGCCGCGACCGTGCTACTGTTGAAACCATGATCCGTGAGCGATATCTCTCCCATTAACATATGTTGGATCCCGGAATTGAAGTTTAAGGATTTTCAAAAACCGTAGTATAATTTCCTTACACCTTACAACTTATCCATTGTACCTAATCCTATGAACCCAACCCAAACAGGAATTGCCGTAGCTGTCGCACTTGTTGTAGTTCTAGTTGTTTTCACCTTCCCGGGTCTCTCGCCATTTAAAGCATCGACTCAAATTAATATTCAAAACACATCTACTACTATGCTTGCCGAATCAGTTACAGAACTTCAGATGACAGATAAGACAATGGGGACTGGCGCTTCAGCCGCCGCGGGTGACAGCGTAACGGTCAACTATATTGGGGCGTTCACCAACGGAAATGTTTTTGACTCCAATCAAGATGCAGCCGGCTTTACATTTATTCTCGGTGCCGGGCAAGTTATCAAGGGTTGGGACCAGGGCGTTGCCGGGATGAAAGAAGGCGGAGTTCGCAAGCTCGTTATTCCGTCAGACCTAGCTTACGGTGATGGGGGTTACGGTCCTATTCCTCCAAAAGCAACGCTTATTTTTGAAGTTGAACTTTTGAAGGTGCAAAACCCCGCAAAGTGATATAGAAATAAGTAATGAGTGCGCTCACATTCAAGATAGTGTCTGCCGACAGGCAGACACGCGCGCCTGGTTGCCGGGCGCGCGCTGGTTTGTTGCATACCACGCATGGCGATATCCACACGCCCGCCTTCGCACCGGTAGGCACTAAAGCATCTGTGAAGGGAATTTTGCCTGAGCAGTTAAGAGCTCTCGGTGCCGAAGTTGTGCTAGCGAATACTTACCATCTGTATCTCCAGCCGGGCGAAGAGATTGTGCGCGAGGCCGGAGGCCTCGCGAAGTTTATGGGCTGGAAAGGCCCTACGGTTACCGACTCAGGTGGCTTTCAAGTCTTCTCGCTCGGCGTAGCATTCGGCAAAAAAGTCTCTAAATTTACAAGGTTGAACCTTGTAGAAAACGAGCCAGTAAGTACGGCGTCAATTTACGACGAAGAAATAGCCAGTCAGCACGGTCAGCTCGCCATAATAGACGATGAGGGGGTGTCGTTCACTTCGCATATTGACGGCTCGCGACATCGCTTCACTCCCGAACGCTCGGTAGAGATTCAGCACGCGCTCGGCGCGGATATCTTCTTCGCCTTTGACGAATGTACCGCGCCGACAGAAGCCTACGAATATCAGAAGGAGGCGATGGAGCGCACGCACAGATGGGCGCAGCGTAGTTTGAAAACACATCGGCAGAACAGTGATGCGAACAAGAAGCAAGCTATATTCGGTATTGCGCAGGGCGGTCAATTTGATGACTTACGAAAGTTCAGTGCAAAAACTATTGCTGAAATGGGATTTGATGGCTTTGGCCTCGGAGGCTCTTTTTCAAAAAAATACGGCGATAATTCTCTCCAATCAGCGCTTGAAATGTTAAAAGAATTGCCGGAAACGATGCCAGTACACGGCCTTGGCATCGGTGAGCCTGCTGATATTCTCTCGAGCGTCGCCGAGGGCGTAGACCTATTTGATTGCGTCTCGCCAACGCGCCTCGGTCGCCACGGCTCAATTTATACGAAACACGGCTCGATTCATCTCAAGAGCGAAAAACATCGCAACGATTTTTCGCTACTTGATCCTGAGACGCCCGTCATTGGCGTTGAAGGATTTACTCGCGCATATGTGTCCCACCTTTTGCGTTCTGGCGAAATGCTCGGTGCCATAATCGCTTCTATGCACAATCTCGGCTTTATCTTAAATCTCGTCGCCGGCGCCCGCCAAGCCATACTTGATGGACGATTTGATGAATATCGTACAGACTTCATTCGCGAATATTATGGCTAACTTTAAATTACACTTACCATTCCAGCCGGCGGGGGACCAGCCGCAGGCTATTAAGGCACTTGAAGAGGGACTGGAGAAAGGATTGCGTCACCAGACGCTTTTTGGCGTGACCGGTTCGGGCAAAACTTTTACTATCGCGAATATCATTGCGCAGAACGATAAGGCGACTCTGGTGCTCGCACACAACAAGACTCTCGCTGCGCAACTTGCACAGGAATACAGGGAGTTTTTTCCAGAAAACGCAGTGCATTATTTCGTTTCTTATTACGATTATTATCAACCAGAGGCATATATTGCTCACTCTGATACATATATTGAAAAAGAAGCGATGATTAACGCCGAAATAGACCGTCTTCGTCACGCCGCTACTCAAGCATTACTCACACGCAAAGATGTAATTATCGTGGCATCAGTTTCAGCTATCTACGGCCTCGGCTCGCCAGATGAATATGAGAAAGTGCATGTAAAACTGGAGGCCGGACAACTGGAAACTAGAGGCTCGTTAATACGGAGACTTGTCAATATTTATTTTGAACGCACGAACGCGGATTTGAATCCTGGACAATTGCGCGCCATAGGTAACTCGTTGGAGTTTATGCCGGTGAACGAGCGCGTTATTTATCGCATCGCATTCTCGGGAGATACGATTGCGGCTATGGAGAAGCTTGACCCGGTCTCGCGAGCGATCCGCCAGCCGGCGGACCAGAGCCCTAAGTCAGTTTTCGTATTCCCCGCGAAGCACTTTATAACAAGTGAAGAAGAGAGAAACAGAGCGATAGCAGATATTAAATTAGAGCTTGAAGAACAGCTCGCGAAGTTTAAGAGAGAAGAGAAGCCACTTGAAGCGGAGAGACTGAAGCGCCGCACGATGCACGATATGGCGTTGATAAAAGAGTTGGGTTACACGAGCGGAATAGAGAATTATTCGCGTCACTTCGATGGGCGTAAGGCAGGTGAGCCCCCATTCACACTGCTCTCTTATTTCCCTAAAGATTTTTTAACGGTAATAGACGAATCGCATGTCACCGTCCCGCAAATAGGCGGAATGTACGCGGGCGACAAGTCGCGTAAGGATGTCCTCGTTGAATACGGCTTCCGTCTCCCATCGGCGCGTGACAATCGCCCGCTTCGGTTTGAAGAATTTGAAGAGCGCGTGGGGCAGGTTATCTATACGAGCGCCACGCCGGGGCCGTACGAGCGCGGACATTCGGAACAAATCGTTGAACAAGTTATCCGCCCGACCGGTCTCATAGACCCCGAGCTCATAGTGCGTGGCGTGAGCGACACGGGTGTCTATAAAGGCCAGATCGCCGATTTTATTGCTGAAACAGAGATAGTAATTAAAAGAGGCGGCAGGGCTCTCGCGACAACGCTTACAAAGCAGATGGCAGAAGACCTCTCCGCATTCCTACGCGAAAAGGGAATCAAGGCCGAGTACTTGCACTCTGATGTAAAAACAATTGACCGCATTGATATTCTCACCAATTTTCGCAAGGGCAAGTTTGATATTCTTGTCGGTGTGAATCTTTTACGCGAGGGGTTAGATTTACCAGAAGTGGAGCTTGTGGGAATATTGGACGCTGATAAAGAGGGCTTCTTGCGCTCCGAGACCTCACTTATCCAGACTATAGGACGAGCGGCCAGAAATGTTTTAGGAAGAGTAATTCTTTATGCTGATGTGATGACAGGCTCTCTAGAGCGCGCGATATCAGAGACAAACCGGCGCAGAGCTCTTCAAGTCGCCTATAACGAGAAGCACGGCATCACACCGCAAACGATTAAAAAAGAAATTCATGATATCGCGGCTAGTATGCGCACGGAGCATCAACGCACCATTGACGAGCTCCTCGTCTTGGACACGCTCGCATATCGAGATGACCCGAAAGTGTTTATTAAGAGAAAGAGAGAAGAAATGGCAGAGGCAGTCGAGAAACTGGACTTTGAAACCGCCGCGCTTATCAGGGACGAGATTTATAAGTTGGAAGGTCCGCCAGCTGGCGGACGGCCCTACAAAAAACCCCGCGTTCGTAAACCGCTTTCAGGTTCATAATGGCCCCCTTGTTTGGTAGAATAAAAAGATGAAAAAGAAGAGGACTGGTGTGCTTATATATCAAGCAAAAAGTGGCGCGATTGAATTTCGTGGTGATACCTCGCGCGATACAATTTGGGCGACACAAGCACAGATAGCCGAAGTATTTGGTGTTGAGCGGTCGGTGGTGACAAAGCACATAAGAAATATCTTAAAAGACGGAGAAATTGGTGAAAAAAGCAATGTGCAAAAAATGCACATTGCAAATTCTGATAAACCCGTGACCACCTATTCCCTCGATGTCATTTTGAGTATCGGTTACCGTACGAATTCGAAGGTCGCCATAGAGTTTAGAAAGTGGGCAACGAATACTCTTCGCGCATACATCACGAAGGGATACACACTGAATCGTAAAAAGATCGCGCATAATTACGATGCGTTTATGAAATCCGTCTTGGATATTCAAACGCTTCTGCCAGAACATATCGTTCTTGATCCAAAAGCAGTGTTAGAGCTGATTAAAGAATTTGCGAGTACATGGGTATCTCTCGATGCCTATGACAAAGAGTCTCTGACTCAAGTTGGATCTACAAAAAAAGCAATTAAACTTACTGGTGTTGAGCTGACTGAAGCGATTAGAAATCTCCGCTCTGAACTGTTTAAGAATGGCGAGGCGACGGAGATTTTCGCACACGAGAGAGTCAGCGGGAGTATTGAAGGCATCGTTGGCAATGTTATGCAATCCTTTGGCGGAAAGCCAGTGTATCCAACTATTGAGGAGAAGGCCGCACATCTTTTGTATTTTATGGTGAAGAACCATCCGTTCACTGATGGCAATAAACGATCAGGTGCCTTTTCGTTTGTGTGGTTTTTGCGTAAAACAAGAAGCAAAGGGAGTCGCCATATAAATCCTCCTGCGCTTACCGCACTCACACTCCTCATCGCCGAGAGTGATCCAAAGAAAAAAGAGCAAATGATTGCACTGGTCACACAGATGCTCGTATAACTGACCACAATTTTCGCAAACTCCGCACCCGCAAACCACTTTCAGGGGCTTGACAAAGATACTCTTTGTATGCTAGATTTATAGACACATGGGTGTCCGCCGTTAGACATGGTAAAACGAAAAGGGCATCCTGTGGGATGTCCTTTTTCTATTTCCACGCTATACTCACACCGTACCTGCCCCGCCACGGGCAGGAAATTTCTATGAAAAAGCATACACCCCATGTGGGACCTCCGAGGTCCCACACATCGGAAAAGCATAAGCACGACCAGCACCAAATCAGATTTGGTGCTGGTCAGGGGAGCGATAAACACCGGCACGGGAGCGATTGGCTCACGGTGAGAGGTGCGAGAACTCATAATTTGAAAAATGTTACGGTCGCGATGCCGAGAGGCGCTATGACGGTGATTACTGGCCTCTCGGGCTCGGGTAAGTCCTCGCTCGCCTTTGACACGATTTTTGCAGAAGGGCAGAGACGATATGTTGAATCCCTTTCTGCATACGCGCGGCAATTCCTCAATCAGATGGCGAAGCCGGATGTTGATGAGATAACCGGCCTCTCGCCGGCGATTTCTATAGACCAGAAAAGCCGTTCCAACAATCCGCGCTCTACGGTCGCCACCGTGACAGAGATTTACGACTATCTGCGCGTGCTCTATGCGCGCGCGGGTCAGCCATATTGTATTCATCATGATGTACCCATCGTGCGGCTGTCTAAAGAAGAGATGATTAAGATGGTGATGAGCCGGCTAACAGCTGGCAGCTTACAGCTTGCAGGAGATACAAAAGTCATGGAAATCCCCGTTGACCGACGCACTGTCACTATTTATGCGCCGATGGTCGTCGGTAGAAAAGGCGAATATTATCAGATGTTGTATGACCTGCTTGGTAAAGGGTATGAGAGAGTTGTTGTTGATGGTAAGACACAATCGCTTCGCGAGAAGATAGTGCTAGATAGAAATAAGCGCCACGACATTGACGCTCTCGTTGATACTATCTTCGTTTCTGAATTTACACGCACAAATGCGAGCGCGCGGGAGAGACTTTCTGAAGCATTAGAGCTCGCGTTGAAGGAAGCGGGAGGGTTGGTGAAGATTAAGCACGCTGACGGCACGCTGGAGACGCTCTCGTCTAAATTTATTTGTCCAGAAGATGGCGCATCATTTCCAGAAGTAGAGCCACGCCTCTTTTCATTCAATTCGCCGTATGGCGCATGCCCTAACTGCCACGGTCTCGGTACTGAGTCTTTATTTTCTGAGACCGTATGTCCGGTCTGTGGAGGGAAGCGTCTGCGCCCCGAAGCTCTGCGTGTGTATTTGAAAAGTAAGAAAGACAAGACACTGGGTAAATCAATAGTGGACTTCACGAATATGTCTATCAGAGAGGCAAAGGAGTTTGTGGATTCTATTGAACTGTCGGAAATGAAATACGATATTGCGATGCCGATATTGAAAGAGATTGATGCACGACTCTCCTTTATGCTGAATGTCGGTCTGGATTACTTAACACTCAATCGCTCTGCCGCTACACTCTCGGGTGGCGAATCACAGAGAATACGGCTCGCCTCACAGCTCGGTAGCGGACTCACGGGAGCTCTCTATGTGCTTGATGAGCCGACCATCGGTCTTCATCAGCGCGACAATGACCGCCTGATTAAAACGCTGTTAATTCTGAAAGAGCTCGGCAACACGATTCTCGTCGTTGAGCATGATGAGGACACGATTTATTCTTCTGATTATATCGTGGACATCGGTCCGGGCGCTGGCATTCATGGCGGAGAAGTCGTGGCATCGGGTTGGCTTGATGATTTACTGACAGCAAAAGAAAATGAAACAGGATCTATCACACTCTCATATTTGCGCGGTGAAAAAGAAATTGCGATGCCGGAAAAACGCCGAGAGAGCGAGAAGGGTTCAATAAAAATCCGCGGGGCTACTTTACACAACTTGAAGAATCAGAACATTGATGTACCGCTCGGGAAGCTCGTCTGCATCACGGGCGTTTCTGGGAGCGGGAAGTCCACCTTTCTTTATAATATCTTGCACCGCAATATCGCGAATAGGTTCGCTCGTCGCGAGGCCAAACTTGAACATGTAGCATCACTCATCGGCACAGAATATGTGGGACGAGCAGTCTTAATTGACCAATCTCCAATTGGAAGAACACCTCGTTCTAATCCTGCGACCTACACCGGCGCCTTCACGCACATTCGCGACTTATTCTCTGCGACCCCTGAAGCGCGTGCGAGAGGATGGAAGCCGGGGAGGTTCTCATTCAACGTTCCCGGCGGTCGCTGTGAAGCCTGCCAAGGCAACGGCTCTATCGCGGTGGAGATGCACTTCCTCCCGACGGTGTATGTGACCTGCGATATCTGCATGGGCAAGCGTTTTATGAAAGAAACTCTAGAAATAACATTCAGAGGCAAGAATATTTATGAAGTGCTCCAGATGACTATTGAAGAGGCCGAGAAATTCTTCGGTGATATCCCCGCAATTAATGACCGCCTAATGAGTCTGAATTCAACAGGACTTCAATATTTAACATTGGGGCAGAGCGCGACGACACTCTCGGGCGGCGAAGCGCAGAGAGTGAAGATAGCGAGCGAGCTCTATCGCTCACAAATCATGAAGACTATTTATCTCCTAGATGAGCCCACAGTCGGTTTGCATTACGAAGATGTAGTGAAGCTTATAGAAATTTTGCAGGAATTAGTGCGGCGCGGGAACTCCGTCGTCGTTATTGAGCACAATCTTGATGTAGTGAAGAGTTCGGATTATATTATTGACTTCGGTCCCGAAGGCGGAGAGGGAGGCGGAAAGATTATCGCGAAAGGCACGCCCGAAGAAGTCTCCGACACCCCTGGCTCCTACACAGGTGAATATCTTGCTAAAGTGTTGAAACGACATGCAAAAAAACGAATTGCAAAAATATAATTTGCCGGATGTGCCCGGGGTGTATCTGTTTAAGCAAGGGAGGAAGGTGCTGTATGTGGGGAAGGCAACATCACTTCGCGACCGCGTGCGCTCCTACTTTGATGACGACTTAATAGCGACGCGCGGGCCGCGCGTGGTGGATATGGTGACGAAGGCGGATAGGGTCGCGCACGAGCCGACGCCGACGGTACTAGAGGCGCTTGTGCGCGAGACCGCGCTCATTAAGAAATATCACCCTCCGGCCAACAGCGATGGGAAGGACGATTCAACTTTTTTGTATGCAGTAATAACTAAAGAAGAAATTCCGCGCGTGCTCGTCGTGCGCGGGAAGGATATTGATTTTAAGAACCTTGGTTTTCGGGCGATATACGGACCGTTTCCGAGTGGCGCACAACTGCGCGAGGGCCTGAGGCTCATTCGACGCATCTTTCCGTTTTTTGACACGACAAAACCAGTTGGAGCGAGAGGAAAGCATCAGGCGGCAAAAATAGAATTTAATACTCAAATCAATCAGTATCCGCGAAACATGAGGTTTACCTTAACATCGCCTATAGGACAAAATAAGGTAAACCTCAAAAACTATCGGAAGTCAATACAGAAGGTGATGTTATTTCTTTCAGGGCGTGGCAAGGAGCTGCGGCGAATGCTTGAACGCGATATGAAGCTCGCGGCAGAAGATGAACGATTTGAAGATGCTGTTGAGGCGCGCCGACAACTTTTTTCACTAAATCACATTCAAGATGTCTCACTCATCAAAGACGAACACAGGTATCCAAGAGATGTCGCTACCGCGACAAATCGTGGATACCGGATAGAGGCATACGACACGGCGCATTTGTCGGGGACAAATGCGATTGGTGTGATGACGGCCGTGGTAGACGGCACGCCGGTGAAGAAAGAATATCGGGCATTTCGTATTCGCGGTATTAAAAAAAATGATGACATCGCATCACTCAAAGAAATTCTCTCGCGACGACTTGCTCACACGGAATGGCAATTTCCAAACGCGATAGTGGTGGACGGCGGCCGCGCGCAGAAAAATGCGGCAGAAAGAATTCTCGCAGAAGCGGGCGTCAAGATTCCAGTTGTCGCAGTGGTAAAAGACGAGCGACACCGCCCGCGCGAAGTCATGGGAGCGCGGGCGGCCGGTATCTCCGAGGCGGACGCCGTCCTCGCCAATGCCGAAGCGCACCGCTTCTCCCTAGCGCAACACCGCCGTGCTCGTTCTCGTTTGGTATACTAAAACGCATGCAAACCATCGTAGGGGTGTTGCGAGGTGGGCCGTCCAGAGAACATGAGGTATCGCTGCGGAGTGGCGCCGCCATGCTCGCGAATCTACCGGAGGAACGGTACACTGCGCGCGATATTTATATTGATAGAAAAGGGCAATGGCACGACAGAGGGCGACCAACTGCGCCAGAACGCGTCCTGCGCCAGATTGATGTCGCCCTCATCGGTCTTCACGGCGAATATGGCGAAGATGGCGAGGTGCAGAAACTGCTTGAGAAATTTGGCGTGCCGTATTCTGGAGCTGACTCTTTCGGCTCGTATCTCGCGATGCATAAAATTATGGCTAAGACGCGCGCGAAGGAGGCAGGGCTCCTCACACCGGAATTTAGATATATTGAAGACCGAGCGGACACTGGAGACACAGTGCACGAAATCATTCGCTCATTTCATCAGCCGGTCGTCGTGAAGCCCGTTGGTTGGGGTTCTTCGGTCGGCGTTTCTATTGTTGGCGGCTATGCCCCGGTTCTTTCCGCCGTTGAGAAACTTTTTTCTGAAGGCGCGCCGAGCGTCGTTGTTGAAGAATACATCCGCGGGCGAGAGGCGACCGCTGGAGTAGTTGAGAAATTTCGTGACGAAGCGCTCTACGCACTCCCAATTGTTGAAGGGGGCGTAAAACGCACATGTCCTGGCAATTTCTCCCGTGTCATTCGAGAAGAACTTCAAGTCGCTGCGAAAGCTATACATCGTGCTTTAGGTCTTCGTCACTATTCGCAAAGCAACTTCGTTGTTGCGCCAAAGGGGCTGTACTACCTTGGGACGAATTCACTGCCGGCGCTTTCTCCTGAACACACCTTTGCTATGGCTCTCTCTGCGGTTGGAGTACCTCTGAAAGACTTTCTCTCGCATCTTATAACGGGGTCATTGAGTTAAGGTATATATGAGCACCTCGCCAAACCCCATTGTGGTCTTACACGGGTGGGGACATGACCGGACATTTTGGAGCGCTTTTGCAGAAAAGTTTTCAGACAGACAGGTCTTCATTCTTGATCTTCCTGGATTTGGGAATAAAAAAAATGTAGATGCGAGCTGGGGGATTCCTGAATATTCCGCATGGGTTCGTTCTCGCATTGAAGAGAAAGGCCTAGAGAATGTTTCGCTTATAGGACACTCGTTCGGTGGGCGTATCGCAGCGTATGTCGCGAGCCAGAGGCCGCCGTGGCTCGCGAGGCTAATTCTCTATGGCGCGCCAGTACTGTATCGACCAAGATCTTTTATACGCTTTCGTATCCGGCTTGCAAAGTTGCTGAAGCCCTTCGTCTCAGCTGGTCTTAAGCGTTTGGCAAATGCAGAACTCGCGGATGCAGATGATGAGGGATTGGGAACGGTGTATCGGCGAGTCGTCGCTTTTGACCAGACAGAACTATTGCCGCTAATAAATGTGCCGACGCTTCTGTTGTGGGGTGAGCATGATACCGCCGTCCCTGTCCGTATAGCTCGAGAAGCGCAGACTCTAATCGGCGACAGCAAGGTAATCATCGCTCCGGGCGTAGGGCATAATGTACATCTCGAGAACCCGACACTCTTTTATGGTCTTATATCGCGCTTTATTGATGCTTATTAAAACGGTCCTTCCGTTTACGGATTTTCTGTGGATTTTGCAGAAAGATGAATATGAAAACTTACGCTATTTATATTGGCTTAAGCGTTTTTATTTTCGTAGAAATTTCGTAGTTACTGAGAAATTGGTGTATACCCTCCGTACGAAAATCACGCTCAGTGCGGCGATTCTTCTATGGATTGTTTCCCTGATTGCAATGCTCGTTATAACCACTGGTATTATTTCCATCCTACTGATTCTCGCACTATGGTTCTTACTTATCCCACTCTTTGTAGGATTAGCGAACTTTTTATTTGTTCCTCTCTTCGCTCTTGGGCACTATCGAGAACGCACGCGAGCCACGCGCATTGTGCGCGAGCACAAGCCAATGCAGATTATAGCCGTTGTCGGGAGCTATGGGAAAACTACGACGAAGCACTTTCTGTATGACCTTCTCCGTTTTAACTATCGGACGCAAATGATCCCGGGCACGATTAATACGACCAGCGGTATCGCGGCGTGGGTTCCGCGCGAGCTGCGGACGGAAACAGAAGTTTTAATCGTAGAGATGGATTCGTATCACAAAGGGGGCATTGCGCAGAGCGCGGCTATCACGCCGCCAGACTTTGCCATTATTACATCTATAGGTGAACAACATATGCAGCGTTTTGGCAACCAGGCCACACTTGTCGCGACACTTGGCGAGATAATCACCTTGGCTAAACCAAATACAATCATAATTGGAGATAAAAAAACCCTTGAATATGTGGGGCACTTGCAGAATGGAAAAACATTCGTAGAAGTGGATACGAGCCACCTCGCATACGCAGGGGCAAAGCTCCATACGGACGAGTTATCACAGTCAAATAAAGAAAATCTCGCTCGTGCTCTTGAAATTGCGTCACGGCTGTCCGTTCCGCTTTCTTTTGTGGAGGATACTGTTCTTCATTTGCAATTGCCGGACCGACGGCAGAAAGTGACGGATGTGTACGGCTATGAAGGCATTGATGATTCTTACAACATAAGTCTCTCTACTGCGCGCGCTGGGCTTGCTGCTGCGCGCTCTCTCGCTGGTGCGCGCAAGAAGAAACTGCTCGTCATTGCCGCCGGTATTCCAGAACTTGGTCCGGATGAATTAGACGGCAATCAGAAACTTGGCGCATCAATTGCTGCAGTCGCGGATCACACAATCGTTTTCAATTCAATGTTCGTTTCAGAAATTATTCTAGGATTGGGAGACACTCGTTATACTCTATATAAAAAGACTCCAAGCTTTCTCATTGACACGAAAGTATTTCCTAAAGAAGAGTGGGTTGTGCTTCTCGAGCCAAAACTCCCAGACCTCTATTATTGAGGACTTCGTACAAACAGATTGACGATGTCGGATTGATAATCAAGATTTGTCGCTCTTTTTATCCCAGCAGTCCTCACCGCCTCTTCAATCGCATCAGAGACTTGCGTCTGAAAAGGAATGCCAGAAGCTTCCCAAAGATAAAAGGCCATGGAGCCAGGAATGGGATTTATTTCCGTCAGATATAGGATGCCCGTTTTGTCCTGCATGAAATCAACACGAACGATGCCCGAGAGACGGGCGGCTCGATAGGCGCTCTTCGCAGTGCTTTGAATTTCTTCTCTAAATTGTGGAGAGACCTTGGCGGGGAATTCGCGAGTGAGCGAAGCCATTCCCGCGCCGCCCTTCTTGCCACCACCCCTCTGATATTTATCAGCAAAACTTAAAATCGCGTCGCGTTGGATTGGGCGATCTATCTCGCTGGCTTCAAGAGCCCCGCGCACGCATCTCACTGAGCAATTAAATTCAGATATGCCTTCAAGAAATGGCTCTACGATAATCTCCGTATCCGAGAAAGCGGCTTCCAACAAACCTTTTTGCAGTTCAATTTCGTTTCTAGCAATAGTTAGACCGATACTGGAGCCCAGGTGTACGGGCTTTACGATCGCAGGAAGGCCGAGCTTTTTAGTTACAAGAGCCGCGAGGGCCTCAACGCCAGTAGTTTGAATCTCTTCAGCAAAAAAACGGATGTCCGGGACGGTCCTGATGCCCGTCTCGGCGATAGATTCTTTTGCAAGTTTCTTATTCATCGCAATCACCGACCCCTCGGAAGTACTACTAGTACAGGGGACACCCATGCTCTCGAGAAGCCCTTGAATGGAACCGCTCTCTCCCAAGCCGCCGTGAAATGCCAAATAGGCGGCGTATGGATAGACTTTCTTTGCAATAATTCCATCAGTCTTTACAAAACCGCCCTTTGCATCTCGACCGAACAACAGAGGAACCCGCCCAGTTGTTAAGAATTCTTTACGACTCCTTAGCCGCGGCATGTACAAGAACTCGCCGCGCTTTGTCACATAGACCGGAAGAGTCTCGTGACGCGTGGCGTCTATATGTTCAAGCACTTGTAGGCCCGTGATGACAGAGACTTCATGCTCGGCTGAAACGCCTCCAAACATAATGAGTACCGGTTGTTTCATTCAATCAGGATATCACAATTGGAATTCTTCTCGCATCTGGTCAATTTCGCCCTCTCGCGCTAGAGTCTTTCTAGGATATTAAAATCGAAAACCTTGGTGGGCCCTTAGCTCACTTGGTAGAGCGCCACATTTGCAATGTGGAGGTAACCGGTTCAATCCCGGTAGGGTCCACCAAAGTTTTCGATTCCACATATCATTCGCGCTCTTAGCTCAGTTGGTTAGAGCGTCCGCCTCACACGCGGAAGGTCAGGGGTTCGAATCCCTTAGAGCGCACAAGCGCAACTTGCGCGAGCCGAGAGGTGTTTTGTGTCGGGCCGGAGTATGCCGGTAGTACGCACGCTTCGGGTGCGTGTAGACCGGGTTCAATTCCCGGCGGCCCGACATAGAACACCTCCTGAAGGGAGTGTTCTGGCGGCCGTTGGGAATTGAAGGCCGGAGTGATGAAATGCGGGTTCAGGAGCATTTCATCGCGAGGCGGGGTCGCACAAATTTTCTAGAAAGAAATTATGCGTGACCAAAAGCGTAATCGCGGTTCCCGGCGGCCCGACTGAATATTGTTATGTTAAAATTATAATTCGGGCCATTAGCTCATCTGGTAGAGCGCGTCATTCGCATTGACGAGGTGGCCGGTTCAAGTCCGGCATGGTCCACCACACAATGAGAACAAATATTGTCCATCCTGGAGCTGACAAGCTCCGATACGAAATTCGTGAGATTGCAGATGTCGCAAGGCGCGTTGCGAAGGCTGGAATACCGATTGTGTGGGAGAACATTGGCGACCCGGTATTTAAGGGCGAAAAACCGCCGGCGTGGATAAAAAAAATTGTTGCCGATGCTGTGAAAGAGGATTTAATCTTTGCGTATTCACCCACAAAAGGGTTAGACGAAACACGAGCATATATCGCCAGAGAAAGAAACAAAGAGGGCGGTATTCAAATCACGCCTGACGACATTTTATTTTTTAATGGCCTTGGCGACGGTATTTCACACCTATATCGCAATCTTAATCCGCGCGCGCGAATACTCGGCCCCGACCCGGCGTACCCGACGCACTCATCTGCCGAGGCAGCTCATAGCAATAAACCTCATATTACATATCGCTCTCGCAAAGAAGTACAAGCTCTTCATTATCTCTGATGAAATTTATTCAAACCTCGCATACAAGGGAAGCGGGATGCAGAAGCTCGCCTCTGTCATAGATGGCGTACCCGGCATCGCAATGAGAGGCATATCAAAAGAATTTCCGTGGCCTGGAGCGCGCTGTGGGTGGATAGAGTTTTATAATAGAGACAAAGACAAAAATTTTGATAGATACGCTCGTTCTATTGTTGATTCAAAAACACTGGAGGTTTGCTCTACAACTCTGCCGCAACGAGTATTACCGAAGGTGATGGGGGATAAGCGATACCATCCGTATTTGGCAAGACGCATGCATAAATATGAGCGTCGCGCAGAATATGCTCACGCGGTACTCTCTAAAATTCCTGGCATCATCATACACAAACCTCGAGGAGCATTTTATATGGCATGTGTATTCAAGAAGGGCACACTCAAAAATAATCAGTCGTTACCTGTCAAAAAAGAGATTAAGAAATACATTGAATCATGCTTAGTGAACGCGAATCCTGACAAACGCTTCGTTTATTATCTTCTCGCCTCTACCGGCATCTGCGTCGTGCCACTCTCATCTGGCTTTAACTCCTCTCTCCACGGCTTCCGCTTCTTGCTCTTGGAGCCGAACGATGCGAAGTTTAAAAAAACTATCAACACAATCGCTAAAGCGATTTCTGATTACACAGCATCTTGAGCGGGCTAGTAAATAGAAGTACAGTAGGGAACATGGGCCTGTATCGGTTGCTTGCACCGATACGGACCCTTCGTTCAGAGAGAAAGAATGATTGAGGACACTCATTCATTCTTCCTCACTTTGGGCCCGTAGCTCAATTGGTAGAGCGCGTCCATGGCATGGACGAGGCAAGGGGATCGTAACCCCTCGGGTCCACTACTTCGCTCCTTCTTCGCTAGAGGCTACGAAAGGACACAGTAAAGCTACGCAGTGCGCGGCACAAATCAAAAACCTGTTCGCCAGCTGGCGAACAGGTTTTTGATTTTCTATGCCCGTATTACTTCATATGCGCCGAGACGAGCTTCGTCATCTCAAACATCGTAACCTCGCCCTTACCGCCGAAAACGGCCTTCAGCTTCTCATCCGCGAGGATGTTTCGCTTATTCGCAGGATTTTGAAGATTATTCTTCTTAATGTACACCCAAAGCTGCTTCACCACTTCTGTTCTAGGTAGTGGACCCTTACCGACGACCGCCTCAAGCTCAGAAGAAAGGTTAAGGGGTTTTGATAGAGCTGAATTTATTGCCATAATTGATTTAATTGTATTAATAGCACTACACTTGTCTAGTATACCACACATAAAGCAAGATGTGCGGATATCCTCTGTGGGCATTTGCGTATCGCCAATATGGCGTATACTGGTGGCATGGCCCCTCCAGTGAATGGAAACGGTGGTGGCGATCGCGTACCACCGCGTCGCGATATACCGCATTATCACGGCAACGAGTTGCGAATAATATTTGTAGTCATCGCGGTCGTCCTTATCGTCGCCCAATCCACTGGCGCGTCGCTACCGTTCTCCACGCTTGGCGCTGTCGTCTCGGCCATGATACTAGTAATAGCCGCTGGTATCACGACTCCAGCTGTATCTTGGATTCATTGGGTGAACGCGATTCTCTCGGTCATCGGCACGCTACTCTTCGGGACGAGCTCCGTGGAGCACTATCGTTCAGGAATAAATTTCTTTGACCCATCCTTCATATATCTAGAAATTCTCGCCATTCTTTCTCTTATCGCGCTTTATCTCACTACCAGAACCATTCGCGGCAAACTACTGCGGCTGATATCATAGATTTACAGTATGTCTTTTCAGAGTTTTCTTCTTAATCAATACGCGAAGTGGAAGATGAAAGGGGTGCCCAAAGAGCAGCGCGAACAGATGACGGCGCTTATCTCCAAGGACCCTCAACTCTTCAAAAAAATAGGTGAAGAAATAGAGAAACGCAAAAAGGGCGGAGAGGGGGAGATGAAAGCGTCAATGGAAGTGATGAAAAAATACAGAACAGAACTTTCTGCTTTGATGCAAAAATAATAATATGACCACCCTTGTTTCATTTCTGCTATTCTGCCAAGCGCTTGGTGCATCTGTCGGCGCCGTCATGGCCATTTGGAGCGAGTTCGCCTATCTTCGCGCTATGAGGGATGGGAAAATAGATGTCGCTGAACGCAAACATCTTGACGCCATCGCGAGGGGGCTCCGTTTCGGCATGACGCTCCTCCTCCTTGCCTCGCTCGGGCTCGTAATCGTCGCGTATGCGCTTAATGCTGCGCCTCAACCGGCTCTCACGCCATCTTATTGGATTCTTATTCTTCTGGCTCTCCTCATTATTGGTATCTCATGGGCGCTCTCGAGACGACGCGTTTCATTCGCACTAGGCTCGGCAATTATTTTTACCTCATGGTGGTTCCTTTCTTACCTCACGCTTGGCTGGCTGCCGTCCGCCTCTTTCGGCTCTGCAGTCGCGCTTCTCGTCGTCGCCACGGCAATTGTCTACGCTCTACTTTACTATGTTCGCTTCCTCGCTGGCCACCTTGCGCAAAAGAAGAACTAGTCATAGGGTGAACAGATGTTAAAAATAGGAATCGTCGGGTTGCCGAATGTGGGGAAGTCCACTCTTTTTAATGCGCTCACGAAGATGTCGGTGCCCTGCGAGAATTATCCGTTTTGCACGATTGACCCATCGGTCGGCATAGTCGGCGTGCCAGACGCGCGACTGGAGAAGCTCACGGAACTTTCTAAATCGGCGAAGACAATTCCGGCGGCTATAGAGTTCGTAGATATCGCCGGGCTAGTGAAGGGTGCTGCTACCGGAGAAGGTTTAGGCAATCAATTTTTATCAAACATCAGAGAAACGGACGCGATTTTACAAGTTGTGCGATTCTTTGACGATGCGAACATCGTGCATGTGGATAATGTTGTTGAGCCGTATAAAGATATAGAAATTATAAATATGGAGCTAGTGCTCGCTGACGCAGAACAAGTGAAGAAGCGACGAGACAAGATTGTCGGAGATTTAAAATCCGGCGACAAAAAAGCTGTTACAGAAGACGCTGCGCTTAAGAAGCTTGAACAAGCATTCTCGCTAGGGAAGTTCGCGCTCCACGCGGGACTCTCGTCTGATGAGAAAAAATCTGTCGCACACCTGAACCTGCTCACCATGAAGCCGATATTGTATGCGTTGAATATAAAAAGTGGAGGGCAAATAAAAGACGAGTGCGCAGAGCGCGCGTATGAACTCATAGAGTCACTTGGCTCACGCTTCGTTATGGTAGATGCGAATACGGAACGCGAGTTGAACGATGTCTCCGAGAGCGACAAGCAAAATTTCCGCCAAGAGCTCGGAGTGAGCGAAGACGGACTCGCCAGTCTCATTCGTGGCGCATACGACACGCTCGGACTTATTTCGTTTTTTACAACAGGTGAAGACGAGACGCGCGCGTGGACAATTCCGAAAAACTCAACAGCTCCTGAAGCTGGAGCAGCGATTCACAATGATTTCAAAGAGAAGTTTATCCGTGCCGAGGTCGTCTCAACCGACGACCTTCTCTCCACCGGCTCGTGGGCCGCCGCACGCGAGTCGGCCAAACTCGCGACCTGTGGCAAAGACTACCTCGTCAAGGACGGCGATGTCATGGTCTTCCTACATGGCTGATATTTGAGCATCGGTTTGCGTGGTATAATGCGCGTGTATGGACAAACCAAAAATAACGGCAAAGGATTTCTTTCTGTGGGCGGGGGCGCTTGTATCGTTTTATTGGACGGTTATCGCGTACACATTTCTCGTTTTTGATTATATTAATTACACATTTCCAAACCCGCTCGCGTACTATTCGGCAAATCCGTACGAGAGCGGCATCAGTTACGAAATGGCGTCGGTGATCGTCTTACTGCCGGTCTACCTGCTCTTGATGTTCTTGATTCGCAAGGGTTCAGACATTGACCAGTCCCGAAAGGAAATCTGGGTGCGTAGGTGGGCTATTATTCTGACCCTTTTTCTTGCCGGCGCGGCGATGGTTGGCGACCTTATTACGCTCCTCACAACCTTCTTGAGCGGAGAAGAGCTCACGACCGCGTTTCTACTTAAAGTGCTGGTAGTCATTCTGGTCGCCGCAGGGGTGTTTATGCATTTCTTCGCGGACTTGAAAAATTATTGGGACACTAATCCTTCTCGCAGACTTTTCGTTCGGATAGGTGTCGCAGTTCTTGCGTTAGTCACGATTGGTTCTGGATTCATAATCGTTGGCACACCGGCCGAGGCGCGTCTCGCGCGCTTTGACGCACAGAAGGTGGGCGATCTCCAGAACATTCAGTCGCAAGTTGTGTATTATTGGCAGGCGAAGCAGAAGTTGCCGAATGTTATTACGGACCTAAATAATTCTCTAAACTATGGTCCGATTCCAATAGACCCGCAATCCAGCGAACAATATGTCTACCAAGCGACAGGAGCACTCTCATTCAAGCTGTGTGCAATATTCAACGCAGAGAGTCGCGGAAGTCAGAATGTATATTCTGAATCTAGAGCGATAGCACCCGTACCGGTCGGAGGTAAGGGAATGCTGCAGGATAATTGGCAACACGGGAGCGGCCAAGTATGTTTTGACCGTACGATTGACCCGAGTTTCTACCCGCCTCTAAACAAGGTTCAACCTTAAATCCAGAATTCCAAGGTTGAACCTTGTAATGCACATGGCGTACAACCATAAAGAAATTGAAAAATCAGCCAGAGAGAAATGGGCCGTGCTGGACCTCTACTCCACCAATCTTTCTGAAGAAGAGACAAAAGAGCTCTACTACCTGCTCGTAGAGTTCCCGTATCCGTCCGGAGACTTACACATCGGCCACTGGTACGCATTCGCCGTTACCGACATCTACGCACGGTTGCTCCGCGCGCGTGGGAAGAAGGTTTTATTCCCAATCGGCTTTGACGCCTTCGGTCTTCCTGCCGAGAATGCAGCAATTAAACACGGTGTAGACCCAAAAAAGTGGACTTATGAGAATATCGTGCGCATGCGCGACCAGCTCTCTACGATGGGCGCGTCGTTTGACTGGAGCAAGGAGGTGCTCACCTGCGACCCGAATTATTATCAGTGGACGCAGTGGCTCTTCGTGAAGCTTTTTGAACACGGCCTCGCCGAACGGAGAGAGGCGGCGGTTAAATGGTGCCCGCAGGACCAAACGGTGCTGGCGAACGAACAAGTCGTTGACGGCTGTTGCGAGCGATGTGGTACGGCAGTAGAAGAGAAACGGCTCACACAGTGGTTTCTTAAAATCACCAACTACGCCGAACGACTGCTCGCCGGCCTAGACGCGCTCCCGTGGCGAGAAGAGATAAAGGAAGCTCAGAGGGCGTGGATAGGAAAATCGGAAGGAGCAAGGATTAGCTTTGAGCTTGTAGCTAACAGCTTACAGCTACCAGCTATTCAAGTGTTCACCACGCGACCGGACACTGTATTTGGAGCGACATATGTTGTGCTCGCGCCCGAACATCCGCTAGTCAGCGAACTCCAAAAGAAAATAAAGAATAAAAAAGAAATGAAGGCGTATGTGAAAGCGACTGCGAAAAAGACCGAGCGAGAGCGAAGCGAAAATAAAGAAAAAACAGGCATAAAACTAGAGGGCATTTCTGCAGTAAATCCGGCGACTAAAGAAGAAATTCCAATTTTTATTGCCGACTATGTTTTGAATTCATACGGTACCGGAGCAATTATGGCCGTCCCCGCCCACGACGAACGCGACCGCGAATTCGCACAGAAGTTTAATTTGCCGATAATAGAAACTAAATTTGCCGATTGGAATGAGATTGTTACTATTGGAGGAGAAAAAACGACGCAGTATCGTATTCGCGATTGGCTCGTGAGCCGACAGCGATATTGGGGATGCCCGATACCCATAGTCTACGACCCCTCGGGGAAGCCGCACGCGATTCCCGCCGAACATCTGCCGTGGCTCTTGCCGACTGATGTGGACTTTAAACCGACAGGCAAGGCGCCTCTAGCTTCTTCAAAAGAATTGCAGGAACGCGTGACAAAAATATTCGGTGAGGGCTGGACGCCAGAATACGACACGCTTGATACATTTGTTGACTCTTCTTGGTATTTTCTACGGTATCTTGATTCTAAAAATATTCACAAATTTTCTGATGCAGCGCTGATGAAAAAGTGGTTGCCTATAAATAGATATTCTGGCGGGAGCGAGCATACGACCATGCATCTCTTGTACGCACGATTCTTTATGAAGGCGCTTTACGATCTTGCGCTCGTGCCGGTAGATGAGCCGTTTACCGAGCGCTACAATCGCGGACTAATCATGGGTCCCGACGGAGCCAAGATGAGTAAGTCAAAAGGGAATATCGTTAATCCTGATGACTTCGTTAAAGAGTATGGCGCGGACGCAGTACGCATCTATCTCGCCTTCATCGGCCCCTACAACGAGCCGAGGAGTTACCCGTGGAATCTAGATGGTGTTGCCTCTATGCGTAGGTTTCTTGACCGTATCATGCGACTCTACGAAAAACTTGATTCAACTGAGATTTCCGACTCATTAAAGCAATCCTTAGCGCGTACAAGCCAGAAAGTTTCTGAAGACGGCGACAGATTCAAATTTAATACTGGTGTAGCAGCGCTCATGATTCTGGTGAACGAGTTAGAAGCACTTGAAGCAGTTCCGAAAATCGCTCTCACACAATTCGTCATTATGCTCGCGCCATTCGCGCCCCACTTGTCCGAACATCTTTGGGAAAAACTCGGTGGAGAGGGGAGTGTGCATCAGCAGTTGTGGCCAAGCGCATCTGTAACTGAGGCGAACGAAACAGAAGTCGTGATTCAAGTAAACGGCAAGCGTCGTGGCTCAATTGTGTTTGCCACGGATGCTTCTGAATCTGATGTTGTTACCGCCGCTCGCGTCATTCCTGCTGTTGTTGTGGCACTTGCCGGCAAAGAACCAAAACGAATTATTTTCGTACCAGGCAGAATTCTAAATCTTGTAGTATAATCGCGCCCATTGACTATTTATAAGGTATTTGCTATAAATTACACCACATGAAGAAAGACACAAAAACGAAGAAATCCGCCAAGGCTGGAACAACCAAATCCGCCTCGTTTTCTTTTGATAGTGTAGCCCTCGCGAAGAAGCTCCTATCGGCCGCACCAGAACGCGCCCGCGAGGTGCTGGTTCGCCGTTTCGGTCTCGGCTCTAACCCCGAACGCGAGACTCTTGAATCTATCGGCGACCGCACGAGCATCACTCGCGAGCGCGTTCGCCAGATAGAGGCCGCCGGTCTTGACGCAGTACGAGCCAGCAAGGCATTTAAGGAATCAAGCGAAGCTTTTGGCGAGCTCGCTCGTTATGTAAATTCACTTGGTTCAATCGTACCCGAGGAAACACTTCTTTCAGCGCTTGGAAAAGATGAAAAAACTCGCAATCGTTTTCGCTTCTTCCTCGTGCTTGATTCGGCGTTCTTTCGCGAGCGCGAAACAAACGACTTCCTCGCTCGCTGGCACATTGACCACGCGACTGCTAAAAACATTCACGACGCACTTTCAAAACTGTACGCATCTCTTTCTGATGAAGAAGTAATGTCCGAGGGCGAACTGCTTGGCCGTTTCCTTGACGAGCTCAAGAATGTAAATGACGCATACAAGAACGAAGAGGTGCTGAAGCGCTGGCTCTCGCTCTCTAAACACATTGGGTCTAATCCGCTATCGCAGTGGGGTCGCGCCACGGCGCCTGCCATTCGCATCAAAGGCGTTCGCGATTACGCGTATCTCGCCATCAAGCGCCACGGTAAGCCGATGCACTTCTCTGAAGTTGCCTCAACGATTGGTTCACTCTTTTCTAAAAAGGCTCATATCGCCACTACGCATAATGAGCTTATTAAAGACCCACGATTCGTACTAGTCGGTCGCGGTCTCTACGCGCTTACGGAGTGGGGCTATACGCCGGGAGTCGTACGCGATGTTATCCGAGAGACTCTTGAAAAGACAGGTCCGCTTAAGAAGGACGAAATAATCAAGCATGTGAAGAAGGCGCGATTTGTGAAGGACAATACTATTCTTGTAAATCTAAACGATTCTCGTTACTTCAAACGCCTAAAAGACGGCCGCTACGCAGTAGCTTAATACACACAAAACGGCGTCCCGCTGTAAGCGGGACGCCGTTTTGTTGCTATACTAGAGTTCATGCTACCGTTCCTCGACTCTCTTGAGGTCAAAACGAAGAAACTTAGGAGTACTTCTGGTTTTCGATTCAACCCACGACCGCTTCTCATAGCCGGTCTCGTACTTCTATTTGTATCATTTCTCTTTATGCCAGAGGCAGTCTCTCTCGCGCTCTCCATTTCGCTTTTCTTAGCGCCTCTGTGGCTGCCAGTTCTCCTCGTCGGCGGGGCATGGACTCTTTTTCTTCTTCTCAGGCGTTCGGAATTTATAGCAAATCAGAAGTGCATTCTCCTAGAAATCAAACCACCGCGCAATCTAGTGAAGACACCTTTAGCGATGGAGGCGGTGCTCTCCGGCATGCACATTGGTCCTGGTGAAAGTACATGGTACAAAAAGTACATACTAGGTGGGACTCGTCCTTGGTGGTCTCTTGAGATAGTTTCTTTTGAAGGCCAGGTGCATTTTTTCATATGGGCGCGTGCCGACCTCCGTCGGATCGTAGAGGCACAACTGTATGCGCAATACCCTGGGGTACAGATAATAGAGGCTCCCGACTATACGCGACTCGTTACAGCGAAGTCAGATGAAGGGTGGGGATTGTGGGGATGCGACTTCACGCACACAGCAGAAGACCCTCTCCCAATTAAGACATACATTGAATACGGACTGGATAAAGTACAAGAAGAGCCGGAACAAGTGGACCCACTCGCGAACCTCATTGAATTTATGGGTTCCATGAAGAAAGGCGAGCATCTCTGGCTACAATTCATAATTCGCACACATAAAGGCGAAAAATACAAGCAGAAGAATGATAAAGGCAAGCCTTACGATTGGAAAGATGAAGCGAAGAAATTGGTGGAGGAAATTCGCGCTAAGACGCGCGATGCATACATTGACCCGATGACCGGCGAAGAACGCCCAGGTTTCCCCAATCCAACGAAGGGCCAGTCAGAAAAAATCGCAGCCATTGAACGCAATGTCTCAAAACTCGGTTTCGATGCGGGAGTGCGTGGCATATATCTAGCGAGCGGTAAGTTCGACCCGATAGTCATCTCCGGGTTGACAGGTATTTTTAAGCAGTTCTCTTCAGAGGGTTGGAACGGTTTTAAACCTAGCGGCTGGATGACCGATTTTGACGACTATCCGTGGGAATTCGGTGTTGAGAAACTGAAGGAAGAGTATCGCCAAGGAATTATTCAGGCGTATCGCCGCAGACAATTTTTCCATGACCCGTTCAAAAACGACGGGATGGTGATGAGTACAGAAGAGCTCGCGACGATATTCCACATCCCATCGCGCGCGGTAGAGACCCCGAGTCTCGGACGCATTCAGTCGGCTACGAGCGAGGCTCCTGCTAATCTTCCGACATAAGCTCCATGGATTTATTCAAGCGCCATATAGTTTGGTTCTCCTCGCTTGTCCAGCACCAAATCAGATTTGGTGCTGGGCTCGCCCTCGCCCTGCTTCTCGTAGGTGGCTATGTCGTCGCGCTCGCCCCGCCTTCAGCATTTCCTTCAGGTAACACTGTCATTATCGCAAAGGGAGCGACAGCGTTCGACATTGCGAAAGAACTCTCCGATGCGCACATCATCAAACACTCAAAAGTTCTACGAGTCATCTTGCGAATCTCTGGCGTGAGCTCGCGCGTGCAGGCAGGCGCGTATCTCTTTAGCATTCCCGAGAACGCGCTCGTCGTCGCATATCGACTGGCGACTGGCGACTACGGCCTTCCGCCTGTCCGCATCACTTTTCCAGAAGGAGTAACGGTTCGTGATATAGCAGAAAAAGTTTCAGATGCGCTACCTCTCATATCCGCACAAGATTTCATGTCGTTAGGGAAGCCAGAAGAGGGTTACTTATTTCCAGACACATACATTTTCACCACAAATGCAGATGCCAAATCAATAATTGACACAATGCGAACAAACTTTAATACGAAAATAATACCGTTAATGGGCGACATTAAAGCGTCCGGACACTCTCTTTCCGACATCGTTATAATTGCGTCTCTCATTGAAAAAGAAGTGCGTACAGATGCGAACAGGCGCATAGTTTCCGGCATTCTCTGGAATCGCCTTGCGCTAGGCATGCCGCTACAAGTGGATGCGGTCTTCGGTTACATCTTTAATCGCGATACATACTCGCCGTCGTTTGAAGATTTAAAAGTTAGCTCGCCATACAATACTTACATTCACACTGGACTACCTCCAGGTCCGATATCCAACCCAGGTCTGGAGAGCACTCAAGCAGCTTTATATCCGACAAAAACAGACTATCTCTACTACCTCACTGGAAAGGACGACCAAATGCACTACGCCCGCACCTACGACGGCCACCAAGTAAATCAGAGTAAATATTTACGTTGAATAGCATATCGCGTATGTAGTAGTTTACAGTGGATATCACCCAATTTATACGACCGTGATATTATGGTGATATGGGAGCAGTGGAGACAGAAGCACGCGGGAAGCGCCAGCGAAAGTATTTGCGCGAGATACTTTTGGCCTCAATAGCAATTTCTGGATTAGTTTTAGTCGCGGCGATAACACCGAACGCTCTTGCCCAACTCCGTTATTTGCCCGCAATTAAACGCGCACAACTCCGCTATAAAGCTAAAACCGCTCTTGGACGTTTGGCGATGCAAAAATTGATTGTGTTTGAGAAGCGAGGTGGAAAAAGTTATGCGCACATTACTCCTGAAGGCAGAAAAATTCTTGCATTTGAAGAACAAAAAGCTTCCCTTAAAAATAAGAAAAAACGGCCATGGGATAAACGTTGGAGAGTCATTATCTTTGACATACCGGAAAAGCGCAGAAGAACCCGTGACCGCCTGCGCATCACAATGCGCGAGCTCGGTTTCGTTCATTTGCAAGACAGCGTATGGGTATATCCGTATGACTGCGAAGACTTGATGGCGCTTTTGAAAGCGAATCTCAAAATTGGTGCGGCAGTTTTATACATGGTCGTAGAGCATATTGAAAATGATAAACACCTTCGCGCCCAATTTGGCTTAAAATAGATATCACCTAATCTACACGGTCGTAGTATTTAGTTGATATTAAAGAGTTACATAAAGAGTACGATCGCTTGCGAAACGGCCCTGGTTCATTTAGTTGCTATAATTAGACAATGCAGAATCTGCCAAGTGCCGAAGTATATGAGAAAGAAGTCAAATATATGCCATGGGGCATTCTTATTGCAGAGATCGAGAATCTTGTGAGTATTAAGGTGCCACAAGGCGGTGCCGTTCTAGATTTGCTTTGTGGCACTGGTAATCTTTTGTGGAAACTGCAGAATCTAAGAGAAGATCTTCATTACTTTGGTGTAGACCAAGAATTTGAATATATAGAATTCGCGAGAAACAAATATCGTAAAATAAATTTTGATGTAGCAAATGCTCTAGAATGGAGATCAAACCAAAGATTTGACACGGTCCTCGTTACGGGAGGGCTCCATCATATTCCATACGGTAAACAAAGGGACTTGATAGGTAAAGTATCAAATTTGATTAAAGATAATGGATTCGCAATAATTGCGGACCCATACATCAGTGATTATTCAAACGAGCAGGAAAGAAAAATAGCAGCTGCACAACTTGGCTACGAATATTTAACTGCGACTATTCAAAACGGAGCAACCGACAATGTAATTAAGGCAACAGCTGACTTAATTGCAAACGATATTCTACTCGTCGAGTACAAGACTTCTATAAAAAGGATACGACCGTTTTTTGAAGAGCATTTCTCTTCTATCGAGATGCACAAAACATGGCCAAATGAGGAGACCAAGTATGGAGACTATTATTTTGTTCTAAGAAAATAGATCTCAATCTAATCATGAATGTACAGGGGAAGAGAATATTTGTGGGGCTGTCGGGTGGAGTGGATTCGGCAGTGTCAGCGGCTTTGCTGAAAGATGCTGGCGCGCTGGTGACTGGAGTTTTTATTAAAGGGTGGTATCCGCCGGAGATGCCTTGTACATGGGCCACGGAGCGCCGCGACGCGATGCGCGTCGCGGCTAGACTGAAAATTCCATTCCGCACTCTTGATGCAAGTGCAGAGTATAAAAAAAGCGTCATTGATTATCTTATTAATGAATATCGAGCAGGAAGGACGCCGAATCCTGATGTCATGTGCAACAGGGAAGTGAAGTTCGGTGCGTTTTATCGTTACGCAATGGCTGAAGGGGCTGATGCCATCGCGATGGGGCATTATCGTAGTGGCGAAAAGGACCAAAGTTATTTTCTCTGGGCTGTGCCGAAGGATATTCTCGCGGCAACGATTTTCCCAGTAGGAAATTATGAAAAAGACAAAGTGCGAAAACTTGCAAAGAAATTTAATTTGCCGGTTGCAGAAAAAAAAGACAGCCAAGGAATCTGTTTTCTCGGCGCAGTCTCCGTTAAAGAATTTTTAAAAAAAGAATTTGGAAGCGATAATCCGGCGCTTCTGTATACCATCGGCCAGCGAGTTCCTGGCGGATATGTGATTGGGAAAGATGTGGAGAAGAAAGAAATTAAAGTTTCAAAAACGCGAGCATCTACTGCGCGAGAGATTTTTTTCACTGATGCAAATTGGTTTAGCGAACCGACTTCTGAAATCGTTGCACAGTACAGATATCGCGGACCGAAGATTGTCGGCCGTGTTGATGACAGTCGGTTTATGAGCGCGGAGCCATTTCCAGATACTCCAGCCCCCGGCCAGTCCGTTGTGTTTTTTAAAGATGACGAAATGATTGGTGGTGGTATTATTACCTCATGAGCCACATGCGTCTCTGGGCTTCTGCGGGGATTATCGCGACCGTCATTTTAATTGCGTTCGCTCTTTCTGTACCGCATACACGCGATGTCGCAGTAAAGCTACTTCCTACCGTGGCGCCGATTGTGCCCACCGTCACCTTACATGATGCATTCAAGAAGGGCCTGCACACGATTTTAGGTTCTATTAAAGCGCCAAATGCATGTACTCCAGTCTCGGCGTCGGCCTCTCTTGTTGGAAATGCATCAAGCACGCAAAGCATTCTTGTCGCAATATCTATGCAGTCAGATTCTGGCATCTGTCTGCAAGTGCCAACTCTTGTAAATTTCAAAACGACAGTTTCAGCTCCCGCAAATCTGCCGATAACGGCAACCGTTAATGGCTCTCTTGCGTCTACAACCCCTTCATGACGACGCTTCAGACCATCATCAAGGCAGACGGTTCCAAGGAAATTTTTGACCCAACGCGACTTGTGGCATCTCTTGAGCGATCGGGCGCAAGCGAATTCACTGCAAAACGCATTGCAGAGACAATTGCTGATACGATTGTGGCAGGGATTTCATCAAAAGAGATTTACACGCGAGCTTTTTCACTCTTGCGCAGAGAAGCGCGTCCAGTCGCCGCCCGGTATGCGCTTCGCCGAGCACTCTTGGAGCTCGGCCCATCGGGACACCCGTTTGAAGATTTTATTTCACACCTTTATCGTGCGGAGGGCTGGCAGGTAGAAACGAGAAAAGTAATAAAAGGGAAATGCGTGTCGCATGAAGTTGATTTCTACGCGTCGCACAAAGAACAGAACGAATTTCTTGCCGCTGAACTCAAATACCACAATGATCCGGGATATAAAACGGATTTAAAAGTCGCGCTTTATGTGAAGAGTCGTTTTGACGACATCTTCGCCTGCGATGCTTCAGCGCGCTCATGCCCTATAGACCGTGGCATCCTTATTACCAATACGAAGTTTACCTCCGAGGCAATCGCGTATGCAGAGTGTTCGGGCGTAGAGCTTTTGGGCTGGGGCTATCCTGGAAATGGAAATCTATTTATGCGAATGAGTGAGGCTAAAGTGTATCCAATAACGGCGCTCACCGGCCTTTCTCGCGCCGAAAAAAATCTTCTCATTGAGCGCGGTGTCATCGCCGTTGATGAGATTATAAAAGACCGTCGCACGCTTGACCCTCTACACCTGCCAAGCGATAAAGTCGGCGAACTCCTTGCCGAGGCCGACGGCCTCCTGAATTCTTAGCCAAAAGCTTTTTTAAATTCTTCCATATCGTTAAAGTGATGTTTGATACCTTTAATTTCTTGATAATCCTCGTGTCCTTTACCGGCGCAAAGTATTATGTCTCCTTTCTGCGCCAATGTAATTGCTTCCAGAATTGCTTCATGACGGTTTGAAATCGTTTTTACTTTATGCAAATCTTCGTGAGATACGCCGGTTTTAATTTGTTCAATAATTTTATCTGGGTCTTCGCTTCTCGGATTGTCCGAAGTAATAATCGCGACATCAGATAGCATGGTTCCGATATGGCCCATCGCTCCGCGTTTCATCGGGTCGCGGTCGCCGCCGCAACCAAAAACTGAAATAACTTTTGAACCAACAAACGATGTTCTAATAGTTTTTAATACATTCTCTAAAGCATCGGGAGTGTGGGCATAATCTACAATAACTAAAATTCCATTTGGTGAAGTAAAATGTTGGAATCTTCCGAGCGGAGGTTCTATATCTTTTAAAATTATACTGACTTTCTCCATATTAAAACCAAGCAAGTTGCTTGTGCCCCAAACCGCCAACAGGTTATAAGCGTTGAATCTACCTAATAGTTTTGAGTTAATATCTACTCCGTTAAAAACTAGATCCAAACCATCAAGTTTTATTTTTTTTATTTTACCATGAAAATTTTCATTCCCATTAAATCCATAAGAAAATTTGTCTGCTTTTATTCCCTGAAGCATTTTATTTCCATATTCATTATCAGTATTGGAAAGTGCAAAAGCTCCAGCTGAAAGCATTTGAAAAAATTTCTTTTTGGCGTCAAAGTAATTCTCAAAACTTTTATGATAATCCAAATGGTCGTGCGTTAAATTGGTAAAAATCCCGCCGGTGAAATGCACTCCCAACACGCGATTCTGGTGCAGCGCGTGAGAGGATACTTCCATAAAAACATATTCGCATCCCGCGTTCGCCATGTCTCTGAAAAGTTTGTTTAGGGAAATAGGGTCGGGAGTGGTATGCGTAGACGGTTTAACCTCTCTTGCAATGATATTCTCTACGGTAGAGATAAGCCCCGCTTTATATCCAAGTTCTGTCGCGATTTTATATAGCAAGGTAGCCGTTGTCGTCTTACCATTCGTTCCTGTAATTCCGACAACACGGAGCTTGCGAGAAGGGAATCTGTACCAGAGCGCGCCCACTCCCGCGAGAAAATAGTGATAGTAGGGCTGAAGTGCAGTAAAAAGCGCCTTGGGTATGAATCGTTTAATCTTTTTAAGGAGTTTTTCCATGCGTGTTATAGTAGCTTATCATGTGTGGAATTGTCGGCATAATTCACCCTCCTGAAGGTACCAAGTCGGCTTTGGACGAGATGCTTAAACGCATTATTCATCGTGGTCCGGACGATTCGGGAACATTTATAGACCACGAAGTCGCTCTCGGTATGCGCCGATTAAGCATCATTGATGTGGAGGGTGGCAAGCAGCCAATCTCGTCTAAAGACGGCTCGCTCATCATTGTTTTCAACGGCGAAATTTATAACTTTAAAGAATTGCGCGAGAAGCTGTTAAAAAATGGTCATACATTTAAGACGGACTCTGATACCGAAGTGATTTTGCACTTGTATGAAGAAAAAGGGGAAGATGCAGTGAAAGAACTTCGCGGGATGTTCACCTTTTTTATTTACGACCTTAAAAAGGGTAAAGTTTTTGTCGCGCGCGACCAGTTCGGCATCAAGCCGCTCTATTATTTGAAAAAAGACGATGCAATAATCGCGCTCGCATCTGAAATTAAAAGTTTACTAGCGCTGCCAGAATACAAGAAAGAAATAAATGAAGAGGCAATTTTTCATTATCTTTCATACCAGTACAACCCGCTTAAAGAGACTTTTTTTAAAAATATCTATAAAGTACTGCCGGCGACATATTTAGTTATAGACGCGAAGACAGGGAAATTTGAGGAAAAGAAATATTGGGGCTTTGCTTTTAATCAGGATAGAGACATGCAGGAAAAAACCGGGACGAAAGAACTCTCGCATATTCTCGTAGATTCTGTACGGCATCATCTCATAAGCGATGTGCCGCTTGGGGCATTTTTGAGCGGAGGAATAGACAGCGCGCTAATTGTCGGCGCAATCAGAAAAGTGCATACGAAGGGCGAGCTTAAGACATTCACCATCGGCACGAAAGAAATAAACGAATTTGCCGAGGCGCGTGAGCAGTCGGACGCGCTTCGGACGACGCACACTGAAATACTGCTTAATCCGAATGAATATTTTGCGAGCCTAGAGAAAATAGCATGGCACTTTGACGAGCCGGTCGCAGACCCATCGGCTGTTGCGTTATATTTTTTGGCGCGTGAAGCGAGCAAGCATGTGAAAGTCGTCCTCTCCGGCGAGGGAGCCGATGAACTCTTCGGCGGCTACGGTATTTATCGCGAGCCGTATTCATTTGCTGTGTTTAATCGTGTGCCGAAAATTTTGCGCTTTCTAATTCTTCTCCTCGCGCGCCTCCCGATAAACGCGCGGGGGTTTAACTTTCTTCGGCGATATCAGAAAACGCTAGAAGACAGATACATTGGGAACGCGCATGTCTTCTCTTCAGAAGAGGCAAGGGAAATTTGGAAAGGAAAGTCGTACGCACGAATGAATCTGACACCCCTGTATAATCAAACAAAAAATTGTTCCGATTCAGAAAAAATGCAATATATAGACATCAATACTTGGTTGCCAGGAGACATTTTAGCTAAGGCAGATAAGATGACTATGGCACATTCGCTAGAGCTCCGCGTACCGTTTTTGGACAAAGAAGTTGCAAAATTTGCCGTCACAATACCAGATAAGCTCAAATATTTTAGAGATACGACGAAGTATTTATTGCGCAAAGCTGGAGAGGGTCTCGTACCAAAGACGACACAGAAGCGCAAGAAACTTGGATTCCCGGTCCCCCTGGCCGAGTGGCTTCGCGAACGAACCGATTGGCAGGGAAAGTTATTAGCGAATTCTTTTATTTCGTCTCGTTTCAATATGGAAATAATTAAAAAACTCATAGATGACCATGTGTCGGGACGCGCGAACAACGCACGGAAACTTTTTATCTTCATAATGCTATGCGCGTGGTACGATGCATACTATGGTGGCGAACGAATATAAAAAAAGAAAAGGAAGCGGTCCCTATGACCCGTCATCCGGCGAGCCTTTTAAAGTGAGCCGTTCCAAAATAGACATGTTTACCGAGTGTCAGCGGTGCTCATTTCTTGATTTAAAGCTCGGCGTGAAGCGCCCGTCTATGCCGGCGTTTACGCTCAATAATGCGGTTGATGAATTGTTGAAGCGAGAGTTTGATATACACCGCGTGAATAAATCCCAGCACCCGCTCTTGAAAAAGTACGGACTAGACGCCGTGCCGCTTGCCGACGAGAGGATGGAAGAATGGCGCGATGCTCTGCGTCGCGGCATCAGCTATCTCCACACGCAGACGAACATTTTGGTTAGAGGCGGCATTGACGATGTATGGGTCAATCCTACCGGAGAACTAATAATAGTAGATTATAAGGCGACCAGTAAAAAAGTTGGACCGAGCACCGAAGACGATTTATATGATTCATACAAAAAACAAATGGAAGTGTACCAGTGGCTCTTCCGCAGAAATGATTTCGCGGTTTCTCCGACCGGCTACTTCGTGTATGTGAACGGCAAGTCGGATGCAAAAGCGTTTGACGGAAAATTAGAATTTGACATAGAGCTTATCCCGTACACAGGGAGCGATGCGTGGGTAGAACCGGCGATTTATGATTTAAAAAAAATGCTCATGAACGACGCGATACCGCCTATCGGCACCTCTTTTGGCGGCGGTCCATGCGAATACTGCACCTACCGCGAGTCCGCCGGCAAAACGCTTCAAGAACTTCACAAAAAGAATAAATGAATGTAAAAATTGAGCCATCGTGGGGGGAACATTTACAGGGCGAGTTTGAGAAAGAATATTTCTCCGAGTTGACGGAGTTTGTTAAAAAAGAATATAAAGAAGGAACGGTGTATCCCGCGCCGAAGAATATTTTCAGAGCGTTTGACTTATGCCCGTTTGATAAAGTAAAAGTTGTAATACTAGGCCAAGACCCGTATCACGGAGTGAGGCAGGCAAATGGATTGGCATTCGCAGTAGAGGATTCACAAGCCGTCCCGCCCTCGCTTCAGAACATTTACAAAGAGATTGCTAACGATTGCGGCGACCGAGCGAAGAGCGAGGAAGTACTGAGGCCAGCAGGACGAAGTGGTGATTTGAGTCGTTGGGCGGAGCAGGGAGTTTTATTATTGAATGCAACACTTACTGTCCGCGCGCACTCCGCAGGCTCGCATCAGAAAAAGGGCTGGGAGCTCTTTACCGATGCGGTTATTCGCGCGCTCTCGCAAGAGCGCGCGGGCTTGGTATTCATGCTTTGGGGCAACTATGCGAAAGCGAAAGGCGCGCATATTGATAGAAGTAAACATCTCGTTCTCGAAGCCCCGCACCCCTCGCCATTCTCCGCCGCTTCCGGTTTCTTCGGCTGCAAGCACTTCAGCATGGCGAACGATTACCTTGCCAAACACGGCAAAAAACCGATAGACTGGCTGTAATGAACCACACGCCGCAGATAAAAAGGGCGATACAATTCGCGGCGAAGAAGCATCACGGCCAGATGCGGAAGGAGACAGAGCCGCTGCCGTACATCACGCACCTCTTCTCGGTAGCGCTTCTGGTCGCCGAGGATGGGGCGGATGACGATGTCGTCACCGCGGCGCTTCTCCACGATACGCTTGAAGACACTGGTACTATGCGTGAAGAAATCGTAAGCATCTTTAATGAAAGAGTCGCGACTCTTGTTGAGTCGGTGAGTGAAATAAAAGAAAAAAACGGTAAAAAATTGAGCTGGAAAGAGAGCAAAGAACATTATCTAGCGAATCTAGAGAAGGCGAGCGACGGCTCTGTTCTCATCGCTATCGCCGACAAGATAGATAACATTGAAAGCAAGCTTGAAGCGTTTGGAAAAGAAGGTCCTGCACTTTTGGAGCGATGGAAACAGCCAGTAAAAGAATATCTCTGGTACCATGGTGAAGCGCTCCGCATCGCGCAATCACGCCTCCCAGAGCATCGCCTTACCAAACGCCTTGCCGAGGTGCATTCTAAGGAATGTGTTATGCTCTCCGAACAATGAAACGCAAGCGATACGAGAAAAAAGATTTTAAATGGGTGAATTGGGGACCCGCGGATTTTAAGCGAGTAGCCGTTTCTGTGATTAAGCGGAAGACGGAGAGATATGCGAAGATTCGCGCAATTCCCAAGTCACAGAGAACATTTGAAAATACTGTCTATGCGCTTGAAGCGTCAGACGACGATTTGTCAGACGACCTAAGCCGAATCGGTTTACTAAAGGAAGTTAGCTCAAACCCAAAAATTCGCATTGCCGCCGCTAAAACTGCAGAGATACTACATAAAAAACTTGTAGAAATTGAATACGATCCGCGGATGTACGCGGCGCTTAAGGAATATGCGAATAAAAAAGAAAAGCTTCGTGGTCCAGAAAAACTCTTGTTTGAAGATATGATGAAGGGTTATGCCCGCATGGGATTTGACCTGCCCAAAGCGAAACTCGCGCGACTCAAGGCGAATATCAAGATGCTTGGGAAGCTCTCTCTAAAGTTTGACCGGAACTTGAATGAATATAAAGACCATATTCTTGTTACAAAAGCCGAATTAGACGGATTGCCGCAGAGCTACCGTGCCAATCTGATAAAAGTTGGTGAGAAATATAAAGTCACGCTTGCGTATCCTGATGTACTCCCATACATGGCTGGCGCTCACGACGAAAAGCGACGACGAGAACTTTTTGAAAAATTTGTTCGTAAGGGCGGGACTCGGAATATTGCAATCCTGAAAAAAATGTTCAATCTACGCGCAGAGAACGCGAAACTGCTTGGATATAAGACGCATGCCGATTATCAGACAGAACTACGGATGGCGAAATCAGCTAAAAATGTGTGGGACTTCATAAACGACCTCAAGAGACGAACCAAGAAACGACAGGCACAAGATCTAGAGATACTTAAGGTCGACAAAAAGCACCGCACCAATAATCAGAGAGCCATTCTTGGTGCGCACGATATCGCGTATCTCTTCAAACAAATTCGCAAAGAAAAGTTTGATATTGATTCCGATATTGTGAAAGAATATTTTCCGTTTGAACATGTGAAGCAGGCGACTCTGGATGCATATCAGAAACTACTTGGTGTTGTTTTTAAAAGGCGTTCGGGCATGAAGCTCTGGCATCCAGATGTGCAACTGTATGATATATACGATATCTCTGGCGATTATCTGTCAACATTTATTCTTGATCTCTATCCGCGAGATGGGAAGTACGGTCACGCGTGTGCATCTGAACTTACATACGGACGACAAGAAAACGGCATTTACCGAGCGCCTCTTGCCGCGATGCTAACCAATTTTCCGAAGCCGAGCGCTGCAAATCCTTCTCTAATGAGTCACGGCGAAGTGGAAACATTCTTTCACGAGTTCGGACACATTATGCACTTTACACTCACTAAAGCACGCTATAGAACTCAGGCGGGTTTCAGTGTAGCGATGGATTTCGTAGAAGCGCCGTCGCAGATGTTAGAAAACTGGGTGTGGGATGCAAAAATGCTTACTCGCCTCTCCAAGCACTACAAAACTGGCCGTTCGATGCCAAAAGATTTAATTAAAAAAATTATTGACGCGCGCCTCTTCGGCGAGGCTTGGAGCGTGCGCAGTCAGTTAGTTCTTGCATCTCTTGACCTAATTATTCATACGAAAGGCACTAAAGACCCAGTCGCATTGTATGCCGAGCTCGATAAGAAACTTATGGGCATCACGCCACCGAAACGACAGCTCTGGATCGCCGGTTTTGGACATATGGCACATGGATATGATGCAGGTTATTACGGCTACCTCTGGTCCAAGGTCTACGCTGAAGACATGTTCAGTCGTTTCGCGAAAGAGGGTGTATTGAATAAAAAAACAGGCCGCGACTATCGTCACTGGATACTTGAGAAGGGTTCCAGTGAAGAGGAGATAGATATTGTGCGCGGATTTCTCAAACGCAAGCCTAATAACAAAGCATTTCTCAAATCAATTGGCGCGTAAATTGTGCTATCTTTTCTGCATATGACAGTCAATGAAGTACGGAGCCGATACCTTGAATTTTTCAAGGCGCACGGGCACGCGGTTATCCCGAGCGCGGCGATTGTGCCCGAGAATGACCCCACGACGCTCTTCACGAGTAGCGGAATGCAGCCTCTCGTACCGTATCTTTTGGGGCAAGAACATCCGGAAGGGAAACGGCTCGCTAATTCACAACTCTCATTTCGTGCAGAGGATATTGAAGAAGTGGGAGATAACCGCCACACGACCTTTTTTGAAATGCTTGGAAACTGGTCGCTTGGCGATTATTTCAAAGAGGATCAGCTCAAGTGGTGTTATGAATTTCTAACTGATAAAAAAAACGGACTCGGTTTGGACTCGGAAAAACTTTATGTAACGACTTTTTCTGGTGACGAAGAGAGCGGCATGAAAGCAGATATGGAGTCAGTAGAAATTTGGAAACAAATCGGCATTGCTGACGACCATATGTTCTCTTATGGCGCGAAGAAGAATTGGTGGAGCAGGGCAGGAGTGCCGGCGAAGATGCCTGTGGGCGAGATAGGCGGACCGGACTCTGAAGTTTTTTATGACTTTGGAACTCCGCACGATGAGAAGTTTGGGAAAGAATGCCATCCGAACTGTGACTGCGGCAGATTCGTGGAAATTGGAAACTCTGTTTTCATGCAGTTTATTAAAAAGGAGGATGGCTCGTTCGGCGAACTGCCGAAGAAGAATGTTGACTTCGGCGGCGGGCTGGAACGCCTCGCTGCCGCGACGCTCGACAACCCGGACATTTTCATGATTGATATATTTGATTCAGCGCGTGCAGTGCTTGAGAAGCATTCCGGCATGCGATACGGGGACATCGGAGGTCCCACAGCAGATGTGGGACCTCCGATGTCCCACATTAGGTCGTTCAGGATAATTCTGGACCACACTCGCGCGGCCTCTGTAATGCTTGCCGCTGGCATTCGTCCTTCTAATACAGAACAGGGTTATATGCTCCGCCGGCTTATTCGTCGTTCCATACGCGAAGCGGACAAGCTTGGTATTAAAGAAGTAATACTTGATGAACTTTTCGGAGGGAACGAAAGTGAATTTCACACAGAAGAAGAAAGATTTCGTAAAACACTCGCGCAAGGTCTTAAAGAATTGGAGAAGACGGGCGACAACATTGACGCCTTCATGCTCTTCACTACCTACGGATTCCCGATTGAGCTAACGGCAGAAATAGCAAAAGAGCGTGGGAAAGAAGTTGATTTAGAGATTGTAAGGAAGCAGATGAAAGAGCATCAGGCACTCTCACGCGCGGGTGCGGCACAAAAATTTGCAGGAGGCCTAGCTGATCACTCAAAGCAAACTGTTAAATATCACACGGCCCATCATTTACTTCTCAAAGCCCTACAAATTGTTTTGGGTTCGGGTGTTCATCAGCGCGGAAGCAACATCACAAGCGAACGCTTGCGCATTGACTTCTCATACGGGCAGAAAATGACTTCTGAGCAAAAAGCTGAAGTTGAGAAAATTGTGAATGAAAAAATCGTAGAGAAATTATCGATTATGCGCACGCTGATGAGGAAGGTCGAGGCAGAGAAGCTCGGCGCGGAGCACGAGTTCGGCGCAACCTATCCGGAACAGGTAAGCGTGTATTCAGTCGGACCTCTCGATAAAGCATTTTCCATAGAGTTTTGCGGTGGGCCTCATGTGCGCAATACTGCCGAACTTGGCAGTATTGCGCAGCCTGACGGCTCTGACCGGAAGGCCACATTTAAAATCCTAAAAGAAGAAGCCTCCTCTGCCGGCGTCCGGAGAATAAAAGCTGTTTTGCAATAAAGCGGCCTGTCCCGATGAAGCTTTGTGAAGAGGGATGTTAGAATAAAAGAATGAGTTTCTTTAGTAAATTTTTCCACCCGATTCGCGCGGAGTCGCTTGTGTTCATAGATGTAAGCGCCGGGTCGGTCGCTGGAGCATATGCACGATACAATGAGGGCGAAGCGCCAGCTTTGCTTTACACGCGCCGTGTCCCATTAGAAATTAAGAGTAAAGAAGCCTCCGAACTCACCATGCTTCGTGCATTAAAAGAGCTTGGGGATGTGCTCATTCGTGAGGGCGCGCCAGTTCTCGCGCGCAATACTGGAAGTGGGAGCGCCGATAAAATCCTCGTTTCAGTAGATACTCCGTGGCAGGAGACGAAAATACGCACCGAACGGTTTGAGCGAGAGACCCCGTTCTCTTTTACCAGAGGCATGGTCGCCACGGCGTTTGAGAAGATGGGTACCAAAACACCTGGGAAAACTCTTGCCGACGAAAGCATCATAGGGACCATTCTTAACGGTTACGAAACGCGCGAACCGTACGGAAAGAGGGTGCATCGCGCGGCGGTCATCGTACTCACCTCGCTCATTGATGAAAAAATTTCGGGTGGTATCGCGGCAACTCTCCGAAGCCTCTTTCATACGAAAAACATTTTTTCTATCACGGGCAACTCTCTTCGTTACCAGGCGATGCGTACGGCCTTTCCACACGAGCACGATGCTCTAATTCTAGACACGATAGGCCCGCTTCTCTCTATCTCCCTCGTACGGAAGAACCTTCTCGTCGCAGTAACTGAAGTGTCGGATGCCACCAGCACGAATAGCGACCTGTGGATAAAAAAAGTTACAGAAGAACTTACCGAACTAGCCAAGCAATATCCGTTGCCACGAACCATATTTCTACTCGCACAAGAGCAAGACATCTCTTCATTAGAAAAAGCGCTAAACGCGGCAAAACTTGGTGGACTCTGGCTTTCTGACAATCCACCCAAGGTTGTTCCAATCCTCGCGAGCCACATCATCGGCTCCATCCGCCAAGTGGCAACCACTCCTCCCGACCTCCAGCTTCTCCTCATGGCTCTTTATTGGCAAAACCGAGACATGCTATAATAAACCAATGCGTACACTAAATGACATAATTCCGCCGTCAAGGCGTAAAGAAACGGACTCGTTTAATAGCTCTGACGGCTTGAAGCCGTTAAACCTATCTTCAACACGGCCTCCGAAGTTTCCGTACACGACGCTAGGTATCGTGGCTCTTGTCGTCGCCGTTTCCATCGGCGCACTCTTCTATTTCTCTGTCGCCAAGATTGAGGTCACGCCGAACACGGTTTCTGCCGCCATACAAAGTTCATTTACCGCGAACAAGAGTAGCGGGGCTTTGCCGTTTGAAATTATCACCGCGCAGAAAATCGCGTCCCAAAGCGTTAAGAGTAGCGGTACCAAGACCGTAAATTCTTTGGCCTCGGGCAATATCACTATCTACAATACGCAGACGAAGTCCCAGCGACTCATCACGAATACTCGATTCGCGACTACGGCCGGCGTCATCTTCCGTATCCGTTCGGCGGTAACAGTGCCAGGCGGCAATTCTACAAAGCCCGGTAGTGTGACAGCGAAGGTGTATGCCGACCAAGCGGGAAGTTCTTATAATGTCGGTCCGACCTCTTTCACCGTTCCCGGATTCGCCGGGACGCCACAAGCGAGCGCGGTCTATGCTCGTTCAACAAGCGCAATGACTGGCGGTGCGTCCGGCTCTGTACCTATCGTAGACACTGCTCTCGAGACGGAGGCACGGAGTGCGCTCAAGACCGCGCTCGCCCCGGACCTCCTCGCAAGTATTAAAACGCAAATTCCTTCCGGATATCTACTCTTGCCAGGAGCATCTACAGCTACATATGAAGAGCTAGCTTCGACGCCTTCTTCTACAACGGGTATGGTAGAGGTGAAAGAGCAAGGAACAGTCACGGCAGTTATTTTCCCTAATACTGCGCTCGCGAGGGCTCTCGCTACATCAGTCGCTGGATTGAATTATCAGAATGAACCACTCACTCTTTCGTCGGTTGACAGTCTCTTGTTAGCGGCGACGGGCATGCCGAGTCTAGACGCTGAAACATTCTCGTTTACCATCGCTGGTACGGCCCCGCTCATCTATACGGTGGACCCGAGTCGTATTGCTGCCGCGGTCGCAGGGAAGACCCGCCAGGCCGCTGAAGTAGCCGTCTCTAACTATCCGGAGGTTAAGCGCGCGCTTATAACCCTACGGCCGTTTTGGAGGCAGACATTCCCACAAGACCCAGCGTCTATTTCAGTTGTTGTGGCCAAGCCATAATATGCCCGACGGCATGACGATGCGTCAGTTGACGATTTTCTAAACACCTGCTAGATTGATATGGCATCTGCATGATAGAAGGCGAGGATAAAAAAACTACGGTAATAGGTACCGTGGAAGAGGTGTTGCCGAATTCGCTTTTCAGAGTCCGAATGGACCCTGTAGAAGGGGAGGAGGAGGTTAAGAAGCCCATCTTGCTCGCCTATCTCGCGGGGAAGATGCGTTTGCACAGGATTCGCGTGCTGATGGGCGATCAAGTTGAGATGGTGCTTGACCCGTATGGGGGCCGCGCGAGAATCGTGCGAAGGTTAACTTAATTTAATTACAAACATTTAAGATGAAAGTCAAGGCATCAATAAAAGTACAACAACCGGGAGATCAGCTCGTCCGTCGTGGCGGACGGCTGTATCGTATTAATAAGAAGAACCCACGCCGTAAGGCTAGACAAGGATAGTATTCTCACAATTTTAAATTACAAATTACAAATTATAAATTTTTAATTCTGAATCATATGCGTATAGCTGGCGTTACCATTCCCGATAATAAACAACTCGCATATTCATTGCCGATCATTTTCGGCATCGGACCGACGCGGGCGCGCGAAATTCTGAAGAAGGTTGGCATTCCGGTGAACAAGAAGGGAAGCGATCTCACCGACAACGAAGAAAAAAAAATTCGCTCGCGCGCGGAAGGATTCACCATTGAGGGCGAACTGCGCCGCGAGATTGGGCAGAACATCAAGCGTCTGAAAGACATCCGCTCGGCTCGTGGCGACCGCCACGCGCGCGGATTGCCCGTGCGCGGTCAGCGCACGAAGACCAATTCACGCACGCGCCGCGGTAATGTCCGTAAGACGATGACTTCAGGTCGCCGCACGCTAGAAAAAACATAATATGGGAAAGAAACGCATCATCAAGAAAAGCGGGAAAGGAATGGACGCTGGAAGGAAGGAACGCGCTCTGTCCAAGGTTACTAAGCGCCATTTGGAGAAAGGTGTACTCTATATTGAGGCGACTTTTAATAATACAAAGGCGATTATTACGGATGATAAGGGGAACGCCATCGTATCTTCAAGCGCGGGCGCGCTCGGCTTCTCTGGCGCGAGAAAGTCTACGCCATACGCGGCGGCGAAAGTTGGTGAATTTCTTGGCGAGAAGAGCATAATGATTGGGCTTAAAGAAGCGACGGTCATCATTCGCGGTGTCGGCGCTGGTCGCGAATCGGTACTTCGTGCCTTCTCCGGCAAGGGCATTCAGATTAAGTCCATCAAAGATGTGACGCCGGTACCACACAACGGGCCGCGCCCGCCTAAACCGCGTAGAGTATAGTTCGACCACGCTCACTACAAGTAAAACACCATGATTACCGGACCACGATATAAAATAGCCAAGCGCCTCGGCGCATCCGTCTTTGAAAAAGCACAGACGCAGAAGTTCGCGCTCTCTGCCGACCGCTCTGCGAAGAATAAGAAGCGCAGCCGAGGTCGCCAGAGCGAATATGGCAAACAGATGTTGGAGAAGCAGAAGGTGCGCATAACTTACGGACTGCCTGAACGGCAATTCCGTAATTATGTGCGAAAGGCGCTCTCTACTGTGCATGTTGCCAAGCCCTCTGACCGCCTCCATGAACTTCTTGAGATGCGCTTGGACAATGTCATCTGGCGACTCGGCCTCACGAATACGCGTCGCGGAGCGCGCCAGATGGTCGCGCACGGACACATAATGGTGAATGGAAAGAAGTCCCGTGTCCCATCCCAATCGTTATCTGTTGGCGACACCATCGCTGTACGCGATGGGTCAAAGGAGCACGGCGTTCTTGTCGGCTTCTCCGAGCGCTTCGTCGAGCGACCGCTACCGTCATGGCTAACATGGAGTGCCAAGAACATGGAGGGTATGGTGAAGGAGCGCCCGACGACTGCCTCGGCAGACACGGCGGGCGATCTCGTTTCCGTGCTCTCGTTCTATACGAGATAGCAAGGTTATATTATTTGAGTATTTATTGGTAATTACGATTGCGTTATGGAATACCACATCACACTTCCGAGTAAGCCCCGTATCGTTTCTGAAGAAGGACTGCAGGGTGTTTATGAAATAGATTCGCTTTATCCGGGCTACGGTCACACACTCGGCAATTCTCTGCGCCGAATTATTCTATCTTCTCTACCTGGAGCTTCTGTCACGCAGGTGAAAATAGAGGGAGTTCCGCACGAATTCGCTACGATTGATGGTTCTCGAGAGACGGTTATGGAGATTCTATTGAATCTAAAACGCGTGCACTTCGTCCTACATGGCGACGAACCACAGACCATTTCGCTTATTTCGAAGGGTTCGGGCGAAGTCACCGCAAAAGATTTTAAGCTCCCGAGCCAAGTAGAAATAAAAAATCCCGAACAACACATATGTGACCTTTCAGGTAAAGCATCTCTAGAATTGGAAGCTACAATTGAGAGAGGTCTCGGATATGTCGCGCGCGAAGCCCTTACGAAGGACAAAGTAGACATCGGCACCATTGCGCTTGATGCGACATTCACGCCGATTCGTCGCGTGAATTATGAGGTAGAGAACATGCGGGTGGGCGACCGCACCGACTTTAATCGTCTGCGCATTCTTATAGAGACGAACGGCACTATCGCGCCACGCGAGGCTCTGGAGAAGTCTATTGAGACAATGATTCACCAATTAAAGGCAGTTATTGGATTTCAGGAAAGCGAATCTGCAACTTCTTTATCCAAAGTTACGGAAGACGATTCGCCGAATGCTGGCACATCTAAAATTAAAGTTGCCGACCTTGAACTCTCGCCGCGCATTGTTTCTTCTTTGGAAGATGCAGGCATCAAGAGCACGGCAGGCCTCGCGAGAAAGTCAGCGAGCGCGCTCAAAGAGCTTGATGGCATCGGCGAGAAAGCGATTGAAGAAATCTCTGTCGCGCTCGCCGGCCACGGCCTCACGCTGAAGGCCGAATAACAGAAGAAATAATTAGTATGGCACACACGACAAAAGGTCAGACATTCCACCGAGAAGTCGGTCAGCGCCGTGCGCTAATTAAGTCGCTCGCTCGCTCGCTGGTCTTAGAGGAACGCATCTCTACTACCGAGGCGAAGGCGAAGGCACTACGCCCGTTCGTTGAGCGCCTCGTCTCGTATGCTAAAACAAATACCTTGGCGACCCGCCGTTTCGCATTGTCAAAACTCGGCGATAGAGCGGCGATAAAAAAACTCTTTGATTCAATCGGACCTCGGTATGCCGATAGAAACGGCGGGTATACTCGCGTGACCAAGAGGACGAAACGCGGGAGTAACGACGCGCGCAAACTAGCGTACATATCATTCGTATGAAAACAGAAATAATCATAGACGCGACCGACCGCACGCTAGGGAGAGTGTGTAGCGAAGCCGCGCATGCTCTTCTCGGCAAGCGCTCTGTCCACTTCGCCAAGAATCAGGCGTTACCGGTCACTGTTACCGTCAACAATGCTGCGAAAATGCACCTCCCAAAGCGCCGCACGAAGGGGAAGGTCTACACGCGCTATACCGGCTATCCAGGAGGCCTTTACGAAATGACCATGGAGGAGATGATTACTAAGAAGGGTATCGCAGAGGTGGTGAAAAAGACGGTGGACGGCATGCTTCCGCGCAACAAGCTACGCAAGCCTCGTATGAAGAATTTAATTGTAAACGAATAACATGGCCACAAAATTTATTACCGCAGTCGGGCGTCGTAAGACCGCTATCGCGACAGTACGAATGTCTGTCGCGCCAAAGAGTAGCGTCGTGGTCAACGGAAAGAGCTTGAAAGAATATTTTAAGACAGACCTTCGCGCGTTCATCGCCGAAGAGGCGCTCAAAAAAGCTGAGAGCGCCGACAATTATCAAGTCACCGCGCATGTGTCAGGCGGCGGCATCGCGGCACAGGCCGACGCGCTTCGCCACGCCATCTCCCGTGCTCTAATTAAAGTTGAGCCAAGCACACGAAAAATATTAAAAGCCGCAACCTTCCTCAAGCGCGATCCGCGCGCCAAGGAGCGCAAGAAACCCGGCCTCGTTAAGGCTCGCAAGGCCAAGCAGTGGTCGAAACGCTAGTGCAGATCTCGAGTATTTTTGAGGGAAACAAGCGCTAGCCACTTGACTTTTATAACAAGTCGTGTATCATAGTCTTTAAGTTCGGACTGCCTTCGCAGTCCAGCTTTTTGAAAGGAGTTCCTTAATGAGTAACACAGACCGTTTATGGATTAACTTCGGAAAATCAATCGCGTGGGGGATATTATTTGCCATCGTAATTTCGATCCTCGAGTTAGTTTTGTCCGTGGACGTCAGAGTATTCGAACACAAGGACTTTTTCTCGTTGCTCGGCGCCGTCACCATCTTCTTCGGCATTCTAGGCGTATTGATCGGCATTACTGTCGTCTATAACTAGAAATCGAAGTCCTCACCCATCCTAATTCCTGTTTCCCTTTGCTGTACCCCGCGCTTCGGCGCGGGTTTCTTTTTATAGCGGTACATAAGACTGCCCTATGTGATTTCGCGTTCTGCGGAGGCCTCGCCTCCGCAAATCAAGGAGCGTAAAAACCGGGCCTCGTCAAATTTGGAGGATTGCGTGCCATTTAGATTTTTATATGGTATATATCACAATTAGAAGCTCGGCAATTCTGTTACTGTGTTCACTGAATGAGGGTTAATATGATAAAATGGATAATTGTTGGAGGGCTGGTGGCGAGCTGCGTCGTTTTACTCGCTAGGATCGTTTTTGCAGAAACATTTCTGAAAAAACGCGAATCTCGCCTCGCGGCCATTCGTTCAGAAAAGGCACAACTTGTCGCGTTGCAGGAACATCGTTGCGCGATAAACGGCGGATGGTCGCAGAATCCAGAAGCACTGAATTTCTAGCATGACAAAAGCCCTGCTCCGGCAGGGCTTTTTTGACTGTGAACAAACTTTCGTGCATAATGGAAAAATGCAAGAAGAGGAGGATGTAAAAATTGAACCGGAGATGAGTGAAGAGGCGGGAGAAATGAAGCCCGAAGATAAAATCGCGAAGATGCGCGAGGAGTTGGGCGCGTGTAGGAAGGAAAAACAAGAATATATGGACGGCTGGCAGAGGGCCAAGGCCGATTATGTGAACCTTCTTAAAAGAATTGAAACTGGCGCCAAAATGGCAGAGTTAAAAGGGAGAGTGGGGGCAGTAGAGACGCTCTTGCCGGCCTTTGATGCTCTGGAAAGGGCGAAAGAGCACGGAGATGTGCCGGACGGGTTCATGGGTATCGCCAAACAGCTAGAGAGCGCGTTCGCTTTGCTCGGGCTGGAGGAAATTGGAAAGATTGGTGAGAAATTTAATCCAGCGGTTCACGAAGCCCTTGGTCAAGACAAAGTTGAATCAGCAGAAGAAGATGATACAATTACTGCAATACTCGAAAAGGGATGGCGAGTGGGCGACAACATTATCCGTCCAGCTAAGGTGCGCGTTGGGCATTTTAATTAAAATTAATCCATTTCACACATATGGCAAAAATTCTCGGCATAGATTTGGGCACCACTAATTCAGCGATGGCTATAGTGGAGGGTGGAGAGCCTCGCGTTCTGGAGAACGCCGAGGGCGCCCGCACCACGCCGTCCATCGTGGCGATAGGGAAGAATGGCGAACGCATCGTCGGCACACTCGCCAAGCGCCAGTCAATCACTAATCCTCTCAACACAATTTTCCAGATTAAACGCTTCATCGGTCACTCCTTTGACGAGCCGGAGGTACAGAAAGACAAGGTCGTTGTTCCATTTGAAATGCGTAAGGGTGAGACCGGTGGAGTAGAAGTGAAAATGACAGAGAAGTGGTACCGTTCTGAAGAGATCTCAGCGATGATACTGGGAAAGCTGAAGGCCGATGCCGAAGCGAAACTTGGCGAGAAGATTACACAGGCGGTCATCACCGTCCCAGCTTATTTTAACGATGACCAAAGGAGCGCGACGAAGGCTGCGGGCCAGATCGCCGGCCTAGAAGTGCTGCGCATCATCAACGAGCCGACTGCAGCCGCGCTTGCATATGGGTTTAATAAAAAGAAAGACGAGAAAATCGCGGTCTTTGATTTCGGCGGAGGCACTTTTGACATCTCCGTGCTTGAAGTGGGCGGAGATGTTATTGAAGTGAAGAGCACAGACGGCGATGCACATTTGGGGGGCAAAGACATCGACCAGAATATTATCAACTGGCTCGCTGACGAATTTAAGAAAGAGAGCGGAATAGATGTACGAAGCGACGCGCTCGCGCGCCAGCGACTAGACGAGGCGGCCGAGAAGGCGAAGATAGAACTGTCGTCCGCGATGGAAACTGAAATTAATATTCCGTTCTTAACATCAGATGCTTCTGGTCCGCGCCATATGCTTATTAAAATGACGCGGGCGAAACTGGAGGATATTTCTGCGGAATTTATTCAAAGAGCAATGGACATCACCAAGCGCGCGATGGAGGCATCGCCGTTTAAAATTGGCGATATTAACGAGGTCATTCTGGTGGGTGGTCAGACGCGCATGCCGAAGATGCAAGCAGAAGTGGAAAAGTTTTTTGGAAAGAAGCCGAACATGACCGTTAATCCAGATGAAGTCGTCGCTATCGGCGCCGCCATTCAAGCAGGCATTCTGCAGGGTGATGTGAAGGACATCCTGCTCGTGGATGTTATTCCACTCTCGCTCTCTATAGAGACTATGGGTGGAGTAGCGACGAAGCTCGTGGAGCGAAATACTGCGATACCGACTTCGCGCTCGCAAACCTTTTCAACAGCAGCAGACAATCAGGCATCAGTAGAGATTCATATTACACAGGGCGAGCGCGCTATGAGTGCTGACAATAAATCACTTGGTAAGTTTATGTTGGACGGTATCCCGCCCGCGCCTCGTGGTATGCCGCAGGTGGAGGTGACATTTGACATTGACGCGTCAGGCATCTTGACAGTAAAGGCGAAAGAAAAGACGACTGGTAAGGAACAGTCAATAAGAATAGAGGGGTCAACCGGTTTGTCAAAAGCAGATATTGAAAAGATGGCGGCCGATGCCGAGACGCACGCCGCGGACGATGCGAAGCGCAAGGAGCTCGTAGAGGCTCGCAACATCGCCGACCAAGGTATTTATGCTGCAGAGAAAGCAGTGAAAGAATATGGGAGCAAAGTCGGAGGTGCAGCCGGAGATCCCGACGCAGGAGGGATAGTGAAAGAAGTGCAGGACAAGATTGACGCTTTGAAGACAGCGCGTGCGAGCGAAGACACCGGAACAATCAAGACCGCAACTGAAGCTTTGTCGTCTGCATTGTCAAAAATAGGCGAGGTTATAGCGAAGCAAACACAAACCCCGCCGGCGTCTGACGCCGGCGGTCAGAATCCGCCTCCCTCCGGCGACACCCCTCCCGCAACCGACGCAGAATTTAAAGAGAAACCGTAATTCTCCAAATCTTGATTATTTTAGGGCCTATGTTACCATAGATGAGGTTTTGAAAGGAGGTACGAAATGCGTACAAAAAAGCTGAGTAAGGCGGAGGCCATTAAGAAGCTACGCGAGCTTCTGAAAAAATCGCGATTCTACGGAGCGCAGTCCGATGCCATCGTTGTAAAATGGGGTTCTGTTCCGAAGCGGTGGCCGGCAGAAATTCGCCAGCAAAATGCCGACGATCGAATGATCGCGTCGCAATTACGCGATGAGGCACTGGAACTCCAAAGGATTTACGGCGTCGGGAATAACGCAAACTGGAAAGTCTGGGGGTCATCGATTTAACCCAGTGACACTCCGAGCGGCGTGGAAACCCCCGCCGTTTTTGTTTTGCATATTGAATGTTCGTTAACTCTCACGACCGCGAGAGATAACGAACATGTGTTTTTGGACAAGATTTATAAATGCAGGAATATAATCAATACGCTACAATAAGCATATGGAAATACTCATTGCACGCGAGTTCGCAAATAAGAATACACGCGATGCGGCATTTTATTTTGCAAACCTTGGTGCCGACGTGTCGCGCTGTATAACTGCATCTAAACAAGGCGACATGGCGCGTTATGAAGACTCGTTATCGCGAGCATATCGCACGCTTGAAGATTTACATAAGAAGGTCTCTTAATGCTCCGCGGCCTCGCGCTCGCTCGTGCGACACCGGAGTCACTCGCTACTTTCCAAACTTCTCTCGATTCTCTCATCAGCGTATTCGCATCCCGCCTCATCTCGTAATCAATTCAGGTAAAGAGGGTTGACCTCTTTACCTTTTGTTTTGCATACAAATTGCAAGAATACTATGTTATACTATTAACCATGAACGCAATTACCATTCCAAGAAGCACCTTTGCAAGAGGCGATTTGGTTATTGTTCCGCTAGCAGAATATGAGTCGCTCAAGTCGCGTGCAGTACCAGAGTTTACTCCTACAAAGGCTGACCTTAAGACACTTGAAAGAGCCCGTCGAAACTTCCGTGCTGGCAAGTCTATATCACTTGCCCAATTGAAACGTGACCTGGCGAATCGTCGTTGACTCCTCTGTCCACAGGACACTACATCGTATCCCGCGCAAAGATGCGGAGAAAGTAGAAGAAGCGCTTGATCAACTTGAGGTTAATCCATTTGGCGGTGATGCGCAAAAAATGGGAGGGCAGGAAAATACATGGAGACGACGCACCGGTTCCTACCGAATTTTTTATGACATCTTTGTTTCCGAAAAAATAATTTTAGTCTTTAATCTGAAACGCCGCGGTTCAAAAACATACTGATTTTTGCATACAGAAAGCAAGAGGAGTATAATAAAAGAAATGGCCACTACAAAGGATTATTACAGCGTGCTTGGAGTAGATAAAAGGGCGACACCGGACGATATTAAAAAGGCGTTCCGTAAGCTCGCGCATAAGTATCATCCCGATAAGGGTGGTACTGATGAGCAGAAATTCAAAGAAATTACCGAGGCATACTCGATTTTAAGCGACGACAAGAAGCGCCGTGAATATGATACATACGGACAAGCGTTTGCTGGAGGCGCGCCGCG
>C687J35174_10000315_pt1 | contig 75321 bp, 87 predicted proteins | sample RifCSPhighO2_01_FD_35174 | JGI IMG/M metagenome (IMG submission 35174) | reverse complement strand
AAAACCCTATTGCTATTATTCGAATCCGCCCTAAACCAAAAAGAAACAGACGCATTCCCATCGCCCGAAATCGGAACAACCATATTCACATCACCAGAATCAATATTCATGCCGTTTGCACGGTCAATTCCACTAAAGCCCAGAGCATTCCCTGAAACGCCGGCAGTGACAATGCCGTAGTTGATATCGGCATTGTTTCCGTTTCCCGAAATATCCGCATCAATGCCTGAAGCGGAACACACAGGGGCCCAGCCGTCATATAACATCCCCGCCTTGAGCTTGAGGGTTGAGGGCAGAACAGCGTTCAAATCAAGCGAGATGTTGAGGTCATTTGCTTCAGTGCTCTGGTTGTCGTAAACAAAGAACGGGATTGTGGATGTCTGGCCTTCGGGGTTCACGCCGTTTGCATCCGCGGTCCCGCCGCTTGCGCTTGCCTCGAAATAGCCCTTATCACAGCTTGTTCCGGCATCAATGCTGCCCTTGCCCTGTGTGCATCCGGAGGACGGCAATGAAAGCGTGAAGCTGTAATCCGCGGCGCCCCCCGCCTGAGTGGTTATTGTCCTGTCAGTGCCATTTGTCACGTTTGCATCGGTGTTTGCACCGTCCCCGCGCAGCCGCAGCTCATAGTCCTGCGCAACGGTTGAGCGCACAATCCATGATGCATTGTAGCTCTGGTCCTTGCCTATTGTCGAGCTCTGCGGCTGCGAGCCCGATGCAATGTAGAGTGGAGAAGTTGAAACGGTGTTCATGTCGACCCAGTTCGAGCAGCCAGAGCCCACGCAGTACTGCAGGTTCGTGTCCACAAGCCCGCAGTTGTTCGTGGAGCACGTGGTTGTGCCGCTAACGAGGAAATTCGTGTCCACATTTATCGTTGTGTTGCCGTCCGATGGCGGGTTTGCAATTGAAAACGAGAGGCTGCCGTCCGCAAACCTCGTGCTGAAAACCGCGACAATCGCCTGCTTGTTGTCGTGTCGATTGGTTCCTGTTGTCGTCTGGCCAAGAACCGCGACATCGTAGGTGTGGCTTGAGGCATCGGCAATGTTGAAGCTGTCGAAAAGGGCGGCAAACAGCCTATCCGCGCCTTCCGTGTTTGCAACGGCGTTCCATGATGTGAGCTCGGTGCCGCTGCTCTGCACCCTCACATTCGAGCCCTCCCTTGCAGTCACGCTTACCTTGTTGCTTGCCGGCGTCCCAAGTGCATTGGCAAATGCAGCGCCGTAGAATGCCACAACGTTGCCGTCGGCGGCAAGGCTCATTGAGAGCGTGGACCTAACTGAGGTCGAATTCGTTATCGCGTATGTTTCGTTCACCACATTTGCATCGCTGTTCTTGAACGCGCTCATGCGCAGTATGAAAAGCCTGCTCGAGCTGTGGTCATCCGAACTGTCTCCCTGGAACCTGAGGCTGTAAGTCTTCGATGAAGCCGATGGAGCCTGGAGGACGTGCAGCACGCTCAGCACGGACTGGTCAGCAGTGTTCTCCCCGTCCCTTTCCACAAGCGCAAGCTGCGATGAACCGTCATGCAGCTCCATTCTAGCCACGTTATTTCCGGCAGCATCAATAAGTATCCTAGAGTTACTGAACACCAGGTAATCGCTCGTGCCGTCCGGAGTGAAAGTTATCTGGGCGCCCACGTTCGAGGAAAATGTGTCGTTCATGTTAGAGAGCGCATCGGTGTCCTCCACATATAACCAGTCGACATTCTCCGTGAGCGCATCAAGCGGTATCGCCATTAAAAATATCTCGTCGTATGTGCAGGTGTCGCTTGACACAAGGCACTGGCCGTGCAGGTCTATGTCCTCGCCATTCACCGCGGTCCACTTTGTTATGGCAGAGTATACCCACTGGTCCGTGCTTGCTCCCTGGTTCTCCTGTTGCTCGAGCACATTTGTGAACTGAGAGCCCCCGTGGCGTATCACGGTCTGGTCGCGTGCCGAGCCATCGCTCCCCTTGACATGCACCGAGGCGAAAATCATGTAATTGGCATCAGTGGTGAAGCTTGCCGCAGGAATTGACACCAAAACTTCGGGCGTTGCCGTGGCAACGGAGTTTGCGGTCCTAGTGCTCGCAATGAGAACGCCTATGTCGCCAGCGAGGTTGCGTGCTATGGCAGAGCTTTCGCCAAATTCGAAAAGCAGCGCGTGCCTTCCGGGGGTGAAGACCTGGCTTGTCTCAAAGCCTGTTTTGGCGCACTGATAGTCCTCGAAGACGGCGGTAATCCCGTCCCATGCAACTGTCTTTTCGGCATCCCCGCATTTTAGCGAGAGGAACTTCAAGTCCTCGGTTTCGGAGTCCGAACTCCATGTTGTCCCCTCTATGGGGGTAATCCTCAGGTCGGCTTTTCCCTTTGTTGTAAATCTCACAACCCACTCCCCGCCCACCACTGGGTAGCTTTGCACGTTCACAACGGTTATTTCCGCACCCCCGTAGGCGCTGAAGCTGTTTGCGAGGAACGTTATCGAGTCGGGACTTTGGGCGAATTCAATTTCCGTAGCAACCCACTCCGTTGCGCAGGAAGAGGACCCGAAATCCCACCCATCGCACTTCATTATGGCGTTTACAGGCCCGGTGGTTGGAAGCGTTATTTCCGCGCCCACGCCGTCTGGGGAGTCAACCGCAACAACGGGCGTTGAAAATGACCCGTGCGCGAGGGGTTCGCCGTCCTCCCGCAGCTGCAGTTCCCTTATGCGAAGCATCCTTTTGAAATCGCCAAAGCGCACACGCCCCTCTTTTCCGCCAGCCGCAATGAAACCGAGCTCCGCATCCTGCTCAAAATAGGAGCTTTTGAGGCTTTTCACAAAAAATTTCGGCTGCCCCCTCTTCCCAAGGATATTTGCAAAGAATTCCCTTACACTTTCCTCGCCAAATGTCCCAAATGCGTATATACCAAATTCTGAAACTGAAACCATTTCCTCATCGCCAATCTCGGTAATCTTCTCCCAGTTTTCGCGGCAATCACCGCGTTCCTGTTCTTGGCAGAAGTAAAGGGCGGATGACTTTTCTGGCACGGCAAGAATTATGTCCACTTCCGAATAGGTGGCACTCGAGGTTATTGAAAAAGCGGACACGGGCTCGAAAAATCTTTTCATGAGAGGTGAAACCTGCAGTTCGGAATATTCTATGAGCGTTGCATTTGAATCCACAACAAGCCCCGTAAACATCGCATCCTCAATCGCCTCGTTTCCGAGGAATTCTATTTTCGCAGAATATGTTCCAGCGGGAACCGCTGCAAATTCAGCGCCCGAATCAACCAAATCTTCATCCGAACCAAAAATGCTCAGAGCGGAAAATACGTTAGACGGCCTGAGGTAGTATAACGTTTCCCCTTGCAACGGCTCATCTTGCTGAGGGACAACTGTGTTTTCATCAAGTATTTGCTCATCGCTTGGCGGAAGTTCGTTAAGCACACTTACGACGAGGCTGCCCGCATAGCAATTGGAATCCTCGCATGCGTTCGCGGTAAGTATGTATGGGCCATTTGGCGCACTCAGGGTATTGAGATCTGCAGAAAGCGTATTTTCCAAAAGCGTGCCGTTGAAGTCCTCGCCATTGAAGCTAAACCACTGGGCCGTGACATTTATGAAGTTCTGCAATGAAACAATCACAACCTGCACTCCGCTTATGACCTGCTCTGCTAGCGGAGTTACAAAAATAAGTGACCTAGAAGAAGGCTGAAGCGGCTCTTCTATGGCTTCGGGCGGAGTTGCGTTTTCGTCTGGTGGCGGCAAAGTGTCAACATTTGGAGGAATTGTGTTCTGGTCTTCCGGAGGCAGAGGAGTTGCTTCGCCGTTCAAGTCCACTTCCCCGCCTCCTAATGGAACCGGGTTTTGGTCTTGTGGAAAAACTTCGGTTCCGCCTTCAAGGGAATTGGCATCAATGGCATTTAAGTCCTGTGAATCTGAAAAAGCGGATGCAAGCATTATTATGAGAAATGCCACTGCCAAAAGCAGGTAACGCATGCTAACATAACTATTCTAAAATTTTTAAACCCGAAGGGAAGNGANTGNCGGGCGGATATTGNNATTTTGGCAATTTTGCCTTATTTGTTCTTTTTTCCANTCTTCGNCTTTTTCCCCTGTTTCTGCGCCTTTTTCTCCTTAAGTGCCGCCTGCGCCGCCGCAAGGCGCGCAATCGGAACCCTGTAAGGCGAACACGAGACATTGCTTAGGCCGATGCGGTGGCAGAATTCAACTGAAGCCGGATCGCCTCCATGCTCTCCACAAATCCCTATATCCATTTTAGGGTTCACTGCTCGCGCGGAATTAACGCCCTCAATCATTAGCTTCCCAACGCCTTTCTGGTCGATTGTCTGGAACGGGTCGGTTTCGAGTATCCCTTTCTCAAGGTATGCCTGTATGAATTTTCCGGCATCGTCTCGCGAAAACCCAAGGGTTGTTTGCGTTAGATCGTTTGTTCCAAAAGAAATGAAATCAACTTCCTTTGCGATTGTCTCTGCGGTTACGCACGCGCGCGGAACCTCAAACATCGTTCCGATTTTGTACTTTATTTTTCCTCTCACATTAAGCCTTTCAGCCACCGCTTCGATTATTTTCTTCTGGTCGGTGAATTCCTTCACATTTCCAACAAGCGGGATTTCTATTTCAGGAACAGGAACAATGCCTTTTTCCTTCACATTAAGCGCCGCTTCAAATATTGCAGTTGCCTGCATTTCTGTAATTTCTGGGTAAGTTATCCCAAGCCTGCAGCCGCGGTGGCCAAGCATTGGATTGAACTCGTGCAGCGAAGAGGAAATCTCCTTTACCTTTTCAAGCGGGAGATTCATCTCCTGCGCAAGCGCCGCCATATCGCCCTCTTCTTTTGGCAAAAATTCATGAAGCGGCGGGTCTAGGAGCCTTATGATTACAGGAAGGCCGTCCATTTCAGTGAATATCCCTTCAAAATCCGAGCGCTGGAATGGCAGGAGCTTATCAAGCGCCTTGCGCCTCCCTGTTTCATCGCGCGCGATAATCATTTCGCGAACCGCCTTAATCCTCTCGCCCTCAAAGAACATGTGCTCAGTGCGGCAGAGGCCGATTCCTTCCGCTCCAAATCCACGCGCAACTTTTGAGTCGTGGGGCGTGTCCGCGTTTGTGCGTATCCCTATTTTGCGGTACGAATCCGCCCACTTCATGAGTGTGCCAAAATCCCCCGAGAGCGATGGCTCGACCAAAGCGAGCGATCCTTCGAATACTTCTCCTGTGCCGCCGTCAAGCGAAATATAATCGCCCTCACGCAGCACCATTTCCTTTTTTGGAATTGACATTGTGTTCTTCTCTTCTGAAACCACTATTTCTTCGCATCCCGCAACGCAGCACTTTCCCATTCCGCGTGCAACAACTGCAGCGTGCGAAGTTTTTCCGCCGCGCGCTGTGAGAATCCCCTGCGCCGCGTGCATTCCTTCAATATCCTCCGGGCTTGTTTCCATTCTTACAAGGATTACTTTTTCACCCAAATCAACCATTTCAGTTGCCTTCTCCGCACTGAACACTATTTTTCCGACAGCGGCTCCGGGAGAGGCCGCTAAGCCCTTTGCGAGCAGGTTTGCCTTCTTCTTTGCATCGGAACTTATCTGCTTGTGAAGGAGCTGATCTAGCTGCTCAGGCTTTACGCGCAGCACCGCCTCTTCTTTTGTAATGAGCTTTTCATTTGCCATGTCCACTGCGATTTTTACGGCGGCGTGCGCCGTGCGCTTGCCGCTTCTTGTTTGCAAAAGGTAGAGATGGCCGCGCTCGAATGTGAATTCGAAATCCTGAACCTCGCGGTAGTGCTTCTCAAGCTTCTCGTAAATCTTCACAAGCTCGGCGTGCATTTTCGGGTGCGTTTTTTTCATGTAATCTATGGGGTGCGGAGTGCGAATTCCCGCAACAACATCCTCTCCCTGCGCATTCACCAAAAATTCTCCGTAGTGCTCTTTTTCTCCAGTAGCTGGGTTTCTTGTAAATGAAACTCCGGTGCCTGAATCATCGCCCATGTTTCCAAAAACCATTGCCTGAACATTCACAGCGGTTCCCGCATCGCTTCGCAAATTGTTTATGCGCCTATATGATATTGCGCGTGGGGAATTCCATGACTCGAACACCGCATTTACCCCCATCTCAAGCTGTTTTATGGGGTCAATGGGAAATGAAATTCCTTTTTCCGCTTTCACAAGTTCCTTGTACCCTTCAACTACTTCCATCAGGTCCTCGGTTGTGAGGTCTGTGTCGAATTTGACGCCCTTCTCTTCCTTTTTTGCGTGGATTATTTCCTCGAATTTTGAGTGCGCAACGCCCATTACAACATCGGCGAACATATTGATGAAGCGCCTGTAAGAATCGTATGCGGCGCGCGGATTTTTTGAAAGCTTTGCAAATGCCTCAACGGATTTGTCATTCATTCCCAAATTGAGAACCGTGTCCATCATTCCCGGCATTGAAACATATGAGCCTGAGCGCACTGAAACGAAGAGAGGGTTTTTAGAATCGCCAAGCTTTTTTTTCATTTTCTTCTCAAGCCTTTTGAGCGCCCTTTTTATCTCAGGCTCGAGCCCTTTTGGCCATTTTTTTCCAAGCGAGTAATATTCCTTGCAGCCCTGCGTGCTAATTGTAAAGCCATATGGCACCCGAAGGCCGGCATTGGTCATTTCGCCAAGCTGCGCGCCTTTGTTCCCCAAAACGAACTGGGCCTCTTCGGTATTGGGGTTTTTTGACTCGTCGAACATGAAGACATATTTTGCCATTTTTCGCTCACCTCGAAAATCGGATAAACAAGCTAAACATTCAACCCAGAAAAGGTTTAAAAAAGAGGAACCGGCAAAATGGCAAAAAGTTTGGCTATAAACGAAGGCTTACGCCATCTTTAAAACCGCTTTCTCCTCAAAAATTGTTTATGGCACTGAAGGTTGGAATTACCGGTCGCACAGACAACAAGCTTGCAAAAGATACCGCGCTGCGCGCAGTAAAAATTCTTGAAGAGAGGGGAGCCCAAATTGAGCTTGACCGGACGTTTTTTGGAAAAGGCAAAAGCCTAAAGCGCTTTGACTGCGACATAACACTTTCTTTTGGCGGTGATGGGACTTTGCTGCAGGTGTTCCGTGATATCGGCAAAAAAATCCCGGTGATGGGAATTAATTGTGGCTCGCTTGGCTTTTTGCAATCTTACAGGGCGGAGGAAATAGAAATGGCACTAGAGGCTGTGCTTTCCGGAAAAATCGAAGTTGAGAAGCGAACGCGCATACTGGCTTCGATAGATGGGAGGAAAAAGTGCGAAGCGCTAAATGAGGTCCTTATTGTCCCTGATACCGCAGGCAGGCTCCTCAAATATAAGATGCTAATCGGAAACAATTTGCGCGAGGAGGCGGGGGATGGGCTCATTGTTGCAACGCCCACCGGCTCAACTGCGCACGCGCTTTCAGCAGGAGGGCCGATTGTTCGCGGAAACGCCGCGGTATTTGTAGTTGTCAGCATGAACCCAGTGGACTGGAAACACCGGCCGCTTATAATCAATGACCATGAAAAGGTCTCCATTTCGGATTTTAGGAAGATGAAGGCGGATGCCATAATCGATGGGCAGAAACGCTTTAGGATTAGGAAAAGCGTTGAGCTTGTGAAGGGGAGCGAAGTGCTGCTTGCTGTGAGAAAAATGGGTTGAAAAGGCGCACAAAAAAGTCAGCTCTGCCTCGACTTTTCATGCCGATATTTATGAACCGCCAGCATGCTTCCAAGAAATTGTTCAGTAAAGCCTTCAACATTTGGGATTGCCGGATTGCCATATTTTTCCAGTTTTTTTGCAAGGCGTGAAAATATACCATTGCACATCACAACGGCATCTGCGGCCCTTAGTTTGCCACTGCGATACGATGCAACGGACTTTGCCGCCCTCTGCATTGCCCCTCCTGCTTCGGAGCGCAAAAACTCCATTTTGTCATGGGATAGGCCATGAGTTTTGGCATAATCATTCGCCCAATATTTTGCTATGAGGGAGGCATCACGCATTGCGGTTTCCTTGGCACCCTCTGCCTTACTTGGCAAGCGGGCTTTCCTTCTAATGCCCCGTGTCTCTTCTGTTGGGATTGGTTGCCTTTTTTCATGCGGGCTTGAAATAAGCCTTAAGGAACCGTGCCGCAATACCTGCCTTATGAAAGCGCCATGCCTTTCAATTGGAGAACCCATGACAAAAGTTAGGTTTTTATGAAGAAAAACCCCGACCTTCGTCATCCGCCAACTTTTGGGGCGACAAAAGCCGTAATGTTTATATAGGAGTATTCGCACAAATTGGAACTTATGAACAACCAAACGGAACATCTTCTAAAAACAGGCATGGCAAAAAAGAAGGCTCGGGCGCACACAGTTCTCAAAATACTCGCCCAGCAGGGAAACTCGTATTAACCGTAGGTTTCCAAATATCTAAAGCCATTGAATGGATTTATTGCACTTTAGCAGCAAGAGGGATTGGGGGCGTTTAAAAGTGAAGACTTCGAAGGTTTCAAAGTTCTATGAAAAGACACTTGCAGAAAGGTTGCAAATCCTCAAGGAGTTCGGCGAGCTGACGGATGAGGAAATAGCCTCGCTTGGGAAATACGGCGCGCTCGAGTTTGAGACAGCGAACAGGATGATTGAAAATGTATATTCTACATTTCCTCTCCCGCTTGGAATTGCCACAAATTTTGTGGTGAATGGCAGGGAAGTTCTGGTTCCTTTCGCGCTTGAGGAGCCTTCTGTAGTTGCCGCGGCAAGCAACGCGGCTAAACTTAGTTCCGGATTCTTGGCAAAAGCAACTGACTCCATTATGATTGGGCAGATACAAATCGTAAAACTCAGGGATGCAAAAGGCGCTTTGAAAAAAATAATGGCGCGCAAAAAGGAAATACTTGAAAAAGCCACGGCAGTGGATAGCACGCTTGTCAAGTTCGGCGGTGGCCCGCGAAAGCTTGAAGGGAAAGTAATCAGCACAAAGCGCGGGAAGATGATTATTTTGCATTTGCTTGTGGATGTTCGCGATGCAATGGGAGCGAACGCGGTGAACACCATGTGCGAGCGCATCTCTCCGATTATTGAGGAAATCAGCGGAGGGGAAACAAGGCTTAAAATTATTAGTAACCTTGCGGTGCACCGCACAGTGAAGGCAAAAGCTGTGTGGGGAAAAGAGGCGCTTGGCGCGGAAGCGATTGAGAGGGTTTTGGACGCTTATGAATTTGCGGCAAATGATGAGTTCCGAGCGTGCACGCACAACAAGGGAATAATGAACGGGATTGATGCCGTGGTGGTTGCCACTGGAAATGATTTCCGCGCAATTGAAGCGGGGGCGCACGCATTCGCTTCGCGCTCCGGAAAATACAGGCCGCTTACGAAATATTACAAGGATAAATCAGGGGATTTGGTCGGGGAGATTGAACTGCCGATGGCAGTAGGATTGGTTGGCGGTGCAACTAAAACTCACCCTGTTGCGAAAATCAATGTGAAGCTTTTGGGAGTGAAAACCGCAAGCGAGCTTGCGGAAATCATTGCCTCAGTTGGCCTAGCGCAGAACTTTGCCGCGCTGCGCGCGCTTGCAAATGAGGGGATCCAGAAAGGGCACATGAGGCTTCATGCAAAAAACATCGCGGTGACGGCTGGTGCGGCCGGCAAGGCAGTCGAGGATGTAGCTGCGAAGATGGTGGAGGAAGGCAATATAAGCGTTAATAGGGCAAAGGAAATAATGGAGGGCAAATGATGTTTAGAGTAGTTGCCTCTGTCCCTTCGCAGAAGGGACAAGTCCGCTCCCTTCCGAGGAGCATGCTCGGAGGGAATATAAGTGTTGCGAGGGCGAAAGAAATAATGGAGGGAAATAAATGGCAAAGAGACCTGTGAAGCGCAAAAGTACTGGCAAGCCGGCAATGCGCAGCAAAAGCAAAGCGCAAAACTTAGCGGCGCTAAGACAGTATTTTATTGAATATTATCTTAAACATGGTGCAACCCCCCATGTGGCTGGCTTAAATGCCGACATGAGAATTAACGATATGTTGCGCGCGCAATCACCGGACAGCGGGACAAGATTTAGGGGAAGAGTTGATATTATGCGCAATCTTGCTTATGATGCCATTGCAGATGCACATAAGTCCGGAAGAAAACTTTCGGAACAGCCCAGTTATTTTTCCACAAGAATTTTCACAAGGAGAAACAAAAAATGAACCCAGGAATTGTTGGTTACGGCGCCTATGTTCCACGCAAGCGCATCACGGTTGAAGAGATTGCGCGCGCCTGGAAAAAGGATGGCAAGAAGATTTCTGCAGGGCTTGGCGTTAAGGAAAAAGCACTTGCAGCTTGGGACGAGGACACGGCAACGATTTCAGTTGAGGCGGCAAGGCTTGCGCTTGAAGTTGCAAAAATTAATCCGCAACACATTGATGCAATTTACATAGGCTCTGAATCGCACCCCTACGCCGTGAAAACAACCTCTTCAATTGTTGGAGAGGCGCTCAATGTCGGGCAGGATTATATGTGCGCTGACCTTGAATTTGCGTGCAAAGCGGGAACCGCAGGACTGCAGATTGTTTTTGCGGAAGCGAAAGCCGGAATGATTAGATACGGCCTTGCAATCGGCGCTGATACTGCGCAGGGAAGGCCGGGGGACGCTTTGGAATTCACGGCAGGGAGCGGCGGAGCGGCTTTTATTGTTGGCTCGAATAAGGATGAAATAATCGCGGAAATCAATGACACTTATTCATTCACAACTGATACCCCGGATTTTTGGCGAAGGCAGCACGCGGAGTTCCCAAGGCACGCGGGAAGATTCACGGGAGAGCCTGCATACTTTAGGCACGTAATTTCAGCTTCAAAGAAGATGATGGAGAAGGCGAAGATGACTGCAAAGGATTTTGATTATGCTGTGTTTCACCAGCCGAATGGGAAATTCCCTGTGCGCGCTGCAAAAATACTTGGCTTTGAGGATGCAAAAATCAGGCAGGGGCTTATGACGCCTTTAATCGGAAATACTTATTCAGGGGCTTCAATGGTCGGGCTTGCATCTGTTCTTGATGTTGCAAAAGCCGGGGAGAAAATACTTGTGACATCATATGGTTCGGGCGCGGGAAGCGATTCTTTCGTAATGACTGTTACAAAAAATATCGAAAAGCGCAGGGCGAAAGTGCCGCTGCTTGAAGCAATAAAGGATAAGGAATATGTTGATTATGCGCAGTATGTGATTCATAGGAAAAAGATAAAGAGCTTGGGTGAATGAATTGAAAATTCCGAAAATGCTAGAACGAGGTGCTTTGTCTGGATTGATGTTCTCAGGACTTTTTTTGGCAATGTCATATTTGAGGGAAAGCACTTTTACTCAACCAGATTTTTTACAATCTCTAAGTTCAATAGCCTTAATTATTGGTTTCGGGTTAATTGTGGGCTTTTTTATTGGAGGTTTATTTCCCATCACATCTTGGCTTACAGATTACCCATCTTCTTGGGATCCAATTGAAAGCTATAAAATATTATTTTTACTTGTTGCTGTTTTAGATTTAATAGCGACAGTGATGTTTATTTATGCAGGTTTATTTATTTATGAAGGTAAACTTTTACAAATTAGCCCATACTTTGTCGTTACTGGAATAATGAGCTTTACTTTATTTTCGGTATCAAAAAATTGGGCAATAATGGGTCAATGATGTGGTGAAAAAATGAGAAGCGTTTCGATTATTAGCGTGGGTCTCACCCGCTTTGGCGAGCATTGGGACAAGAACTTCAAGGAATTGATAGCCGAGGCAGGGACAAAGGCAATTGTTGATTCCGGCCTTGAGCGCAAGGACATTCAGGCGGTTTATGGCGGATGCATGGCATCTGGAAGGTTTGTCGGGCAGGAGCACATAGGTGCGCTCATCGCTGACCAGCTTGGGCTGAACCCGATTCCGGCAACGAGAATTGAAGCAGCATGTGCAAGCGGCGGGGTTGCTTTGAGGAACGGTTACATGGCAGTGGGCAGCGGCATGTATGATGTTGTTGCGGTTGGCGGGGTAGAGAAGATGACAGAAGTTAGCACCGAGGATGCCGGCTACGCACTCGGGGGGGCAGGGGATCAGGAAACTGAACTCTTTATGGGCGCGAGTTTCCCGGCGCTTTATGCAATGATGGCACGCGCGCACATGAAAGAATTTGGGACAACTGAGGAGCAGATGGCGGCGGTTTCCGTAAAGAACCACAAGAATGCGGTTCACAATGAGTACGCGCAGTTCAGAAGCGAAATTACAATAGAGGACGTAATGAAATCTGGATATATTGCATCCCCGCTAAAGTTGCTTGACTGCTCGCCAATAACAGATGGTGCTGCTGCAGTTATACTTTGTGCAACGGATGTTGCAAAGAAGATGAAACTGGTTGATAAGGCGGTTGAAATAATTGCGTCCGCACAGACATCGGATACACTTGCACTTGCGCATAGGAAAAACTTGTGGGAAACAAAGGCTGCAAAAATAGCGGCAGACGAGGCATATAAGCAGGCTGGAATTAAGGCAAAGGATGTGAGCTTTGCAGAGGTCCATGATTGTTTTAGCCCTGCTGAAATAATGGCAATTGAAGCATTGGGATTTTGCAAGCAGGGAGAGGGTGGGAAGTTTACGGAGCAGGGCAATACTGCAATCGGCGGCACGATTCCTGTGAACACGAGCGGCGGACTGAAGGCATTTGGACACGCAATTGGCGCCACGGGAATTAAGCAGGCAATTGAAGCGTATTGGCAGCTCAATAATATGGCAGGAAAGAGGCAGGTTAAGGGCGCAGAAATTGGGCTTTCACACAATGTTGGCGGGTCAGGGGCAACGTGTGTTGTGCATTTGTACAGGAAGGTGTGAAAATGGTTCAAGGTTCATTGCCGCTTCATTGGAGAAAATATCCTGAAAGATATAGGCTTGAGGGAAATATCAACGAGCAAACTGGACAGGAGTTTTTCCCAGCCCGCGTAGTTGACCCAACAGCCGGAAGGGGCGGAAAACTAAAGGCAAAGGAGATGCCGCGCGAAGGAAAAATACTTTCATGGACCGAAGTTTTTGCAGGGCCCTTGGGGTTTGAAAACGAAACGCCGTATTTCCTTGCAATAGTTGAACTCACAAACGGAGTGAAGCTTCTAACGCAGGTGGTTGATTCTGAAAAGGAAAAAATCAAAATCGGCGCGAAAGTGAAGAAGATGTTTAGGAAAATTTCTGATACTGATGCCGAAGGCGCGATTGCTTACGGGTATAAATTCAGGGTTGTCGGGTGATGCAGATAGTCGGAGGCAATTGGGCGGAGAACCATAAAGCCTTGGAAGAGGCGACCAGGAAACATCTTGAAGCCGCGCACAAATCGGGTGCGCAGTATATTGTCCCTGCAAGGGCATTGGCCAAAATTAAGTCAGGAAATTTAAATGTGGGCAAGGTTGGGCTAGAGAGGCTTGTAGAGGTTTTGAGAGCGCAGAGCAAAGAACTGGGATTAAGCATCCCGATATTAACCACAAGAACACAGTTAACTAATTTTCTGACGGGGCAGCGCCGGAAGCTTGGTACAAGGGACTTCACGGTCCTGCAAAGGACGAATAAGCGCCGCCCGCCATATTAATTGCCAGACTTCAACATAACCGCTACGCATATTAAATTCTTCAGGGCAAGGTAGGTACACTCTATGTCAAAATCTACAGGCATCGGCTACGGAAAAACAATTCTTTTTGGCGAGCACTTTGTTGTGTATGGCTTGCCTGCTATTGCTTCTGCTATTTCTGATAACACAATTGCAACTGTTGAGAAGGGAAAGAAAGGGATTGAATTCGTGGATAAGAGACCTGAAGTTGAAGGGTATAAGGAAACTAAAAAGCAGGAAATTGCGCGCGAACTTGAGGCGATAATTACGCACCTCAAAATTGACGCGGCGAAAACTCCGCTAAAAATTACACTTGCAGGAAACCTTGAATGCGCTTCCGGTGTGGGAGCAAGCGCGGCGCTTGCAAGCTCAATTTCAAGGGCGCTAAATAATCATTTTTCTTACGGGTTCAATGATGATAAAATAAATGAAATCGCATACGTTGCGGAAACCGCTGGGTCTGGAACCCCAAGCGGGATTGACAACACGTGCTCAACGTATGGCGGGATGCTTGTATTTGAAAAAAATATGCAGGGCGGGAAAAATAAAATCGAGCTTTTGAAAATTAAAAAGCCGCTGCAAATAGTGCTTGTGAGCTCTGGAATCACGCAGGAAACAAAAGAAGTTGTTGCGGATGTGCTAGCGCAAAAGGAAAAGGAGCCGCAGAGGTTTTCTAAAATATTTTCAGGGTACAAAAATGTTTTTGATGAGGCGCTTGGAGCGCTCAAAGAGGGAGACGTTGAAAAAATCGGGGAGCTTATGGATGCGAACCAGGAACTTCTTGAGCAAATGAATTTGAGCTGCCCTGAAATTGACAAAATAATTTCCGTTGCAAAAAAAAGCGGAGCGCTCGGAGCTAAGCTCACAGGCACCGGAAGGGGCGGGCTTGTGATATGCCTTGCAAAGGATGCGTTGGCACAGGAAAAAATCGCAAAGGCGTGCGAGAAGGAAGGGTTTGAGGCGCGCAAAACAAGCATTGGAGCTGAAGCAAAATGAAAAAGAAATTGCCCCCGAAGCACGCAGAAAGCGGGTTGAGAAGGGTTGTTGAACAGGCCATTGGGGAATATGCCATCCAACCAAAAGCGCACGGATTCATCATCCCCGCGGTTTCGGATTATTTGATTGAAAAAATGTTTAAGGGGCAGCCAGAAAAGGTGTGGGAAGCGAAAATGCTTGAAGCGAAGGGTTTCAAGCTTGACGCAATAGAATCTGAAATGAAACACCGGGGCAATATATCACTCGGAAGCTGGAGAGAGGTGCTGGAATTTATTGCAAATGAAGGCCCGAAAATTTACGGCAGTAAAAGTGTTGGTGAACAACAAAAGAAAGCATTGCTGGAAAGCTCGCGTAACGCAGCGGGTATTTTGAAAAAAATAAAAGGAGAGCCGGCTAGTGCAAGAGCGTCGATTCCAAACGTTGATGAAGTTCTGAGATTGGCCAAGGGAATTTACAGTGCAAAAAGGGCTGGTTTGATGGGGGAAAGAAATAAAAGCTACGCAAAATCAATGGGTGTTGCCACGAAAATCGTTAGGGCAAGAATTAAAAGTGTGAGGAATTGAGATGAAATCCACGGCAACGGCAAATTCAAACATCGCGCTTGTAAAGTACTGGGGCAAGAGAGATGAGAAGCTTATTTTGCCGCACAATTCGAGCATTTCAATGACGCTTGATGGGCTCTACACCACAACTACTGTTGAGTTCTCGGAAAAATACAAAGCGGATACGCTCTCAATTGATGGCGAAAAAATTTCTGGTGAAGAACTTGAGAGGGCGGCACTGCAGCTAAATATTGTGAGAAAAAGGGCTGGAGTTTCAGAAAAGGCAAGGATTGTAAGCGAGAGCAACTTCCCAAAAGCCGCAGGGCTTGCAAGTTCGGCTTCGGGGTTTGCCGCCCTAACTCTTGCATCCGCGAAAGCGCTTGATCTTGATTTGAGCGCGCGCGAGCTTAGCATTATTGCGCGGCAGGGCTCTGGAAGCGCTTGCCGCTCTTTCCATGACGGATTTGTGGAATGGACAAAAGGAAGCATGGAAGATGGGTCTGATAGTTATGCTAAGCAGATAGCGCCAAAGGACCACTGGCCTGAACTTGCAATGGTGGTTTCGGTTGTCACTTCAAAGGAGAAAAAAATAAAATCGCGCGCGGGAATGAGGCAAACAGTTGCGAATTCGCCGTTTTACAAAGCATGGCTTGAAGGGGTAGAAGATGATTTAGAGAAAGTGCGCGCGGGAATACTTGAAAAAAAATTCACACAGCTTGGAGTTACTGCGGAATTAAACGCTCTAAAGATGCACTCAACCATGATTACGACAACTCCGCACATAATTTACTGGACTCCTGAAACTGTAACCATGATGAAAGAAGTGATGGCGATGCGCGAGGAGGGAATGGAGGCATATTTTACAATCGATGGTGGGCCGCAGGTCAAAATTCTCTGCCTTGACCGCAACGCAAAAAAAATCCAGAAGCGCATAACGGAAATGAAAGAAGTGAAGAAGGTTTATGTGTGCCATGCGGGGGATGCTGCGCGCACAGAGAAGAAGGGGCTGTTCTGAATGCCGCAAAGTCGTGCACGAATTAGTGTGGTTAAAGAAATACCAGAACAGATGATTGAAGGGTTTGTACAAGAGTCTGGAATCTGGGGGCACGAACGAGAAGAGTGGAAAAAGTCAATCAGAAGTGACGGATTAAAGTTTGGGGCCTATGAAGGAGAAACACTTGTGGGTTTTGCTACAGCAGATTTTTGGAAAGTTGATCCGGCGAACGATAAAAGGTATTTAAGTCTAGACAAGAAATTTTGGCCGAAACCAGAAAATAATCTCAGATTTACGAGTATATTCGTTTTGCCCGAGTTTAGAGGAAAAGGCATCGCACAAAGATTGGCGTATAGAGTGGCGGCTGAAGGGAAAAAACAGAATGTCAATAGGGTTACATTAAGCCGAATACAGCCCAGAATGATGGATGTAGTTTACAAATTGATAGATAAGGAAAGACGGAAAGCAAACCCATTTATGACAATAAATCATGATATGGGAGAGGAATTTGACTGGGGTGCGGATTTTAAATTTCCAAAAAAACACGCAAAAAGATTACCGAACACCCAACGTAAACAAATGCCCTGAGGGAGATTCATGAGCGAAGAAATGGTTGACATTGTAAATGAAAAAGATGAGGTTGTTGGGAAAGCCACAAGAAAGGAAGCGCACGAGAAATGGCTCCTGCACCGTGTTGTTCATGTCGTTGTCGAGAACGGAGCTGGCAAAATACTCTGCCTGAAAAGGGCAAAGAACCTGCAGAAAAGGCCGGGTTATTTCAGCAACTGCGCGGGCCATGTGGATTCTCAAGAAACTTATGAAAAGGCGGCTGAAAGGGAACTGCGCGAGGAACTCGGAATAAAATCAAAAATCACATTTGCAGGGAAAATTATACATAATGATGAAAACCACAACCAGATGGTTGCAATATTCAAAACGAAATTTGACGGAGCAATAAAAATAGACAAAAGCGAAACGGAATCTGCAGAATTTGTTGATTTGAAGAAAATAAAACATGGAATTGGTGCGGGAGAAAAATACTCCCCCACATTCATAAAAGTGATTGAAAAATTATACGGATGAGACAATGGCAAAAAGCATCTCAGTATACGCTCCCGGAAAAATCATGCTCTCTGGCGAGTGGAGCGTTCTTGAAGGAGCGCCGTGCTTGGTGCTTGCAATTGACCGCGGAGTTACTGCAAAAATTTCCGAAGCGGAAAAAACGGAAATAAAGCTCAAGGACTTCGACATAACTACTGCGGCTGCAATTGATGGCGCGAAAATAATTTTTGGAAAAATGGATGAGAAGCTCGATTTCACAAAGCACGCAATTGAAACCGCGCTTGAATATATCTGCGCGAAAGGGAAAGTGCCCAAAAAATTCAAATTGGAAACAAAATCGCAAATAAGCGTTGTGAAAATGAACGGGGCGGTAATGAAGCCGGGGTTTGGGAGCAGCGCTGCAGCGGTTGTTGCCATTGCGGGAGCAGTGCTAAAATTGCATGGAGTTGGGATTTCAAGCGCAAAGGAAAAGGACAGGCTTTTTAAAATCGGGATTATTGCGCACTATCTTGCGCAGGGAAAAATCGGCTCCGGGTTTGATGTTGCGGCATCGGTGTTTGGCGGAGCAACGGTGTACAGAAGATTCTCAGCGGACTGGCTCATGAATGAATTAAAGGAAAAAAATGGTTCAGAAGTTGTGGAGGAAGAGTGGCCATATCTTGAGCACTCCAATGTAAAATTGCCAAAGAACTTCATTGCGCTCATTGGGTTCACGGGAAAAAGCGCTTCAACTAAAGAACTCGTGCAGAAAATAAACGTATTCAAGCAGGCGAATCCGGGAACTTACAAAATGCTCATCAATTCAATAAAATCCGCAACGGAACGCCTGATTGCCGCAATTAGAAGCAGGGAAAAAGAAAAAATAATTGCAATTGTAAAAGAAAATGGGATTTTGCTAAAAGGCATTAGCACCTCAAGCGGCGCAGGGCTTGAAACTGAGGAGCACAGGAAAATGGCATTGATTGCGGAAAAGTACGGGTGCGCTGCTAAATTCTCTGGAGCTGGCGGCGGAGACTGCGGAATAGGCGTGTGCTTTGATGAAAAAACTGCTAAAAAAATAAAGGCGGAGTGGAAACGGAGCGGGATAATGCCGATTGAGGCGGAAGTTTCGCGGAATGGAGTGATGTCAAAATGAAGCCACGGCAACGCATAGGATTTGCTGGCGATGTAAGAATTTTTTGCAGGGAGCTTGTTTCTAGACCACTTCAAAAACAAACTTATAGACAATGGCTAGCGAACACTACAAAAAGAACTACAAGAAAAATTTTGACAGTCGTGGTTGAAAGGGCAAATATTGGCACTGAAAATAATAAAAGAATCAGAAGTTTGTTATCAAGTCTTCTAAAAAGACGACCAATGCAAGAATGGGGTGACTTAAACGCCCCAAGAAGGATAATTCTTTTGCCGGAGGAAAAAAGGCTTGCTTTGGAAATTGGGGAAGATAAATTGGTCAAACTTGCAATTGAATTAAATAACACCGTACGTGGAGCACTTCAGACAAGTTACACAATGAAAGGGTACAAAGAATCTTATTCGCCTGAAAAAGTCGTTGACTTGAGCTTGCACGAAGCTAACGTGCTTATTTCCACTGCGATAGATGCACTGAGCAAGAAATAGTTACTTGAAGAATTTCTTCCCTTCACTATTTTTTTTCACGAGCTCAATGGTTTCCTTAAACCAAACAGGGTATTTTGAGGAACCGGATTCTAACTCTTGCAGAACTTTTTTTGCGGAAACGTTCACGATTTTGTGCGCGTGCTCCTTATCTGGAATTATTTTTCCGGAGTAGGAAGCAAACGCCGCGATGCAGTACTCATTTTCGCACGATCCATCGCCGTAATCTTTCTCATATGAATATCCGCTAAGGATTTTCACTTCAGCGCTTGGGATGCCGTATTCATTTTTTAGGCAGCGAAGCGCGGCCTGCTCTTTGGTCTCGCCGGAAAGAACGTGAGTGGTGGGTGCATCGAGCACTCCTCCGCCAACTTTTTTTAGCGGGCGCTCGTGCAAAACCAATTCTTTTTTTGAATTGAAAACAAGCACCTGTATTGCAAGGTGCTTAAGGCCGGGAGTTGTGTGGGCTGATTTGCGGTCAATTACAGAGCCAGTTTCTGCGCCGGATGAATCCACGCGGATTAGCTTCTGGGTTGGATTGTCTAGAAGGCCGGTGGTCATAAAAGAAACCAAGGAAATAATTAGGGTTTAGGCGGGTTTAAGATTCTGGGTGATTTAGTGACGGCCTGAAGTTTTAGAGCAACATGCGCAGGCAATTTTGTTTTAGGTTTTGATAAAGAGCCGGTAATTTGTGGGCGTGGAAGCCTGCGCAGTTTTTGAGAATGTGCTTTGGCGGCAAGTCGTAATTTCATAACTAAAACAACCTTCTGAAAGTATTTAATCCTTGCTTTTTTCATTTCCTATAGCTTTCACTCAATTTCCCAAGCGCAACCGAAATCCGCCCAAGCGATTCCTGCACAGGAGTGCTTATCCCGTGCGAGAAGCCCTGAACTATATCAAGCTTTTCTGCATTCGGAGCGGAAACGAACGAGAGCCTGCCTTTTCTGCGCTCAAGTAAACCCACATCAAGAAGCCTCTTCAAATGGTAGCGCAGTAGCTTTTCATCTATTTTCTTCTGCGACCCCTTGAGGAATTCTAAGAGCTCGGCAGTTGAAGGGGAGATTTTGCGCGAGAGCTGCAGGGTGAAGAGCGCGTCAAGAACATCAAGAACTGTTGAGCGCGATTCCTTTTCTGAAATTAGGCCAAAAGCAAGAGCGAACCAGCGGAGCAATGAACGCTTGGTCATTGAAACTTCGGGGGGAAAATCCATCTGGCGGATTATGAAAGTCTTGCGCACATACTCGGCTTCAGGATGTTCCAAAATATCACCAAAAGTTTTTTAGAAAAACTAAATAATAATTCCTTTCCTGTTTTTAAGCATTTTTGGATGGCATAACTTTTAGAATCTACATAACAGATTCTGATTGGTTAAAATACAACCCAAGACTATACTTTTACAGATACAAAATGATAGAAATAAACACAACATTTTTTCCATACCAGCTCGTGCTATACAGAAAACAGCCAATAGAGCTGCGACTCAAAATCAAGAATTCGGGCACTGAAAAAGTGCTTGTTTCATACAAGATGCAGCTTCCATCAGAGCTCTCATTTGACAAAAGCGGCTTTAGCGCTATTCACGAGGAAAAACTTGGAGAACTTGCGCCCGCTCAGACAGCTGAGCAGAGATTTGAAATACACCCGCGGCCGCTCACGCGCGAAGGCAGTGTTGAGATAGCTATAAAAGCAACCGAGCACTACAACTCATACGAATTTACAATGCGCGAGTACAAGAAAAAAGTGGCGCTTGTGATTGGCTGAAAATTGCAAAGTGATTTTTATGAACATCCAAAAACAAAAATGCGCGCAATGTGGAATGGAAGTGCAGGCATTCAACATGGAAAACCATCTCAAAAACCACGAGCTTGAGAAGAAAATTGCGCTCGCTGCGGCGGCGAAAGCGGCTGCGGAGAAGAAGGGGTGATTGATTTATGGTTGGAAGAATTTCAGGAGCACGAAGGCAACTGCCAAGTTCTGGAACACACCGCGGAATTGGCGAAGTAAGAAGGCCTCTTTTAGGAAGAGAAAAAACACGAAGCGGGCCGAGATTGAATTTACATGGAGAAACTAATCCGGTCAATCGCGCAAAAAGGAATTAAGGAGGAGAAAACAATGGGCGCTGGCGGCACAAGAAGAATGGGCATAGTTAAAAGGAAAATAGAGGAAAAAAACAGGCGTGGAGCGGCAAGAAAAGATGCCAGAGGGGAAAGATACGATTCTATACGAGCTAGAGGGGCAGCAAGATCTGCACCGCCACTTCAGCCTAATACGGCAACTGCTGAAGAAGTGAGACAATTTCAAAATGCGAGTGCGAAAAAGAAATTTCCCAACCCATTCGCAGGTTTGTGACAAAGCAGTTTTACTCCAAAGTTTTGACTTTTCAAATATTTTTGTAAACACGAACCTATTATGTAGTTAGCAGCTACATAATATGTTTTGGTTTCCCGGCGGTCTAACACTACTACTATTCGGCCCCTAGAAACTCCAAAATCAAACTCAGGAATACACCATTACAGCCCAGAAGCGCCTTCGCTTTGCCGACCAAGAAAATACCGCGGATAGCAAAAACCGGATTGGAAGGGCAAAAATACAGCCTGAGCGGCTGAATTTTGATCAAAAGATATACCCCAAGTGGCGGCTAAAATGCTGCCTGGCGGGTCCCGTTCCTCGGAACCCGGAAATGGCTTTCTGCTACCTTTACCCAAAGCCAATGCAATTAAGGGCCAGAAAGCGCCCACACGAAGTGAAGCATGCAACCCCAAACCCGCGCCATCTTCTAAGCCATGTCCGAACGGAGCAGCCTAAGGCAAAACCCGACTAGGTTTCTACATAACTTATGTCTGGCCGGAGCACCTCTGAAGCACCCCCAAATACCCTGCTCCGTACCCCCCCTATTTTTTCCTTTCAAAAAATGTCAAATTGCCAATAAATCCCTTCGTAATTCTACAGGATAATCTACGTTATGCATGATTACAGTATAATCATGTTGCTACTGCATTCCTAAAGGAATAGGAATAACGGAACTAAAGGGGTGTTTAAGCCGGTTTATTGGGTTTTACGCCCTTTATTCCCGGAAACGACTAGCAATTCCGTTGGCTTGAAATTGCCCTGCCGCTTTTGATACCAATACTTCAAAGTCGACTCAGACGGATTATGTATAAGACTTTGGGTTGAGTGAGCTTCTATATGGCCCGGCGCAGCATCCAGAATCATTTGCACCTCAGCAGCAACCCTTGAATGTTTCCCGCCAAGTTTGGGATTCATTTTATCCCTCAACTTACAAATTTCCAACAGCCCCTCTTTTGTCAGGTGTTTTTTTGATTTGATAATTTCAAGGCATTTAACCCAGAGTTGGAACGACTTTCCTTTTGAAGTGTGAAAGTACTTGTCCTTGAAAAATTCCACTATTTTAGCGCAATCAGATACTGATTGAACGCAATAGTCACTAGCAGGTTTTGTGTTAGGAGTGCCACCTGTTATTCTCTTTTTTGAATAAACTTCACCCGCTCCAAACCGTTCTTTTAACTCATACAATACGGCATTTTCTTCGGATACCGCAGTGACCCTGAAATTCGGGGTGACCTTGAAACCCAGACTTGGCTTTTTCCATTTGGCACGAATCTTTGTTTTTCTGGGTCTTCGGTCAATCTCCTTTTGTATCGCTACCGAAAAGCACCCTTCGCCTTCCACAAAACCCATGATGTAGTCATCTGAAATCATCGCTGAACCTCCTTTACAGCTAAGATGCAGATTGATGCCAACTTACGGCCCTGCTCGCAAAACAAGGAACGGAGCGGCGATATTTAAACGAACGGAAGGAGGTGGGTGCCGGTGCGGAAAACATTCAATACTCACAAAACCAGCAAAAATAAAACCTTGAAAGTGCATAAGTTTACAATGAAACAATTCGCATTCCTCTTTGCCGTTGTTTTCCTTCTTGGCTGCGCTGCTGTGCAGGAGCAAAAATCCGGCTTTTTGCAAGGCCACATTTCAATCGGCCCGCTATGCCCCGTGGAAAGAAATCCGCCTGACCCTAATTGCTTGCCAACGGCTCAGACATACAAGGCGTACCCTATAGGAGTTTACAAAATCAATTATGTGGGAGGAGTTGTTGGAGAGAGGGAAGAAAAGATATCCGAATTCTATGGCGACAAGGATGGGAATTATAGTATAGAGCTCCCTGCAGGAGAGTACAAGTATCTTCTAAAGCAGGAAACCGGCATGTCAAGCCCGCGATACATCAGCCCTAATGGGTCGTCACAGCTAAGGATTACTATACGCGCAGATGAAATTACAAGAGTGGACATTGACATTGATACAGGGATTAGATAGGTAATTCCGGATGCGAGGTGTTTTACTCGCCGTTGCCCCTCGGGAATTTTACCTTGAGTGTTGCGAGAATGATTTCTCTTCGTTCAGATGAGGTAAGCATGCGCCTATGCGCTTGCTCACGAGGTGTCAGTTCCTGAAGATTGGAATGTTTTCTTAGGAAATTGTCACGTATCTCCCAGAGGCGATCACGCATTTTTTGATCTACGCCATTTTTTCCAGTCAGAACATCGGATAATTTGGCGTATAAGTGCCCATCAGAAAGGCGTTCGAGTCTGCTTCTTTCCTCGTGCCACATTTCCTGTGTGATTTTTGGCCTTTTCCCGGCACGTTTTTCCTCAAGCAACTTCCTTACCTGGTGCCTATCAACACGCAGCCCGGGAACTACTTCTTTTGCAGCTCTGAGTTCAGATGGCCTAAGAGGAGTAGCCCCTCTTTTCCGTCGACCTGTAAAAATACCTTTAGCACCAAGGTACTTCCTGAGCAATTTCAGCCTCTGACGCCATAAACGTGCCATAATATCTTACGAATAATACTCTCAGAGACATATAAATTTGCCTAAAACATTTTTGCGAGAGATTAAGCTGCGCACCAGGCGATTCCTTTATTACCAGAACTCATAGGAAACATTAACGGTTTTCCGCCTCATGCCAAAAGCGGAAAAAGGGGGTAGTAGAAAATGGCAATTGTTGAAATCGGAATAGTGATGCTCGGGCTTGGAATGATTCTTGGCCTTGCAATAGTGATTTTCCTTCTCGCTTTCGTTTACACGCACCTTGACAAGAAGCTCCTGAAAAAATTCTCAGAGCTCTCAAACAAGGACAATGAATCGTGGGGAAATATTACAAAAGTCAATGAAGCGCGCGCAAACGAGGCGCGCGAGCTGCGCAAAAGAATCGAGGCAATAGAAGAAAAGCTCAACATCGCGCTGCAGCCGGAGAGCGAGGCAAAGGAAATCGCCAAGGAAAAAATCGCGGTGAAGGCGAGGAAGTAATTATTCAAGCCCGTGCATTTTGTGGAGTTCCTGCTTTATTTTTGGCGGGACCCGTTTCCAAACACTTTCAAGAAATTCTTTGTAATGCTGATTTCTCACTTCTACAGGTGCGGAAAATTGACCATGAGTTGCATTGGCAACCTTCTTTTCTTTCGCCGCCACGGCAGCTTCAGCAAGCATCAAAAGCCCAACTGCCATCTCACGCCTTTTTTCTTGAGCTTGTTTACCGGCTTCAACTAAACGGCTGGTTAGAAGCCAGCTGTCGAATTTTTTTGCGAATTGCGGGGGTATTGGCTCGGCGTTCACAAAATTATATTCATTAGCTAATTCAGCGCCTTTCACGGCGCTAGGGTGCACAATTGATTTCGTGGGCTCCCCACGTATTTGTTTGGCAAAATGCTTCATCAGCGGCATAATAAAAAAAACGCTCCGGAAGTTAATATTCATTCCTTTCTTGCGCTCTCAAACCCGCATCTTGCGCACTTCATTTTCACAGCTCCGTTAGCGGTTACACTTTTTAGCCTCGAACTTGCGCACGCTGGGCATTTTTTTGGAACGGCTGGCATAAGAATCAGTTTTTTTCCCTTATTCCCAGAAACGCGGCTCTGGAATTTCTAGGCTATCCAATACTTTATTTATGTAAGCCCAGCTAAGTTCGGCACCTTTATGAATTGACAAAGGGACGGTTTTGGTAGAAGATTCAAGTATTACATGGGAACCGTGACCCTGCCTTTTAACGCGTACCCCTAGTTGCTGCAGCCTTCTGAGCACTTCAACCGGCTTCATGGCTCGCATGTGCAATAATTTCTTTTTTTGCACTAAAATTTCAGTTGAAGTACTAGGTACTTTGCCGCTAGATCTGTGAGAGTTAATTTTTGCGAACCTGCTCGAGCCTGTCGCGATAGCCAAATCCATTTTGGCAGTGTCTTTGAAATAATCCAACTTAAGCGCATTTGCATTGGCCAGAATTTCTGGAAGAGCGGCATCGGGCGCCTTCTGCCATCTGGCCCTTCTTATGAGTGCGACCCTAGCTTTTTTTACTTCTTGTTCTCTGGCAAACCGCTGCGATTCTGATTCAGTACGGGCAGGTTTAGAATTTGTTGGAGCTCTCTGCCGGAATAAATCATTAACATAATTTCCATTAGGATCGCGTTGCGTCAGTGAATACCTAACTATCTTTGCCATGACTAAAGGATTGTTTCAGGAAATATATTAAGTTGAAGGAATCAAAATTAGTTATGTAGATATTATTCCTTAAACATCTTCGAAAACAAATTCACGTAATTGAGCGAGTACTTCCCCTTTTCCTCAAGAATCTCTGACATGTTTTTTAGATAGCTGATGAGTTCTTTGGCCTCGTTTTCGCTCATGCCGGTTTGCTTTGCAATTTCTGCTCCTGCCACCGCTTTCTTTTCATGCAGGAGCATTTTGAGCGCAAATATCGCATTGCTCCAATAGGCAACGTCCTTGCCGAGTTTTTTTTCAAAGAAGCGCGCATCAAAGAGCAGCTTGGTCATGAAATCGGTGTTTGGGTTAATCAGCGCCTCGCGCATGTGCTCGTTCATTGAGAAGGCTTTCTCCCAGAGCTCTTGCGCTATGAGAGGCTTTGAGGGTTGTGCCATTTGGAATCAGTATTTAGATTGCCTGCATGGATTTAAAGCACTGCCGCGTTTTGGTAGCAGGGAAAAACTAGGGCAGGGTTTGGAAGTAAGCGAAAAAGGCCGGGCCCCGTGAAGGGTTAAAGTTTTGGGTACTCTTAGCGAGTTAGGCTTTGCCCGGCTTTTCGTTCTAGATCAGTTGGGATCTATTCACCAGTTGAGTTACAGGAAACCGGGCAATAAAGAGTTTGCGTGTTTGGAATCTGAACAGGAAAAGGATTTCTCCACAAACTCCCTTTGCGGAGAAAAAATTCGAATCAGCGCGATAACTTTTCAGGTTTTACTTCGTTTCTTTTTTGAGTTTTGTCTTGCGCGTTCTCGAGATTTTCTTAATTGTCTCGCCATTCTTTCAGATTCTATCCTTTGTAATTCAATTCGTGCCATTTTACGCATTCGTGGATTATTACCTATATTTTCATCGCGCATGATGCAATTACTTTCTGGGATACCTAACCGGGACTGCAGTCCACGTAGGTGCGCGGCAACTGCAACAACAACGGCATCACTTTTGAAATTTTTAAGTTTCGCAGCCCAATCCTTTTCTCTTTTTTCCAAATTTTGATAAGCTTCAATTTCATATGCACGCTCAATAGTATAATTTCTATCTCTGCGTGTATATGCTAAATTTACCATGGCATTTTTTTCGGCATCTAATGGAACAACTGTAAGGCCAGCTTTTAGAGCCGCTCTCGCTAGAATTTGATACGCCCCAATATCTCCTTTGAAAGCATGTTCCCTCACCCAAGCATTGGTAATTTTGACTTTTGGCTTAAATTCCGGGATAACACTGAGCGCCATTGGGGTTAATTCAATAAACAAAAAATTTTTCCCGCGTATCAGTTTTTTGAATTCCTCCAAGGCAGAATTAACAGTATGCATATCATGATAGACTCCAAAAAGTATCGGCTTATTTGGGTGGACAACCATATGGACACTTCTGCAATGCACCCGCCGGGATTCGAACCCGGGTCGCGAGCTTGGGAAGCTCGAAAACTACCGCTGTTCTACAGGTGCGTTAAGGTAATTCTAGTTCGGTGAAATTTTTAAAGCGCTTCAAAGCGCTTCGGTTCCTAAAACGCAATCCCAAGCTGCCCAAGAACTACAAGAAGAATAACGCCAGCGATTCCTCCGAATCCTGCAATGAGTATTGTCCAGACATTTATCGGGATTTGAACAAATGGAATGTAATTGGCTAGCAGCAAAAGCACAAGGCCAATGAAGCTGTTTATCACAAGGAGCACAATTTTTTTGCCGATTTTTAGCGCGAGGTATGCGGCAAGTAGCACCAGTATGCCAGTTAGTATCTGCCCAAGGTATGGGATTTGGATTGCAGGGTCAGCCATGTAGTATCAGTAGTATTATGCCCTTAGAGGATTTATAAAAAAGCGGTTTTAGGATTTGGCAAGAAGAGAATTTGGGTGATTAAAAACCAAAAAAATAAAAATAAAGACAGGCGGGTGAACACCTGTCTTCTTTTGCGTTTATCTGAGCAAAGCCTGAAGTGTTCTGGACTGGCCAACATTGGCCTTTTGATACGCGTAGCCAAGTCTTGAGGACTTTATCCTAGGGACAGAAATCCTTTCAACTTTTTTTACGAAGTTTTGCCAATCCATTTAACCCCCACCTCAAACCAAGAGCTTTCTTTCTTGGCTACTTATTACCCCTGATGATATTTAAATAATAGTAGGTATACTAAGTATATCTAGTATTTTTAGTATAGTGGTTTACGATGGTTGCGCAAAATGATGAAAAGCCCGAATTTGGCAAAATACAGGGGTTTATTGCCAAGAAATACAATTTGGCGCTTGTACGGGAATTGATCAATAACCCGCACGGCCTTGGCTTTAATGCGCTCGCAAAAGGTGTCGCGCCCATAACTCCGAGGATGCTCTCAGCTCGCCTAAAAGAACTTGAGGCACTAAAAATTATCCAAAAAAACCTGGTTCTCGGAGCAAAGCCAAAGATTGAGTACAGGGCAACGCTGAAAGCGGAAAGCCTGAGAAAAGCGATATCGGAACTCGAAAAATGGGGAAGCAAAGAAATAGAGTAAGGCTGATAGGGCTTTTATTTTTTGAAAAGTAAACGGCCTATTCCTGCCTTCTGGTTCAACCCCACCAAAACCTTTTATTTATCAAAAATTAATCTATTCATATAAAGAGGTGATTTGAATCAAACGTTTTGGAGAAAGGAGACCGGAACCGCACAGAGCTACACCTATGGCTGCAGCACATATGGCTGAAATGAATCGGCAAACGGTACAACTTAGGGCTATAACGGAACATGTTGAGTCTGTTAAGGCTGCCATTAGTGCAAATAATAGGGCTGATGCAACAGAGTCTTTGAAAGTACTTAGGTCAATTCGTGATAGGGAACTTGATAACAAAGGAACCGGAACGGGTTACAATGCAACTGTTGTTGATACGGCGAGACATCACATTATGGAATTAGAAAAAGCAATTAGAATTGCTTTTAAAAAATAGTAACAGCGCAAGTTGCTGAAAAGGTTTCGGGAGGCAATTTATTAAATACCTGAGCGTCCTTCTTGATAGGTGAATTGAATGCCTAAGTTCAAGATTATTTATGACAGGAACAATTGTGTTGCCGCAGGGCCTTGCGCCGCGGTTGATAATGAGCATTTCAAGATTAATGCGGATGATGGCAAAGCCGATTTGATTGGCGGCAAGGAAGTAAGCCCGGGCGTGTTCGAACTCGAAGTCGACTCTGATGATTTGGCAAACCAGGCAGCTGCTGTTTGCCCGGCGGCAGTAATTTCAATAAAAAAAATCAGTGATTAAGCCAAAAAATTAACACAAATTAATTATTAGTTTTTCTAAAAGATTTTTAGTATAATTTAGTTTGGTGTTTTGGCTGATTTTTGGAACCAAATTTTCTTTCAACAATTCAAAAGTGTTTTTAACCCCAAAGCCCTAATCTTGCAGGGGATCACATGGAACGAAAGCTCAACATTTCGAATATGCCACAGGGCCACGGCATTGATGAGGCGACGATTCGCAACCTTTTAGAGCGCGCTTATGACAAACTAAACGATAGGATGCACGGAGAACTCCTAATGGATGTGCATTTCAAGGAATTCCATAAAACAGGGGCTAAAGAAGAGGTTGAGACCAAAGTAAAGGCGGTTGTAGCGGGATTTCAGTTCCACGCCGACGCAAGGGATTGGAGCGCTGAAAAGTCGGTTAAAACAGCGCTTGCGGCGATAGAAAAGGAAGCGCAAAGAGCCATTGCGAAAAAAAAGGAGCGCTAGGCGCTTTTTGGTGAAAGGAGCCTTAGCACCAGTTTTTTTCGACAATAAGTGAAAAAGAGGGCACAAAATAACCCATTGAATTAACTTTCCGAACTTTACAAGCCTTAAATTTTCAGATAGCATATGCGTTTGGGATATTAATTACCTAATTGTTTAAGTAGTTCACGTCATTTTAAGCAAAAATTCAGGGAGGAATTGACGATGAGCCTAACTACACTGACCTTTGGTTCCAAAAAAACCGGGTTTGTAACCCAAAACGCATTCGTTTCAACGCCCAGCAGCAGGGCAAGCCAGACAATGGGCAAAACCCCATTGACAACCGGCAAAATTGTTGTGAAAAAAGCATGCAGGTTCTACTCGCATGACAACATATTCGTGGTAGGAGAAGTTGCAGACGGCTACATTGCCGAAAACATGAAAGGCACTTTCAATGACCGCGAAATACAAATTGTGGATGTCGAATCCAAATACGGCCATAACGCAAAGAAAGGAATGGCAATCGGCATCTTCCTTAGCGGAGTTGACGAAACAGAACTCGCAGAAGGAACAGAACTGGATTTTAGGGTTTTGTAAATTTTTCGCCCGGGGAACAAACCCCTGATTTTAGTACTCGGGCTTTTTTGATTTTTTTTAAGAATAGTGCGCCGCGCGCAAAACAAAAATCCGTTATGTAGATTAAACCCTCAATATTGGCGGCGCAGCCCTCTTGTGCTCCGTTGCTTTTATCACTTTGGAAATTTTTTCCGCGATTTTTCTTTTCTCTTTTGGAATTTTCTTTCCGGCAAGAATGAGCGGCAGCAGCTCATCTAGCACTTCATAGGTCATTCCCATCTCTTTCTCATCTTCTTGCCCTTCCCAAAGTTCAGCTGAAGGCACCTTTTCTAAGAATTCGCGGGGCAGACCCATGTGTTCTGCAAGCGCGCGCACATCTTTCTTGTACAAATCCGCTATCGGGAAAAAATCCGCAGCGGCATCGCCGTATTTTGTGAAGTAGCCCATGTAAAGTTCGCTCTTGTTGCCCGTGCCTGCAACTAATGCGTCATTCGAATTGGCATAGTTGTAAAGTATTACTGCGCGAACCCGTGCATTCAAATTCGCGCGGGCGATTTCACTTTGGCTCCAAGGCAATTCCGCAAAAGTGTGCAAAAAATCATCTATCTCTATTGCAAAGTGAGTAACACCGAGCTCCGTTGCAAGGTTTTGTGCGTCAACCATGTTTTGCTTGTGTGTAAGAGAGGTATTTGGCATCATTATTGCGGCAACGTTTTCCTTCCCAAGGGTTTTTACAAGCAAAGAAAGAACAACTGCTGAATCTATTCCTCCGCTAAGGCCCACGACCGCTTTTTTCTTCCCTGCGGATTTGAAGAAAGCTTTTATCCCCGCTACGAGCTTTTTCTCGTGAACAGCCGCGTTAGCCTTTGCTCCGTTCCTTTTTGTCCCCCTCATTTTTGCTTTGTTCATTTCAACACCATTTACAGTGAAACAATCCTTTCAAGCTCTTCAATATCCTTTATTTCAAAATCCGCTTTCGTTTTCGTGTCAGGAAAAATCTGCCCGTATTTTGCAAGGCAGGTTCTCATGCCCATTTTTTTGGCACCTTCAATGTCACGCTCAGGGTTGTCCCCAACAAAAAGTATTTCCTCTGGGCGGGCCTTGAGTTCTTTTAGCGCCGCCTTGAAAGGAAGTGAACTCGGTTTTCGTTTCCCCGTGTCGTCAAGCGTTACAACAACATCAAAAAAATCGACAATTCCCATCTCCGTTAGCCTCATCCACCCCTTCATGCGCGGAGCATCGCTAACAATTCCCAAAGTGAGTCCTTTTCCCTTAAGAGCGATTAGTGTGCTCCGTACATGAGGATATGGCTCCAAGTACCCGACCTGCATTTTGCGGTAAGCATTGATTCCGCGCGTGAGAATTTTGTAATCGATTTTTCCGGCAACTTTTTTTAAGAATTCCTGGAAAATTTCGCCATGCTCGATTCCGTGCACTCCGTAGAGGTCAAAGAGCAGGTTGTATGCCTTTTCCTTTTCCATTCTCAAACCGGCATCAATCATTGCGGCGATTGCGGCCTCGCAGCTGATTTTTTTCATGCGCATGAAATCTATAAGGGTATTGTCCAAATCGAACAGTACTGACTTTATTGCCATAATTATGCTTTGATTAGGATGCAGATAAAAAGCTTATATACCCCCTCGGACTTTGATTGTTCTGATGAACAATCAAGTAATGGAAATGATGGGAAAATCGATTTTCTTCTTCGTAGTAGGCGTCATTCTCGCCTCGCTTTTTGCATGGAGCATGATGCAGGGAATTTCGCTGCACCTCACAGGAAATAGTTCGATTGCTTTCGGCTTTTATTTTGTTGGATGGATTTCAGGAGTTGGCGCTCTTGCGCTCTACTGGCAGGCAAGAAGCCTTTTCCATTTCGCAAGAATTTCGCAGTGAAATCAGAGTTTCTTTTTCATTAGCACCCATTTTGTTTTGGTGTAATGTGCCTTGTGGTAAAAGTCAAAGGCGTGTTTGCCTTCCAGTGCAATCAGATAAGATTCGCGCACGCCTTTTTTTCGAAATGCATGCTCCGCACGATTCATCAGCTCTGTTCCTATACCTGAATTCTGATATTTCTCAGAAACCACAATATCATTTATGAAAACAATTTTTTTCCCGAACCAGAAATCGTTGTAGAAAACTATGAACCCTGCAAGTTCTCTGCTAACTTTTGAAATGAGAATTTTGTAATTAGCATAATGCATCCGGATTTTTTTCAGAGAGCCTTTTTTGCCCCATTTTTCATTGTAGGGGGCCTTGCCAAATTCAACACGGAACAGTTCTGCAATTGCAGGGATATCGGATTTTTTAGCGGGTAATATTTTGAATTTCATAAACAGCATGCGGAACTTGCCGCATAAAATTCACTTCTTTTTCTTCTTCGCGCTTTCAGGTTCGGCCTGCTTCGCCCCTTGGCCGTCTCCGTCAAGCCCTAAAAGATCCTCAAGCTTTTTGCCCTTTGTTTCGACCTCATTGAATTCTGCAATGTCCTCTTCATCAAGCCCCAAATTCTTCAACATCTTATCATGGTCCTCAAGCTTCATTTCCTTAAACTCCTCGCGCCACATTTTCATATCCGAAGTTTCCGGAATCGGCTTTCCTTCCTTTTTCTTTCTTCCAAGCATACAAGGATATCCGCCTTATCTCTTTAAAAATTTTGAGAAAGAGCGGCATCAGAAACGCACTGCATGAAAATCCGTGCCAAATAGCGCATTTGCGCCAAATATTCCGCCTAAAAAAAGAAGGTTAAGGCAGCCTTATATAATACTAAATTCAATCTGTTTACCATGGTTTCCCAAGACAGGGTCGCAACATATATCCCGGGCCTTGATGATTTGATTGAGGGCGGCTTTCCAAAAAGTTCACTTATACTTATTTCAGGAACCCCAGGAACCGGAAAGAGCAATTTTTGCTCACATGTTTTATACAATAATGCAGTAAAGGGAAAGAAGTGCCTCTACCTGAACCTTGAGCAGGGGGAAGGAAGGCTTGAGATGCAAATGAAGCAGTTTGGCTGGGACGCTTCAAAAGCGCAGAACCTAAAGATTGTAACGATTGACAGCTCAAACCCTCAGATAGTTGAGAATGTGCTGCGCGAAATAGAAAAAGGGCCCTATGATATCGTCGCACTTGATTCTTTAGATTCCATTTCAACTAATCCTGCTTCGGTTGAGGAAATTCAGCAGCAATTGCGCGACCGCATACCAACAATAACCCTGCCCGCGCTTTTCGACCAGGCAACCCTTAGCAGGCTAAAAATCAAGAAAATATTCAGCGCAATCACAAAATCCAAAGCCACGGCAATTGTCACAAGCGAGCGCGTTGAAGGCGCGCAGGGGATTAGCAGGGACACTGTTTCAGAATTTTTGTGCGATGGGACATTATTGCTATCTTCCGCTGCAATCGGAAAGAAAAGGGTGCGCACTTTAGAAATTAGCAAGATGCGCTATACCGATACTCCGGGCGGCAGATACGATTTGGAAATAACCAAAAAAGGGCTTATAGTTTCAGGCTTATGACACTACCGTTCAAGCGCGATCTCGTAAAATGGTTTGTGAAAAATATCCTTCTCCCGCAAGTGGTAAGGATAGATTCCCCCGGCTTTATTGTAACCGTAAAGAACGCGCAAGGGGCGCAAATTAGCCAGAGAAATGTTTTGCTCTCCGAAACCCAGCTCGCAGAATTTGAAAAAGGGCTGGTGAAAAAATTCGGTGAAGAGGGAAAAAAAATCGCCTACTCGATTGGGAAAAATCACGGCAACGCTTATTGCAATTCCTTTGAAATCCCGCGCCTCAAAGAGGGCGGAGAAAAAACGGTCGACAATTTTATCCCCTTTTTCATGAGCTTTATGGGCGCCACATGGGGCAATTTTCCGGAATATGATTACGATTTGAAGAAAAAAATAGTAAAATTCGGAATGGCAGACCATATTGTGTGCCGCAAAAACGGCTTAGGATACATGCTGGGTGCCGGCGTTCTTGCCGGAGGCTGGGCATGGATTGTTCATGACACTTCAGTTGAAGGCGTTCAAACGCAGTGCACTGGAAGGGGCGATAAGGAATGCCGGCTCATTTGCGCTCCCGCGGATTATTTGAAAAAGCAGGGCCTTGCGCCTTTCATTTTCAAGGCGGATGCGGCTTTCCAGATGAGCGGGACTTACAATGAGATGAATGCTATTCGAAAGCCCGAGTATTCACGCGCTTCGCTAAAAAGCATGATTGAATCTAACATTTTCAAATTCGAGCGCAACAAGCTAAGTTTTCATGGCGAACGCTATTTTCAGGCCGGAATTGAACTTCTTTATTTAATTGAGCTCACGGCTGCGGAAAAAAAAGGCGTTAAGGAGCTTCTCTTCAGCACCGCTTTTGAACAGGGCAAAAAAATAGCCGAAAGCGAAAAAGGGAATGACTACTCCGTTTTCATCCCGGATTTTATTTCCGCAACAGGCTTTGGCGAGGTGCTCATTACAGGAAAAGCGGGTGAATTCGCAGTGCAGGTAAATTACTTTCCATGGCTTACGCCTTACGACAAAATAACTTATAGTTATTACAAGGGGCTGCTCTCAGGACTTCTCACAGGCTTTAGCGGAAAAGTCTCAAAGCTCACAGAGCACGCAATCGATGTTTCTGGCGGGCAGCTTAAGCTGAGTATTTGGTGAAACTGGATAAGGTGTTGAAAATGACTTATGCATAGGAGGCGGCTGTTTCACGATTGCAAAACGTAAAAATACCGGAAAAAACAAAAGCCGTAATCATTAAAAAAATCTCCGAGATGGGGGAGAAGGATATTTTGAAAATGAATCGTCTGGTACGCGACGAAGAGAGGTTGCAAAAATATAGGGGCCCTCGCATATGGAAGCTGCAAAGGCGCAATTATGATAAAATGAAGGCCGTAATGCTCAAACACGGACTTGGGCCAAAGGAAACGGCAATAGTTCTAATATCTGGAGCCGCATTAGGTGCCGCAGCCGACCCCTTGCTACCGTTTGTAATAGCGCGCAAAAGTGAAATTTTGGCAAAAGTTTGGATGGGGGCAAAAATTGTCTCGGCTGTTGCCCCGTGGACGTATCTTGGAGCGCGTGTTGCCTATAAGAAAATCAAGCGCAGGATGGCAAGGAAATGACACCGATTGGAAATAGGCGTGGAATATGGGTGAAGTTAAAGGACAGCCCTGCAAAAAATCCGGTCAGAAAATGGGTGAGCGAATCGGTTACTCCTTATTTTAGAATGGTTGTAAATACTGGAGAAAAACCCGTATTTACAAGGACTTCGGTCGGGAAAAAATCCGTGCTGCTCCGCTCTGGCGGGGCATTCTTGTTCGCGGAAATGAAGCCCGTATTCAAGCCGGTTGTAGCACTTGATGGAACGGTTGTTCTGTCACGTGGCGGAAAAATGTTACGGCCGCACATACACGGGAAAAATAATCGCAGTATCCTTATCGCATTACAAGGGTTCAGCAAGTTCATAAACGAGCACATGGAGGAATTGAGGCGGGAGGGTGTGAAGGGGGTTTTGATAGAATCTGCCGATGAAACGTTCAACCAGTTCGCAATCAAAAAACTAAGGGGTGAGGAAGTACGTGGTAATGTCAATACAAAATTCATGCTGCCAATTCTAATAAAAGTGGCACCGAGGGTATTTCCAAATGCAATCCCAAAGAGCAAAACAATGAAGGGAAGAAGAATATGGATTCCGATTGAAAATGCCGCACGCTATCAAAAAAACGTTACATATGAGTTGGTGGATTAGACCACAGGAACAATTTTATTCCCAAATCCCGTATAACCTTGCATGGGAAATGAAAGTGCCGCGGCACCTGAACCAATTTGGAAGCCGTTTGTTGAAAAGTTCCGGCAGGAGCTTGTGATTGCGGGCTATAGCGAGCGCACAATCAAGATGTATCTTCTTTATGTGGAGGCACTGCTCGCATCCGCTAATAAGGACCCGACAAAAATAGAAAGAAGCGATATTGTTTCGTTCCTTGCAAAAAAGAAGGAGAAAGGCTCTGCAAATACAACGCTTGGCCTTGTTCATGCGGCGCTCACTTTTTTCTTCAAAAACTACCTCAAAATGCCAATAATGGAAGAAATCACAACCCCGAAAAAAGCCAAGCACCTCCCCGTGGTCCTTACAAAAGATGAGGTGCGCGATCTTCTGAAGGCTACAAAACTTGGAAGAAACAGGCTCATTCTCCAGTTCATTTATTCGTCCGGCGTGCGCGTAAGTGAAGCCGTGAATATGAAAGCCGATGAAATCAATCTCAAAGAAAGGATGGGCAAAGTAAAATCCGGAAAAGGCGACAAGGACCGCATTATCATCCTTTCAAAAAACTGGTGCAGGCTTGCAAAAAAATACCTCGACCGCAAGAAAGTGAAAAGCCCCTTTCTCTTTTCAAAGAAAAACGGCAAGCAGCTAACACCTGACACAGTCCAGAGAATTGTAAGGGATGCGGCGGAGAAGGCAGGGATTCAAAAAGAGGTCACGCCGCACACGCTAAGGCATTGTGTTGAGGCTGGCACAAGAATTTTTACAGATAACACTATTTTGTCCGCAAAGCAGCTTTACAATAACCCAACCTCAAAAATACAGGGATTTGAATGGGGCACTAATGCACTTGTTAGCGCCCCTCTTCTTGGAAAAGAAGAGCAGGAGCGAAACGGGCTGCTTGAGATTTGGGCTGATGGGTATTGGATTACCAGTACGCCAGAGCACAGATTCTTTGTTTCTAGCGCGCACGGGCTTGCAGAAAGCTGCGCAAAAGACCTCAAAGTCGGGGATTATGTGCTTGGTGTAAAAAAAGCCGCCATTGAAAGCAAAGTTGTTGCGCCGGCTGGATGGTGGAGATTTATTGGTTATATTTTGGGTGATGGGACAGTAAGCCAGAGCCGCCGCGGAGTAATAATCAATGACAAAAACCCATATTTTGCAGAATTTTACCAGCAGTTGGCACAAAAAGAACTTGGCAAAGCGCCTTTTCTCAATCAATGCAAGGGCAGCAACAGTTTCGAACTGGTTTATTATTCAAAAGCGTTTGTCGGGCAGCTTAAGGGAATGGGAATGATGGTTAGGGCCCCACAAAAGCGTGTTCCTGAGGAGCTGTTTGGGGCATCCACTGATGAAATCTGCGCATTTCTTGCAGGCTACTACGATGCTGATGGAAATGAGGGCGAACCTAAAATGTTTTCCTCCAGCAAGGAACTGCTAAAGGATGTGCAAAGCCTTTTGCTAAGGCTTGGAATTGATGCCCATTTGTATAAGAGAATAAGGAATGTGAAACTTCCGCAGGGGAAAATAATAAGGCATATAATTTACTATCTTGAGATAATTCATATGCCGGATCAGTTGCTTTTCCAAAATTTAATTCCCACACAGAAAAAAATCAAGGTAATGCCAGATTTTGTCGGCGAAAAAATACCTGCCGGCAAAATCATTGCAAAGATGTACCCAAAGATGCTTGCAGTAAGAGGGCTTGTCTATAAATTGCAAACAAAGCACGGGATAAGGCACCTGAAAAGATACGCCGGCAAAATATTTCCTTCAAGAGAAACACTCCTTGCAATAAGTGAAGAAATTTCAAAAGTGCCGGGTTTTGAAGAGGAGAAAAAAGCGATTGATTCTCTCACCGACCAAAATTTTAAATGGCTCAGAGTTAAAAAAATCCTTAATGTAGAAGGGGAGAAAAAAGTTTATGATTTTACAGTCGCAGGTACTGAGAATTTCATTGCGGATGGATTTGTTGTGCACAATTCCTACGCAACCCACCTCCTCGAAGCCGGCGTGAACATTCGAAACATCCAGGAATTGCTGGGCCATAGCAACCTAAACACCACCCAGATTTACACCCACGTTTCAACCGAGCAGCTAAAGAAAGTGGAAAGCCCACTGGATAATCTTTGAATCAATCCTCCGCCCCCGCAGTTCCGCTACTCCGTTGTTTTTGGGGAATTCGTGTTTTGAATGGTTTATGCGCAGCCAGATCAAACCAACATNAATTATGTATAAGTAACATCTTACTTCTTTGTTTAAGGTGGGGCACTTCAATAACCCACATGAGTTATGTAGATTATCTATTGCTAATGCTTGTGTGCGTTTTTTCCGCGCATCGGACAGAAGATTTATATATCTGGGGGCATTTATTATTTTACAAATTATTTGTTCGGAGGAATAATAGATGACTACAAGACTTTCAAAATTGTTCGGCATGGACATAGTTAACGTCAATGGTGAGCACAAAGGCAAGGTTTTCGACCTTGTGATAAACCTAGAAAAGGGGAGAATAGAGACAATAACAACTGAGGCCCTGAAGGCTAGGACAAAGCAGGAAGCCAAGAAAATAATTAGCGAAAAAAGCATTCCTTACAATAGGGTGATTGCTGCTAAGGACTTCCTTGTTGTCGGAAATTCTTCAAGAGTTGAAGAAGAGCCAGAAGAGCAGGCTCCTGCGCCAAGGCACCCGATTCGCCGATACTAAAAACCCGTTTTTATTTTTTTAAAACGAAAAACAGCCGTAAGAATATTATGTTTTAAATATATACATAAGAAAAGTTATTTTATATAATAAGGCATATTAGCGGAAGTGCGGGGTGTCAGATGTACAAAGGGCATTTTATAAAATATAATTTTATAATTCCTGAAACTACTAAGCATTCTTCATATACTTATCAGAAGCTCTTTCGCGCGCTCTACGGCTATACTCAGAATGTAACCAAATCAAACGGCAAAACATACAAATACCACCGCAAGGGAATCCTTTCTGATATTCCTTATATTCGCCCAGGCAAGAACTGTGTGATAATTCCTCCGAAATCTTTTGCTCCGCTTGATACTTTTTTCAAAACCGGAAAGAACCCAACCCATTTTTGGAAAACAAAGGGCAACTGGAAGGCTGTTTTTTACATGGATGAGAAAGTGCTCGAGGAGAGCCAGGTGATTGCCGCTCTTAAAGAGCTCATTTCGCGCTCTTTCCAGTCAGGGGTTGAGGATGTTCCAATTCCAGATTTAAATTTGCTGGCAGAGCGCGCGGCAGGCGGCACGCAGGTCTCTGCGGAGAAGGCAAAGCTCGCTGTTTCCGAAGCTGAAAAAATCGTGAACCAGCCCTGGTTCAAGGATGTTTATTCAAAGGACGCTGAGCTCAAGAAGTTTTATGAAAGTTACAAGGCGCTGAAGGGTTAACGCCCAAATCGACTGCTTTTTTAATAAATTCCCTCCAGATTCTAGCATGCCAAAAAAAGATTCAATCCACTTTTATTCTTACTGGTGGGACAATCGATTCATTCTACAACGGGCCGCTTGATACTGTTACTCCAAACAAAAAATCAATGATTCCTGATTACATTAAAAATCTGAATCTTCATGAAAAAATTAAGTTCACAACTATTTGCATGAAAGATAGCCGGCACATCAATACCATCGACAGAAAGAAAATGATCCGGCTAATTGAAAAGTCTCCAGACTCCCTATTCATAATTACCCACGGAACTTATACAATGCCGGATTCCAGTCGTTTTCTCGAAGCTAATTTGAAAAGAAAAGGTGTTGTAATAATTTTTACCGGTTCAATGATTTCATTATCTTTCCCAGGTTCTGACGGGGGTTTCAATCTTGGTTACTCCTTAGCAAATATTTCTCACGCGTCGCCCGGAGTTTATGTATCGATGAATGGCCGACTTTTCAAACCAAAAGAAGTTGAGAAGTTACTTAGTGAGGGAAGGTTTGCATCAATATTCCAAACCTAATCCTTTTTCAGAGTTTAATTCTTCACTTGCGCCGCAGCCTGCAAGAAATTGAAATTTATTTTAGTGCCGGGGATGCTGAAAATTTCAAGAGCTCCTGATTCAACTCCGGATTTGCGGCACGCAGTGCTAGTTGATATAACTCCAAACGCTCATTTTGGTTCTTTGTAATCTTTAGTATGTTATGAAACAAGTCATAGGCATTTTTTGCAGGGTTACTACTTTCAGGCAACTCTACAAAATCAAAAGGCACGCTTCCAGAACGCGGGTTTCGTAATACCCCAAACATATCATCCCTAGGCGAAAATCCGAGGTTTGCAATTAATGTCATGCCGTGTATTGTGTCTCTGCGCGCCTTTTTGGAGCGCGCATGCATCAGGGCATAGCTGGAAAGCGAGTTAAGCTTAGATTGTGGGATACCTTTTATCGAGGCTTGAAATTGTTCGCGGTTACGTTCTATTTCCGACACTCTGTCAATTATTTTTGTCTGGCCCTTTGATGCATCATAAAAAAGCTGCTGCAACATTACCCACTCCCCTTGCTTTGCATTCACTATTCTATCCCCCTCACGGATTTTGTACATGGCTGTTTTTGGTATGGGGATTTTTGCCTCTACTAATTTGTTAATAAGTTCCTGAATCCTTTTTGCATATGCGTCATCAGAACCGCGGCGAAACCATTTTATCGCAACCCTCTGCCTTGTGGTTTTTCCGCCTTTTGAAAAAACAACCACTCCTTTGTAAACTGTGACGGAGCCTCCATGTCCGATACTATCTGGATGGCTCTTTGAACTTGCGACCCTGACAACATCTTGGGCGCCGAGCCATGCGGTTGGTTTCTTCTGTTCCCACCATCGCGGGCGTCTGGGGTTTCCCGGTTTCATCATATACTTTTAGCGGCGAATAGGTATTTATTGGTTCAGTGGCGGTGGCTCTGTAGACCTCAAAACCGCTTAGGCCAGCTACAAAGAAACACCTTTGTTAGCGCGCCTGTGCCGCAGCCTGCTCCGTTTCCTCTTCTTCCTCAATCTGCTTCTTTGCTTTAAGCTTGATTAGCACATCCCTCTTTCTCCACTTCTTCTTGCCGCCAACGCTGCTGGTTTCCACTAAGCCCACATCCACAAGTGTTTTGATGTATGGGTAGAGGCTGCGGTCATTCTTGTAATCCATCCCGAAGATTTCGCGGATCCTTCTTAGGATTTCTTCCATCGAAATCCACTCATCAAACCCGAGAACCGATGAAATATGCGCGGCCTGAGTGTGCTCATTCATCTTGATATAATCCCAGATGCTGTGAATTTCCTCAATTTCCTCTTTTGCGCCGTAAATGCTGTTGTCAATCTTTGCAGTTGGCGATTTATCCTGTGCGCTTGCGCCTCCGGAAAGTATTTTTTTGAGAAAATCAAGCAAAAACATGATAGTAATTACTCTAAAGAGCTTTAAATAATTATCGTGATGGTTGTATTTACCATTTATTGTTGTGGTAATGTAGTATATTGATAGTAATTACCAGTAATATTACGTCAATAGCCAAATATTTAGGTATATTTGAGTGATTTTGTGCGCTTTTTAGCGATATTTCAATTGAAAGTGAGCCTATTTTAGCGACTAAAAACGCCTAAGTTAGCAATGCGCGGAGCCAGGTGTTTGCAGTGAGTCCATTTTAGCCGACTGTAAATTATCGCATCATTAAAGTGGGTGTATTTTAGGGGGCTTTTACGGGTCAAAATTTCGAATGCGTTTTTGTAAGTTGGTTTTAGCGGCCTTTTGGCTGTTTAAGCCAATTTGTGCATTGCTTTAACCGAATTGAAACAATAGGGCCAGAAAAATAGAGTTGTTTTATTTAGTTAATTACAAATTAACATTAATAAGTGAGCCTATTTTACGATAGGAAATAAGAAAAAAATAGCGGGGAAAGGATTTGAACCTTTGACCTCCGGGTCTCTCAAGCATTCGCCCTTTATTTGTTGTATTTTGCCTTTATTCGCTTATTTAGCCTGATGGCGGCCTTTATGAGCCCGGCGGGCACTCCTGGCTGCCCTACCCTAATAGATAAACATCACCTAAAATATTGCCGATGATACGTTTATTCGCTATGGAGGGAGCGGAGAACCGCTGTAAATCCTATTTATCTTACATGAAATGTGCTTATAATGCTTTATATTGGTCAAAATCCGCAATCTCCAGATTTCTCTGGGTGTTTTTGCGTTTTTGAAGCTCCACATTTTTCCGATTGGGATGTGCAAAAGCCCGCATATTTCGGCTATTTTAAGCAAAACACCCTTATCCTGCTGCGTAACCGTAATATCGCCTTTTACCACGTATCCTTCGGCATCAATAAAACCACTCAAAAAGCCCATTAAATAGTCTTGTGATTTTGAAGTTGCCGTTTCTAATTTTTGGCTTTTGCTTGCCATTTTTCCATAAAATTCCTTGGAATCGACCCTTAGCCGCAAAGAATCAAATCTTTTGTCCTTTCTTTCTCTTCCTTTTAACCCGGCTTTTTCTAGTATTTCCTGTAATTTAGCCCTTATATCCCCATCCCGGTCAGAGTTGAGGTAAAACTCAACCCTGTAATGCCTGTCATTTTTGTTATAATGGGAGTAGCCATCTCCTACAAAAAAACCATCTAGATAGCCTTGATTCAAATCAGATAATTCAAAAACTATTCTATTCACCTCTACCCCGCAGCATGTGTAAACTGGTGGCTATAGCCTTAAAATACAATATTCGAAATTATTAGCTATGTCCAATATTTTGTGTTTTTAGAGCATTTTCCGGAGCTCTTCCATCTCTAATTTGAGGTTTTCTATCTTGTTTCCAAGATCTTTAAGCCTTCTCTTATTATCAACAGCCACAAGGGGCTTTCCCGATTCCGGATCCTTAAAGTTATACTCCGCGGCTATTTCAAAGGGGAATTCAGCCATTCCCTTGCCCGCGCTAAAGAACTCGTGCGTTCCTTCAAATTCCATGCCTTTTTCAAGCTTAGTTATGTCCTCGGTATGGGTTTCTATCAGTATTTCGGCAATGCGCGAATTCTTTATCTCCCAAGTATAGGAATACCATCCTGTCTTAGTATTTTTGGTTTTCTGGTAGCATGCAATCCCGCGGTAGTGGAGCCTATTTAGCACAGTCCTTATTTCAGTCACTTTAAGGGGCAGTTTCTTGCCTATTTCCTCATCAGTTACAGGCCTTTTTTTGTGCTCGCAGATTTTCATGAGTTCAATTGCATATTCCCCGCCCACGGATTTTAGAAAGTCCTGCACTATCTGCAGTTCATAGATTTTCTTGACGGGGGTTTTTGGCATACTAATCATTTCCTTTGCGCGCTTGTTTTAAAGCCCTATTTTGCCTTCCTAATTTTCTTGCCCTTGTTTACAGGCTCAACCTCGATTTGGGCTTTTGGAAATTTCTTGGAAAGCTCCTTTCCTTCAAAAATCCTGTCTAGGAATACCGCAAGCGCCGCAATTTCAGAATGCGGCTGAAGCGTCACAGAGACGTTGTATTCAGATTTTTCATAAACTTCGCGCTCCACTTTTTGCGAGCCGATAATTACAAGAAGCTTCTCTTTTTTGCGCAGCTCCTTTTCAACGTTCTGCAGCGGCAGCCCATACATTGTAAGGTGAACGCTTGTATATCCATTCTTCGAGTAGTGCTCCAGCCTCTTTTTCCAGCTGTCCACAAACTCTATTTCAGCTCCCCTGCCCCATCTCTCATTTATGCTCTCAAGCGTTTGGGGTATGCTCTTGTCTTCTTCCCCTTCAATTTCGATTTTGTCGGCGCCAAATGCCCTTGCAACAAGGCAGCAGTGGCTTGTGACCCGATAATCGCGAACATGCCGGTGCCCATAACGGAGCACGGCTATCTGTGGAGGCATAACTAGTAGAAATCTTGCTTTGCACCATTTTTTATTCCTTGTTCAGCTACTCTACAGTATGCTTGATATCAAATTTGTGCGCGAGAACGCCGATATTATAAAGAAAGATTTGAAAAAGCGCGGCGACTCTGAAAAAACAAAGTGGCTCTCAGAGCTTTTGGAAATGGATAAAGAGTACCGCTCCGTGCTGCAGGAAGCCGAAGCGCTGAGAATGAAGCGCAACCAGATTACTGATGAAATAAATAAACTAATGGCGCAGAAGAAGGATTTCAAGCCGAAGATTGCGGAGGCAAAAAAGCTCCCTGAAAAAATAAAAGAGCTCGAGAAAGAATCCGCGCCGCTCAAGGAAAAAATCGATTGGTACTTAATGCGCCTTCCAAATATCCTGCATGATTCCGTTCCTGTAGGAAAGGACGACTCTGATAATGTGGTTGTTCGAGAATTCGGAAATAAAGTTTCCAATACAAAGCTCGCTCCGCACGGTGAAATCCTTGAAAAGAACGGCTGGGCGGATTTCACGCGCGCAACAAAGATTGCAGGTGCCGGGTTCTATTTTCTTAAGGGGCAGTTCGCGCTGCTTGAAATGGCGTTGCTCCGTTTCTCTTTAGATAAATTAGTTGAGAAAGGTTACACTCCGATTTCTCCTCCGCTCATGATGAACCGTGCCGCATATGAAGGCGTTACTGACCTGTCTGATTTTGAGAATGTTATGTACAAAATCGATTCCGAAGACCTCTATTTGGTTGCAACTTCCGAGCACCCGATGGCTGCAATGTATAAGGATGATATTTTCCAGGAAGCGGAGCTTCCACTTAAGCTTGCGGGAATTTCCCCCTGCTTTAGGCGCGAAATAGGAAAGCACGGCATAGATACGCGCGGTCTTTTCCGTGTCCACCAGTTCAACAAGGTTGAGCAGTTCATATACTGCAAACCTGAAGATTCATGGAAAATGCATGAAGAGCTCCTTGCAAACGCAGAAAGCATTTTCAAAGACCTCGGGCTTTCCTACCGCGTTGTAAATATTTGTACTGGCGATATCGGTACTGTTGCCGCAAAAAAGTATGATTTAGAAGTTTGGATGCCGCGCGAGGAAAAATACCGCGAGGCGGTTTCATGCAGCAACTGCACCTCATACCAATCAGTGCGCTCCAATATAAAATTCCGCAAAAAGGACGGCTCGAAAGAGTATGTGCACACGCTGAACAGCACAGCAGTTGCGGCATCAAGGGCGCTGCGCGCAATAGTTGAGACCCATTACGATGGGGAAGTTCTCAAGATTCCAAAGCCGCTGCAGCAGTACCTGAATGGGGCGAAGGAGATTTCCGCGGAAAAGAAATAATTTACTATTTTATTTCAAAAATTTTAACTTCGTTGCCAGAGTAAGTATACGCATATTTCCTCAACCCCGTTCTTGTCTTGCTCCACTCAAAAATTCCCCCGTGCAAATTCATGGCATTGTATCCCTGCCGCGCAAGAAAATCCGCTGCGGTCGAACTGCGAGAACCGGTTCTGCAAAGGCAAATTATCATCTTGTTTTTTGGCAGCTCCGCAAAGCGCCCGGGCAGCTCCGTTAGGTCAATCCATACCATTGGCTCTGCCTTGGTAAAATCCACTTCTTCCCTGTGCCGCACATCCAGAAGTACCGCGTCCCCTTTAGAGAGGGCTTTTTCAGCTTCCTGAGAGCTTATCTCCTGCGCCATAACCAAGATGCCTGTTAGTAAGGTTAAAAAACGTGTTTTAGGCGTATTTCTTATTCTTCTAGCTTCTCTTTGTGAAGTCAGTTCTATCGAGCCCCCAAAGGGGGCGAAGATGGAACGCTCCCTTCCAAGGAGCAGCTCGGAGGGCCCATAGCTCAGCCTGGTAGAGCAGCGGCCTTTTAAGCCGTGTGTCGAGGGTTCAAATCCCTCTGGGCTCGCCTTTTTCTTTCTCTTAGAAAGAGAAAGAAAAACGCGACCGAAAAAGAAAGAGAAACGAGAAGCGTTCACTGAAAAGAAAAAGTGTGGTGCGAAATGCGCCTGCAAAGGCATAAATTCGTGAAAGTTTCATATATGGTGTTTTCATGTCTGTTGGAATCGACGAGCTGATGAAGAGCAGGAAGGACAATCTCGAATACTTGAGAAAGAAAGGCATTGAGCCGTTTCCATATTCATTTGCGCCCACACACTATTCCGCTGAACTCAAGGATAAATATGAAAGCAAGCTAAAAGCAGGCGATCACACAAAAGATAAGGCAATAGTCGCAGGCCGCGTGATGGCAAAGAGAAATTTTGGTAAGCTCTATTTTGTTTCCCTTCAAGACCCAAAAGGCAGGATTCAGCTTGTTGTTTCAGAAAGTGATGCCGGTTCCGCAGGCGTTGATTTAGTGGACCACTTGGATGTCGGGGATTTTATTGGAGTTGATGGCTTTGTAATGAAGACAAAAAAGGGCGAGCTCTCTGTTGGCGCTAAGAAAATAACATTCCTATCAAAAGCCCTAAATCCCTACCCTGAAAAGTTCCACGGCCTAACAGATATTGAAGTTCGTTACAGAAAAAGGCCGCTTGACCTGATAATGAACCCCGAGGTTAAGGAAGTTTTCCTCAAGAGGGCAAAAGTAGTTTCGCTTGTAAGGGAGTTTCTTGAAAAGAGCAATTTTCTAGAAGTAGAGATTCCTCTTCTCCAGCCAACTTATGGAGGGGCAAATGCAAGGCCATTCATTACAAAATCGCACGCGTGGAAATCGGATTTTTATCTTTCAATTTCCCCGGAGCTCTACCTGAAGCGGCTGATTATTGGCGGCTATGAGCGCGTATACACTATTTGCAAGAATTTCCGGAATGAAGATGTTGACAAAACCCACAACCCGGAATTCACGATGATGGAGTGCTACGCAGCGTATTGGGATTACAATGACATGATGAAGCTAACTGAAGATTTATTCGCGTTCGTTGCAAAGAGTTTGAACGGCACAACAAAAATAACATACGAGGGCAAGCAGATTGATCTCAAAGCCCCGTGGAAGCGCATGACAATGAAGCAGGCGCTCAGAGAATTTGCAAAGCTTGATGTCGACAAATTAACGGATGCCGATTTGAAAAAACTCCTAAAAGAACACGAGCTAGAGGCTGACCCGTTCAAGCGCGGCCTTGCAATTGCCGAGCTCTTCTCGCATTTATGCGAAGAAAAGCTAATCGCGCCAACTTTCATAATAGACCACCCAAAGGAAACAACTCCGCTATGCAAGCCAAAGCGCGGCGATCCAACACTCATAGAAAGGTTTGAGCCATTCATCAATGGCTGGGAAGTTGCAAACGCTTACTCTGAACTGAACGATCCTGAGTTGCAGGAACAATTTTTCAAAGAGCAGGCAGATCAGGGCAGGGCAAAAGGGGAAACGCACCCGCCTGATGATGATTTCATTGATTCGCTGCGCTACGGAATGCCGCCAACCGGAGGGCTAGGAATTGGAATAGACCGGCTAGTGATGCTTCTCACGAATCAACCTACAATTAAAGATGTCATTTTCTTTCCACAAATGAAGCCAGAGAGAAAGCAGCCATCTGGGACTGCAGATGCACTCAAGCCCGAGCTCGAAGCGATAAAGCCCAACAAGACAAAACTTCTTTTCCAAAACGACCCTTACCTAAAAGAATCTTCGGCAACAGTTCGCAGTGTTGAAGGCAATGAAGTCTACCTTGACCAGACAATATTTTTCGCGTTCAGCGGCGGTCAGAAATCCGATAAAGGCGAAATCAACGGAACAAAACTCAAGGGTGTTTTGCTAAAGGGCGACGACATTGCGCATGTTTTCGATTTCGACCCGAAACTCAAGGCCGGAGATAAGGTCAGACTCAAACTTGACTGGGACAATCGCTTCAGGACAATGCGCCTGCATTCCGCTTCGCATATTGTCGACCATTTTTTGAACAAGGAAATTAAAACAGGCGGCACTTCGGGTTCTCTAGTTGACGCTGAAAAGGACAGGAGCACATATCTTGTGAGTGAGAAGATTTCACACGAAGCTTTGAAAAAAGTTGAAGACGCAACAAATAAATTCATGGCGCAAAAGCACGCAATCAATAGGTTTCCGGACAAGGCAAACCCAAATGTTTTGGTCTGGGAGTGCGAGGGGATTGTCCAGCACTGTTCCGGAACGCATGTTCGCAACACTTCTGAAATAGGAAAAATCAAATTAAAGCGCGGGGGCAAGGGCGCCGGAAAAGAACTGGTCGAAACTTACCTTGTGTAATCGGGGTTTTTGTGATGCCAGAATGCCTTGCACTAAACCCGTTAGAAGATTATGCTTCGTGTCCCGCCTGCGGCGGTGAGATGCGCGAGCAGCACGCGAAGTGGGTTTGCACAAAATGCAGCTACAAGCGCGGGTGCTGCGATTTGATGTGAAGTTCGCACCGGCACTGACGTCTCCTTGCAAAGTTTAATTGACTCTATTTTTCTTTTTTTAGTATGAAATTGACGCCCGAACTTGCCGAGCTTACTGGAATCTTAATTGGAGACGGTTGTCTTTCAAAGTATTTTGCCAATTTCGATAAACGTTGGAGATATGAACTAGCCTTTACAGGGAACAACGACGAATATGATTATTATCGCGATTTTATCCAGCCAGTTTTTAAAAATTATTTTAACACAAAAGGAAGGCTTTTCATCCGCAAGGATAATTCAACCAGGTTCCATGTATTGAGTAAGGTTGCTTTTGATTTCTTTGCAGGCATCGGAATTCCTATTGGCGAAAAAAGTCATTCTGTTTCCATTCCCAGAGAAATAATGTCAACTACTAATTTGCTTGCTCCATGCCTGCGGGGAATTTGGGATACCGATGGGTCAATTTACCAGCGTTACCCAAAGCAGTACAAAAATCATCCAAAGCACTATTCCCACTTGAAATCAATGCATCTTGCCATGGTGTCAAAATCTGTTATAGAAGATGTCAAAGAATGCCTAACTAGACTATCTATACAATCTAGTGAAATTACAACAGACGACAGGGGCGCATTCAGGCTCTATATTACCGACCAACTAGAAATCGCAAAATATATGGAAAAGGTCGGTTTTAGAAATGTGCATCATTTAAAGCGCATCTTTAGCATGTCGGCGTAAGGTATTTAAAGTTCTCCCGCGGGAGAATTAGTCATAGCGGGCCCATAGCTCAGGCTGGTAGAGCACTTGATTCTTTTAAGTTATTTTGCTTAGGGAAGGTGCGGCTCTTAAGGTTGTTTACCGGCTTGAAAGCTTAGGTAGTGATCGGACAGACCAAGGTGTCGTGGGTTCAAATCCCACTGGGCTCGCTTTTTTTCTTGTATGATTTTTGCATACTTGACACCGGCAGTGAAGTGTCCCCAATTCTTTAAAAATAAAAAATCAGTTTCTTTTGCATGTATTCTGATTCTGAATTAGAATTAGTCGGCGCTATTATTGGTGATGGCCACATACACAAATCCTCAAAATATTATTTCGGGCTGACTGGAAATAAAATAACTGACCGAGAATATTACTCAAAACTTTCTGTTCTGATTGGAAAAGTTTGGAATAAACATCCGCGGGTATTTGAGAGTGGCAGGGGTCTACGGATAAGAGTTTATTCAAAGAACATTGTAACTAAATTGACAATGGATTTTGGGCTTGCCTACAATTCAGATAAGTGTTATAGTGTTGAAATTCCTGAATTTCTTTTAGACGATTATTCAAAAGTAAAACATGTAATCCGAGGAATAGCTGATACTGATGGCTCTGTATTCGTTTCAGATAAGAAAGGTTCACCCAATTACCCTTCCTTGGAAATCACCACCGTTTGCAGGCCTCTTGCCGATCAATTAAGGGAAATTCTATTATGTGCGGGTTTTAGGGTAACAAATATCCGGAAGTATTGGTCTAAGCGTTCAACCACGGATTGCTATAAGGTTTGTTTATATGGCAGAGATAATCTTAGAAAGTGGGTTTCTGAAATAGGCTTCACTAATCCATATAAAGAGCAAATTGCCAAGCAGGCATTGACAGAGCGCTTTTAAACCTTATTTCAATTAGTTCTTCTTAATGGGGCCGTAGCTCAGCCTGGGAGAGCATCCGACGGATACAAGCGTGCCTTAATGGCTTGTTTTGTCCGGGTGAAGCTGAAGATAGAGGCAATGGAGTATCATTGTTTAATCTTCCTTGCTCTCAGCAGTGACCGGTATGTCGCGTGTTCAAATCACGCCGGCCCCACATTTTTCATTTCTTTTGAAAACTTATGTCCCGCTGTAAGCGGGACGGCCGTATGCGCACCCAACAGACGCAACTGTTGTTTTGCACCCTTTTATATTCATTTTCTTCAAGTATATCTCTGGTGTTCTTTTTGCCTGCGAGAAACTTGTTTGTGATTTTTTTTGCCTTTCTTATTGCCAGCGCAGCATTTGCCGCGCTGCCTGCAATAACTAGTGTCACAAATCCAGAGGGCAAGTGGAGTAGTGACTCTTCGCCTTCTTTCAAGGCATCTTATTCTGGAGTGGATGGCTATAGTTATGAGTTTGACGCTTCAGAAGACACAATTCCGGACACCACCATTGATTCTACAAGCAGCACCATATTGCCAGGGTCAAAGCAGGACGGCATTTATTGGTTCCATTTGAGGGCACATTCAGCTGACGGCTGGTCAGAAACCAGGCATTACAAGGTCATGATAGACAGTTCGCGCCCGACAAGGCCAGGTTCCCAGTTGGCGATTCCACAGCCTGACGGAAGCGTTTTGGTTTCTTGGGTGGCCTCTGAGGACACGCTTTCCGGAATGTCGCACTACAACGTTTACAGGAGCACGCTGCGGTTTGTGAGTGATGGCCAGATATCCAGGGAATTTGCAATTACAGATCCGGTAGCCAAGCTTGTTGGCTTGCGTGTCACAGGCACGAGTTTTACTGACACTAATTTTGTCATTGGGGAGGGCTACCGCTTCCACTACAAAATAGAGCCTGTCGACGCCGCGGGAAATTCCGGCACAATAAGTTCCGTAGCATCTGTAAAGACCCTTTCTTTCTGCGACCTGGGCCTTCTTGTTGAGGCTTCACTAGCCGATAGCAACCTTCTTGTCACTGTCAATTCCGACGGCGAATTCAAGAAGGGGCATATTGTAGTGACTGCGCCTGACAGTTCCAAGGCCGTAATTCTGGAAAGCGCCTCCAACATAAAAGAAGTTTCCGTAGGCTATTATCTTGGCGGAAAGCCAAATGGTGACTACAATGTCTCGTTTTCCTCATTCGATGCGGATGGCGATGCCTGTTCTGCGGAAAAGATTTTTGTCTATGACACCCTCTCTCCAGAGGTCTCCATTCTGAATCCGCCTTCGTCACAGGTGCTTGAAAATGAGGTCAAGTTCACAATTCGGGCCATTGACAATGGTGAAGGTGCGTCCGGAATTTCAAAGGTCTCGCTTTTCATTGTTGATAATTCCAGTGAAAAGCTCATTGGCGATGCCAAACTTGAGGGTGATGTATATGCCATGGACTGGAACACGCTCAATTATGAAAATGGGCGCTTCAAGGTTATTGCAAGGGCAACCGACAGGGGCGGGAAGTCCAACGAAGTCTTTGCACTCTACAACATAAGCAACACTTTTTTTGCAAGGGCAGCGGCAGAACAGAATATTTCTGCTGCCGAGGAGGAGATGAAGTCGGCTGTCGATTATATGGAGAGTCTTCGTGCCAAGAACATCAACGTTGATTCGCTTGTGCGCCTTGCAGCGCAGGCGGACTCCAACCTCAACGCCGCAAAGGACCTGTTCTCCAAGAACATTAATTTCGAGCTTGCCGGCCAAAATGCGCAGGCTGCAAAGTCCATGTATTCTTCATTAAAGTCCAAGTACACAATGAGTTCGTATTCCACTGGGCAGTATTCTTACAACGAGAGCCAGCTTGATGTTTTCTACGCCGCCGCAGGATTGCCGCAAAATCTTGTGGCTGATGCAAAGTCGAAAAAAGGGAGCCTGTTCCCGTCGAGAAAACTGGAGATTCTTCAGGTGAAGGCAGACAGCAACACTTTTTACGTTGCGAATGTAATCTTGGGTATTTCTAACCGCGACAGGAATTCCGTTTCGTTTATTCTTATAGAGCCATTTCCAAAACAGTTTGCTGATGGCGCTTCCGGTGTCTCTTCTATAACTCCGTTTGAGGTGCTTCGCAAAGACCCTGTAATCTCTTTTGGGCCGTTTGACATGAATTCGGGCTCCAAGAAGGAAATAATTTACGGGATTTCAAAGCAACTTACAAAGTCACAGGCAGACAGGCTGATTTCAGGCAAAATCCTAGATTATTATGTCTCGCCGCCCATAGTCCTGAGCCCGAACTCTGATGTTTCAGGCATAAAGTCAGAGCCTCTTTTCGGTGGGGTTGATTTGCCGCAGATAAATATCAGCAAAGACAATCTCCTCATTGTTGCCATTGCGGGAATATTAATATTTGGCATACTTTTCGTTCTGCTGCTGCTTGTCATTGCGGCTGTGTACTATTTCGTGATAAGGAAAAGGAAGAAGTGAGCAAATTGCACCTGCAGGATTTCTTGAAGGCAACTGCAAAGGAAGTGAACGCAGAGCTTTCGGCATTTTTCCCAAAGAAAATAACTGAAAAATGGGTCTCCAGCTCTTTAGGAAAGCCAGAGTTCGGCTACGATTTAAATGCCTCGCAAAAGGCGATTGCTGAGCCCATTTGGGATTTCCTCTCAAGGGGCGGAAAGAGATGGCGCCCGGCGCTTCTACTTCTTGCATGTGAGGCTGCGGGGGGCTCGCGCAAAAAAGCCATGCCTTTTACAGTAATCCCTGAATTGGTCCACAACGGGACAATAATGGTTGATGATATCGAGGACAATTCAACAGTTAGGCGAGGCAAGCCATCCACCCATCTGCTTTTTGGCGTTGATGTCGCGGTGAATGCGGGAAATGCCATGTACTACATTCCCCTAAAGGTTCTGATAAATGACCGCAAGCTTTCTGCGCAAGTGAAGGCGCAGATTTATGACATTTATTCGGTTTCCCTGCTGCGGCTCTCTTTTGGCCAGGCAATGGACATACACTGGCACAAGGGAGGCTCGAATGTGAGTGAGGCTCAGTACCTGCAGATGTGCTGCTACAAGACAGGTTCGCTAGCAAGGCTTTCAGCAGAGCTTGGCGCGGTCCTTGGCGGTGCAAATCCGGAGCACGTTTCGCGTTTTGGGGATTTTGCCGAGAGTATCGGGGTCGCGTTTCAGATTCAGGACGATATACTAAATCTCAAGCCGGAGCATGTTGAGTGGGGAAAGGAAATCGGCGAGGACATAAAGGAGGGGAAGAGAAGCCTTATTGTGATACATGCGCTTTCCACGGTTGCCGCGCAAAAGAAGAACCGCCTGCTTGGAATACTGAATTCAAAGGAAAAATCTGATGACGATGTCAAGGAAGCCATTTCAATTATTGATTCTGCAGGCTCAATTGAATACGCCAAAAAGGTCGCGCGCCGCCTTGTTCTTAGCAGCTGGAACAAGCTTGAAAAAAAGCTCAAGGATTCGGAGGCAAAATCGCTCCTGAAAGAATTTGCGGATTATATGGTTGAGAGAAGCCAGTGACTATTGCAATTTTTTGAATTTAAACTTCCTCGTATTCCTTGCTGACCTTGTGCACGGTAATCCCTTTTTCATCTATTGCCATCGGGTGCAGCTCTTCTGAGTGCTTAGTTGCCCTCATTTTGCGGATGTGAAGTGTCCTGTTGCTGCGTGTGCCGATTCCCATGTAATGAAGCGCAATAACCCCGTCAACAACATACTCCTCTATCCCAAATTTCCCAAAACTGTTTTCCTGATTGCCCATTTCGGTTGTCATTATTGTCGTGACCCCGATTCTCATGAGCAAATATGAAAGTTTTCTGATTGCATTTCTCACTTCGTTCTCGTTTTCGAAGTTGAATCCGAGTGCCGGTATGGAATCTATAACGAGCCTTTTCGCGCCGCTCCTTTTTGCAACGCGCATGATCTCCAAAAGCAACTTGTCAATGTCAAAGCCGCTTGCAGGCATTGAGAACTGCTCCTCGCTTGGCATTCCAAGCTTTGCAAGGCTGCCATCGATTATGTGCACCTTATCCATTTCCTCAAGTTTTCTTATGTCCCAGCCGAACCTTGTCATGTCCTGGCGTATGAGTTCCGGCCTCTCATCTAAAGTGACATAAATCCCGGGGTCGTTGTATTTTTTTGCGCCGTTGTATATGAACTGCGTGCAAAAAATTGTTTTCCCAGTGCCGCACCCGCCCGAGAGCAGCATTGTCCTGCCCTCTGGTATGCCCCCTTCCATCAGCTCATCTAGGCCATTTATGCCTGAAGGTACCCTGTTCATGCAATCAGTATTAGTTTGAATTGAACTTGTATTTATAGCAACCGCTGCGCAAAAGTCCGGGCGCAACATTAGGTTTAAGTTAGTTTCCGGATTTGATTGAATAGTATGACATTCCGATTTATCGTTTTCTTTGCCCTTGCGGCCTTGATATTCACTTCATATGTTTCCGCTGGCCAAAGTGACATCATCGCGCTGACAAATGTCGGCACCACGCCTTCAAGCATTTATCCTGGCGATATAGTGACAATCAACTTCACTGTCCAGAACGCCAGTGCAACCGGGCAGATTGCCGAGGAAACAGTGGTTTCTTTTGGCGAGCTAAACTCAAATTATTTTGAAGTTGTGAAAGGCTCGGAGAATCTCGGGTCAATAAGCGGCAGGGATTCAAAACCGGTTTCACTGCGCCTTAATGTGTTGGCCAATGTCCTTCCAGGGAACTACCAGGTTCCCATAAAGGTCACTTATATGAACGGCACAACACAGTTGACCCACACAGATGAAATAAATCTAGACCTTTCCTCTTGTAGAATTCTCAAGGTTGAAGACATTGCCCTTAGCAGCAGCACGCCGCACATTGGCGACACTCTCGGGATTTCCGCGACCATAAAGAATGTGTGCGCGACATCGGCAAGAAATGTCGGGGTTGAGCTGCGGCCTGTTTCAAAATCCACGATTGCGCCATTCGTTGTTCCAGAAGGCACCACAAAAAAAATCGGCGACATGCCTCCTATGGGTTCAGCAGAAGTTTCCTTTTCGGTGCTTCTTGGCGACAGGGTAGCTGCCGACACTTATGTGTTCTCAATTGATGCGAACTGCGATGACTGCACTAAAACTTTTACAAATCAGTTCTCTTTTCTCGCGCTCGGAAAGCCAGAGCTTGTTTTCTCAAGCATTGATTACTCCGTTGAAGGCGCGCTTGGCAATGACAAGCAGATAATGCAGGGCAGCCCATTTACGCTTTCAATCCAGCTCGATAATATTGGCAAGGAAAAGGCAAAAGCTGTCGAGGTTGTAATAGACTTTGGAAGCGGCATCAAGGGCGCTGGCAAATCATTCTTAGGGAACATTGACCCGGACGATTCCGGTGCCGCGGTATTCTCTCTTTCTGCAGGGTACGATGCAAAACCGGGAGCGCAGCCCGGAACAATAACTGTGCGCTATATAGATGAAACAGCCAAAACACAGGAATTTTCACAGACTTATTCGCTGTATGTAAATGAAGTCCCCCCAACAAGCCCAGTGGTTTACATTTTCATTCTTGTCCTGCTCATTGCAGTGCTAGGCTTGATTTATTTCATAGTGCGTTTCGTGTTTCGGCAGCTAGCCATACGGAAGGCACAGTCACGATGATAAAATTATCTTTTTCAAACCTGTTCCGGCGCAAGACCAGAACAGCGCTCTCAGTCTCAAGTATAGCGATAGGCGTTGCAGCAATCATAGTCCTTGTTTCCCTAGTCGATGGCTTTACCGGCCAATTCGACGAAGTGATAAGCCAATTCAAGGGCATAATGGTGATTGAAAAAGGCGCGGGTGATAGCACACTCTCAAGGCTCGATGAATCATATAAACAAAAAATAGAATCTATTGCAGGAGTTCGCACCGCAATCCCTGAAATATGGGTGCTTCCTGATAAGGTCGATGGCAAGGCAATTTCCGCAAATTCCTTTACCCCGCCTGTCATCTATGGCCTTGACATACAAGAATATTTTTCCACCAATGCGAAAGGCTGGATTACGGAAATCGACAAGGGCACTTCGATAAAATCTTCCGACACAGGATGGGTTCTTATAGGGAAAAAAGTCGCGGAGGATTACGGCAAATTCGTTGGCTCCACAATAAAAGTGAATGAAAAGACCTTTAGGGTGAAAGGCATTCTAAAGGGCGATAGCGATGCGGTTTCAACTATAATTGCAATGAATTTAGCCGATGCAAGGGATGCCGCAGGGTTTGACGCCCAAAAAGTGAGCACGTTTCTTGTAATCCTCACGGACTCTTCTCTTGACAAGCAGGTTTCCTCCCTAATTGAGCTAAAGTACCCTGATGATTTGCAGACCTTTACGCAAGCCGACCTCTCAGAGCAGTTCAACAGCATCATAGGGAATCTGCGATTGCTCGCAATCGTAATAGCGCTCATATCAAGTGTGGTTGCAGGCATCGGCATTGCAAACACAATCCTTATGAGTGTTCTTGAGCGGTTCAAGGAAATCGGCGCGCTCAAAGCTGTTGGATGGGCAAATTCAAACATTGTGAAAATGATTCTCTACGAAGCTGCTTTCCTCGGAATAATCGGCGGACTTTCCGGCATCGCAATCGGATATGGCGTTGACATGCTGCTTGCTTCTGTTGTAGGGGTGCGATACTCAATATCTCCAGGGCTTCTTGCATGGAGCTTTGGCTTTGCAATCCTGCTTGGGCTGATTGCAGGAATATACCCCGCATTTTACGCCTCGCGCCTGAGCCCGATAGACGCGCTGAGGTCTTAAGGAGTTGCAAAAATGGCTGCTGCACACGAAGATGACATTGTAATAGAGTTAAAAGATGTCAAAAAAATTTACAAGATGGGCGAAACAGAGGTGCGCGCCTTAAATGGCGTTTCACTAAAAATCTCCCGCGGGGATTTTGTTGTGATAGTAGGACCCAGCGGCTCTGGTAAAAGCACACTGATGCACATAATGGGAACGCTCGACCATCCAAGCGAGGGGGAAGTTTTCTACGATGGCGGCGCAATAAAGGTTCTTGATGACTGGCACCTTGCAATGCTGCGGCGCAAAAAAATCGGCTTCATTTTCCAAAACTTCAACCTGATTCCAACGCTCAATGCTTATGAAAATGTGATGATTCCAACCGAGCCGCTTTCCGGAAACAAGGAGTCTCTTGAGGAGAGGGGCATCGAGCTTCTAAAAAAAGTGGGCCTTGGAAACAGGATGCTTCATAGGCCAGATGAACTAAGCGGGGGCCAGAGGCAGAGGGTTTCAATTGCGCGCGCGCTCATAAATGACCCGGAGATTATTTTCGCAGATGAGCCTACCGGAAATCTCGACTCCGCAACAGGCAAGCAGGTAATTGAATTAATGTACGAGCTAAACCAGCGCGAGAAAAAGACGTTCGTTCTCGTAACCCACGACCCCTCACTTCTAGATTATGCCTCAAGGAAGGTTTTCATCCTGGACGGGATTATAACCAAAATCGAGGAGAATGGCTCTCGCAAGGCCGTTGCAAAGCGTAACAAGGAAAAATAATTTTTTTGGTGTGTGCAAATGCTAAAACAAAGCTTCATGAACCTCTCACGCCATAAGTTGCGCACAGCGCTCTCCGTTCTCGGAATAATCCTTGGTGTATCCTCCCTAATACTTCTCGTTTCAGTTGTTGATGGCATAAGGCTTGATATTGAAAATGCGTTCAGCAAGGCGCAGGGGGCAAGGGTTTCATCCCTGCACGGTGGCGACCCGGTGCTAAGCCAGCTCGATGAGAGCTGGATACCAAAGCTTGAGAAAATCGCCGGGGTTAAGATCGCCGTCGGAAACATTATCCAGAGCACGCGCTTTGTTGATGGCAAGCAGCAGGATCTCTTTAGCGGGCCGCGGGTGCTTGGAATTGATGTTGACCGCTCTCTTAAGGCCACATCCACTGGGTTTTCCGGTGAACTTTTGGAAGGCCGAGATTTCAAATCAGCAGACCGCGGAGTTGCGCTTATTGGCAAGGCAGTCCAAGACAATTTCGACAAGTTTGTCGGGACAAAAATAAAAGTGAATGATAAGAGCTTTACAATTGTTGGCGTTTACACAACCGGGTCTGATTTAATCGACAATTCGATTCTTGTGCCGATTGATGATGCGCGGGAGGCAACCGGCTTTCCAAAAGGGAAAGTAAGTTATTTTAATGTCCAGCTAGTAAACCCAAAAGATGACCAGGTCGTGGTTGACCGAATAAACCTGATTTATGGCGACAAGATAATGGCACAGAGCCTTAGCGATTTTTCCTCACAGTTTGGCCAGCTATTTGACAGCATCACAGCACTTGTCGTGATACTCGCCTCCATTGCATCGGTTGTTGCCGCAGTTGGCGTAATCAACACAATGCTCATGAGTGTACTTGAAAGGTTCAAGGAAATCGGCGCTCTCAAGGCCGTTGGGTGGACAAGCGAAAACATAATGGCTCTTGTTGTCTTCGAATCCGTATTAGTCGGGATTATTGGCGGCCTTGCAGGGGTGCTGCTGGGGGTTGCTCTTGCAGGTTTTACCAACTCCTTTCTCTTGGCAACGCATGTGTCAACGCCGCTAATACTCGGTTCATTTATTGGCGCGGTCTTTGTGGGGCTTCTCGCCGGAGTATATCCTGCATTCGTGGCCTCGCGAATGGACCCTGTTGAAGCCCTAAGATTTGAATGAAAAAATCAGGTGCGGGATTTTGCGAATTCCCCTGTTCAGTTCATTCCCTGTAAACTTCATTAACCCCGTTTATTTGTATAATTTTTTTTCTTGTCTCCTCATATTGCCCGAGGTTTTTGAGCCTTATTATGAAAACGCATGTTACCTTGCCTGAGGCTGATGCCTTTGCATTTGCTGATTTTAAATAAATCTTGTTGTGCGAGAAAACGTGCAGGATGTCCCGTAATATTCCGAGCCTGTCATTTGCCTGCACAATAATGTTTGTTTCGTATGCCGCTGATTTTTCATCCCAGAACACTTCCGTTTTTTTAGCTCCGTCCTTTAGTGCTTCGCTGCAATCTGCCCTGTGAACTGAAATTTTTCTTTTTGTGGTCCTTATTCCGATTATTTCATCTCCCGGAAGCGGGCTGCAGCACTTTGCAAGCCTAACCCTGTTATCGTCAGTTTTTATTGCGCCGGCAGAGATTTGTCGCAGCGCGCTTCCGCTGCTGCCTGCCTTGCCAATGTTTAGCTTGGCCCTTATTTTTTGCTGAGCCTTGCCGCTTTTTGAAAATGATAGCCAGCTCATTTTCGGTTTTTGCTTTGATGATGTGAGTATTTCCACAACATCGCCATTCCTTATGGTGGTGTTTAGCGAAACCATGTTGCCATTTATCTTTCCGCCAACGCACTTATCGCCAATGTCAGAGTGCACAGCATAGGCAAAATCAATTATTGATGCCCCTTCCGGAAGTTCAATTACCTGTCCCTTGGGTGTCATTGCAAACACCTCCTTTCCGAAAATATCCATTTCAGTTTTTCCTCCAGCGCCCCTTTGCCAGTCCAGAACCTGCTTTATCCACTCAATTTTGCGGTCGTGCTTGCTGTCCTTTTTTTCGCCCTTGTATGCCCAATGTGAGGCGATTCCGAATTCCGCAAAGTCGTGCATTTCCTTTGTGCGTATCTGTATCTCTATCGGGGTTCCATTTTGCGTGAACACGCTTGTGTGCAGCGATTTGTAACCATTTTCCTTTGGCTTTGCGATGTAGTCATCAAATTCCCCGGGAACCGGTTTCCACATGCTGTGCACAATTCCAAGAACCTCATAGCAGTCCTTGATTGAATCCGTTATCACCCTAAGCGCCATTAAATCGTATATTCCCCTAATCCCGACATTTTTCCTCTTCATCTTTTCGTGGGTCGAGTATGCGGTTTTCACCCTTCCGAAAATGGATGCGTGTATCTTTGCGGCTTTGAGTGAATATTCTAGCCCGGATTTCGCATTTTCTATTTCCGCACTTGTCCTGCTCGTGATTGAGCGTATTTCATTTTCTATTTCATTGTACGTTTTTGGCTCCTCATATCTGAACGCGAGCTCTTTCATTTCCGTGCTTATGGAATAGATATTCAGCTTGTGTGCTAGCGGCGCGAAAACTTCCTTTGCCTGCCACAAAAACTGCCTGCGCTCCCCTTCAGGGATATTTTCTATTTTTCGCAGCTTGTCAAGCGCTTCCCCTAGCTGGAGTATCACGACATTTGGGTTTGTTGTCAGTACCACCATCATTTTTTTTGTGGAGCTTTCCTTTTCAAGCGGGTTGACTTCAAGCGCTTTTTCAAATCTTGCTTTCGAATCCACAAGCTCAGCTATTTCCTTGCCGAATTCCGCTTCTAGCTCCGCAATTGACATGCCGTGGTCAAGCGTATTGTGAAGGATTGCTGCAACCACGGTATTCATGTCCATGCCGAGTTTAAGCATAATCCTTGCAACGCCAATATTATGGCTTTTGTAAATGCCCTCATTAAGGTTTGCAAGCCTGAATACGTTTGAAATTGTCCTGAATGCCTTTGCGGCGTCCTCGTTTTCGCCGAAATGCTCCCTGAACTCTTTCCAGAATTCGGCTATTTCCTCCTGATTGTCCATAAAATTAATTGCCCCAAATATCCTTTTATAGCAAACCAAAGGGTGCGTAAGCTTTCAATTTGCAAGGCACTACCTTTTTATTAGTTTCAAGCCATTTCTGCTATAGGAGTTTTTCGCTTTGCCACTCTATCTTTTTGTGAATTTCAAGACGTATGAACAGGGAACCGGGCAAAATGCCGTTTCACTTTCAAAACTTCTCTCAAGCTTTTACACAGGGGAAGTTGAAATAATTCCTGTTGTGCAGGCTTCAGATTTGCACCCGGTTGCTCTTGCATGCCAGCTAAAGCTTTTTGCGCAGCACATAGATCCCGTTAAATACGGCTCTAATACTGGCAAAATACTTCCAGAGGGCGTGAAAGCCGCAGGCGCATTTGGGACAATTCTAAATCACGCAGAGCACAAGCTCACCGATTCCATAATCGAAGCATCAATGAAGCGCTGCAGGGAAGCGGGGCTTAAAGTCATGCTCTGCGCAGAAACTCTTGAGCGCGCAAAAATACTTGCAAAATTCTCACCGGATTTTATTGCAGTCGAGCCTCCCGAACTGATTGGTGGGGCTGTGAGTGTTAGTAGCGCAAAGCCGGAATTGATTTCAGATTCGGTGAAAGCAATTGCAAAAATAAATCCAAAAATCATTCCAATCACGGGCGCGGGGATTAAGAATTCGGATGACGTTTCAAAGGCAATCGAGCTTGGAACAAAAGGCGTTTTTGTGGCTTCAGGAATTGTAAGCGCGCAGGATCAGGAGCATGCGATAAGGCAGATGTTACTTGGGTTTCCAAGCGGCAGAGACGCTGGGAAAATGCCGTAAATTTTATTCAACTTACTAGCCGCTAAACCACAATTCCCTTAACCGAAACCTTCTCCGCAGGGCGCTTTTTGTACTCTGCAATCCCACGCTTCATCACTTCAAGCCCGAGTAGCGCGCACTTGATTCGCGTCTGGATAATGTTCCCAAGCTCTGCAAACAGTTCCTTCTGCGTTATTTTCTCAGCCTCAGATACCTTCTTTCCCTTAACCATTTCAGAGAGCAATGATTCGGATGCGGTGCTTATTGCGCAGCCGCTTCCGTAGAATTTTATGTCCTCAATAACTCCAGAATTGATTTTCATTGTAAAAGTGACCTGATCGCCACATGTGGGGTTTCCGCCTCCCGCTTCAAGGTCAAAATCCTCAATCCTTCCCCTGTTGCGGGGATTTTTGTATAAATCGAGTATGATTTCAGTGTAAAGTTCTTGGTTCATATTTTTCACAAACCCCAATTCAGGCATCAAACATCTTTTTCGCCCGCATAACTCCGCGCGCGAGCTCTTCAATTTCCTCATCAGTATTGTAAATGTAAAAAGACGCCCTCACAACCCCTTCAATTCCCATCTCTCTCATGAGCGGCTGCGCACAATGGTTTCCTGCGCGAACTATCACTCCGTTACGCCCAAGCATTTCTGAAACATCATGCGGGTGAACTCCTTTGAGGTTGAATGGCACTATTCCAGTCCTAGGGCCTTTTTGCGGGCCGTAAACCTCAACCCCTTTAATATTTACAAGTATTTTGAGTGCTTTTGCAAGCAGCTTGCGCTCATGCGCCTCTACATTTTCAAGGCCAATTTTAGAAATATAATCAATCGCAGTGCTGAATGCAATTCCTCCGGCAATATTAGGCGTCCCCGCTTCAAATTTCCATGGCAGCTTGTTCCACTGCGCTCCCTTCAGCGTCACTTCCGATATCATGTCCCCTCCTGTAAGAAAGGGCGGCATTTTCTCAAGCAATTCCTCGTTCCCATAAAGCACGCCAACCCCCGTAGGGCCGAGCATTTTGTGCGCCGAGAACGCCAAAAAGTCGGCATTTATTTTTTTCACATCAACTTCCATGTGCGGAACTGCCTGCGCCGCATCAAGAATAACTACTGCTCCGTTCTCGTGCCCGATTTTTGCAATTTCTTTTGCAGGGTTCACAGTTCCAAGTATATTTGACGCCATTGTTGCGGAAACTATTTTTGTTTTTTTGCCCATGAGCCCCGCGAGGCTATCCATATCCAATCTGCCGTCAGGAGTAATGTCCGCATACTTGATTTTGATTTTTTTCCTTTTCGCAAGTTCTTGCCACGGAACAATATTTGCATGGTGCTCCATTTTTGTGAGAAGAACTTCGTCTCCTGCTTCAAGACATTCTCCAAGCGAGTAGGCGAGCAGATTAAGGCTCTCCGTGGCGTTTTTTGTGAATACAATTTCTTCCATCGAATCCGCGTTTATGAACTGCGCGGTTTTGCGGTGCGCCTCTTCATACTGCTCCGTAGCTTCCATGCTAAGCGGATTTAGCCCGCGGTGAATATTTGCATTCGAATTCTCGTAAAATTTTTCCCCCGCTTCAATTACCGATTTTGGCTTCTGTGTTGTCGCCGCATTATCAAGATAAGCCATTGGGCGGCCATTAATTTTCCTTTTAAGAATCGGGAAATCTTTTCGTATGTTTTTTAGGTTCATTGCAAATTCCTTTTTTAAAAATGCCGCCATGCTTTTTTTGTTCTGTGCTTTCAGACCCTGTATTCTATTTCTTCCAGAAGAGGCGGCCTTAGAGCCTCCGGCAGCAGGTATATTATGCTCTCAAGAAAGCTTTTTACGACCATTTTTCTCGCGCTTTCCTTTTCAATGCCGCGCGATTGCAAATAGAACATCTCTTCCTCATCAATTTTTGCAACTGTTGCGGAGTGCGTAGCTTTCACATCATCGGTTTTTATCTCAAGGCTTGGTATCTGGTTGCTGCTTGCTTTCTCGCCCATAATCATGCTGTGGCACTCAAGAAGCGCGTTGGTTTTAGAGCCGCTTTCCTCTATTCTTATCATCCCGTCAAATACCATCTTGCTCTCATCGCGCAGCGCGGATTTGAATACGCAGTGGCTTTCTGTTCCAGCCGCGCGATGAATTGATGAATATTGCAAATCAAAGTGCTGTTTTCCTTTCGAGAGCAGAAGGCTGAATTCATTGGCCTTTGCGCCGTCCCCGTCGAGAATGTTTACAGTGTTTCCCCGTACAAGCGTCCCCTCAAACCACGCGTTGCAGTTGTTCAATTCCGAATCCTTTTCAACGATGCTCTGCTGGCACATTACTGCGCCGGAGTTTTCATTGTGGATTTTTGCAATTGAAAGCGTTGAGTTTTCCTCCACAAGAACGGTTTGCGCGGCAAGCGCGTTTCCTTTTGCATTTATTTTTTCAAAAAGTGTCGCATTAGAGCCTTTTTCTGCAATAATAAAGTATTTTGCGCAAGCGCCTTGTGGAACTTCCAGTTCAAACACCACATTACCGGAATTTTTCCCAAGAACCATTGCAAATGAGCAGTTGAAGTTAGAATTGATGAATGCATCGAACTGGTCGCGCGGCTTTTCTTCTTTTGCAAGCATTTTCGCCATTTTTTCGGGCATTTGTGCAAAGGCATCATCAAGCGTTAGGAGTTTTGCGCTGCCCGAAATTATTTTAGGCACTATGCTCATTTGTTCTTTTTTTGCAAAGAGCATTTCCTCAAGCTTTGCAATGCTTGTGTACTTGCTCTTTTTCACGGGCTTTTCTGAGAATACGCGAAGGTTTTTTTCCCGGAAAGGCGCGAGCATTTGAGTCGCACTCTGCGCTTTTGCATTTTGCTGCGCCATTTTTACCCCACCGAGTTTTCCATTTCCATTTCAATTAGCCTGTTTAGCTCAACTGCGTATTCAAGCGGGAGGGTTTTGGTGAAAGGCTGCATGAACCCAAGAACAATCATTGTAAGAGCCTCGGCTTCGGTGAGCCCTTTTGAAGTAAGATAAAAGATTTGGTCATCGCCTATTTTTCCAACGCGCGCCTCGTGCGCGATTGTCGCCGTGGGCTCATCTATCTCAACTGACGGGTAAGTATCGGTGCGCGATTCCTTGTCAAGTATTAAAGCGTCGCACATCACATTGCTCTTTACATTTTTGCACCCCTTCACAACCTTAATGAGGCCGCGATATGAGCTGCGCCCGCCGTCCTTACTAATGCTCTTTGCTGTAATTGTGCTTGTTGTGTTTGATGCGAGATGTATTATTTTCGCTCCCGCATCCTGATGTTGGCCCTTTCCCGCAAGTGCAACGCTCATAACTTCGCCTTTTGCGCCCTCTCCCATAAGGTAAATTGCCGGATATTTCATGGTCACTTTGCTACCCAAATTCCCGTCAACCCATTCAACTGTCGCGTTCCTGTATGCGAAAGCCCTTTTCGTTACAAGGTTGTAAATGTTATTTGCCCAGTTCTGTATTGTTGTGTAGCGCACATTGGCATTGTCCTTTGCAACAACTTCAACAACTGCAGAGTGCAGTGATTGTGTTGAGAAGCGTGGCGCCGTGCAACCTTCTACGTAGTGAACCTGCGAGCCCTCATCGGCAATGATTAGCGTGCGCTCAAACTGCCCAAAGCTCTCGGCATTTATTCTGAAGTATGCCTGCAGCGGTATTTCAACCTTCACATTCTTTGGGATATAAACAAACGACCCGCCCGACCATACGGCGCTGTTTAGCGAGGCGAACTTGTTGTCATTTAGCGGAATCACTTTCCCAAAATGCTCCTTTACAATCTCCGGGTATTTTTTGAGCCCCTCATCCATTGAGAGGAACACAACCCCTTTCTCCTGCAAATCTTTGCGGATGTTGCTATACATCACTTCAGAATCATACTGCGCCTCGACTCCTGCGAGGAATTTTCTTTCGGCTTCAGGAATGCCAAGCCGCTCAAATGTTTTTTTCACTTCAGCGGGCACTTCTTCCCAGCTTTTCCTGTTTTCCTGCGATGCTTTCATGTAATAAATTATTTCGTCAAATTTTATAGGGCTAAGATCCGCGCCCCACTGCGGCATTGGCTTTTCCATGAATGCCTTAAGCGCCTTTAGCCTGAATTCAAGCATCCATTTGGGCTCATTTTTCATTTCTGAAATTCTGCGCACCGTTTCCTCGCTAAGCCCCTTGTCAAAAATCACTTCGTAGTTTTTGGTGCTGTAGTTGAAATCATATTTTTCATAATCCACATTTGAAGCGGCGCGATCCCTTGCCCTGCTCTCATAGGCGCTCGCCGCGTGTGTGCCTGCCGCCTTTTTGTTAACAAGCGTTGCCTTGGCATGTTCCTGCTTTGCCATTTGCTTACTCATGCAGTTTCACTCTCCGAGCTGCTCCTCCCCAGAGGGGACCTGTCGGTCGGAAGGGAGCGTACTGTCTCCTTCCAAAGCTGTTGCTTTGGGAGGCCTCCCAGAACTCCGTTCTGGAAGGTCGTTTGGACTCGACAGAACTGATTGTCATTGCAGTTTCACGCCCGCAACCTTCACTCCGGCTTCCTTGAGAATGTCGGCGTATCCTTTCTTTTCGAGCTCTTCAGCTATCTCGATTCCGCCTGATTTGATTATTTTTCCATCATGCATTATGTGCACAAAATCTGGCTTTAGGTAGTTTAGTATGCGCTGGTAGTGCGTTATCACAACCGCTCCGAAATCTTTTGAGCGCATCCTGTCCACCGCATTTGCAACAAGCTTTAGCGAATCAATGTCAAGGCCCGAATCGGTTTCATCAAGTATCGCGATTTTTGGCTTTAGAAGCATCATTTGAAGTATTTCCGCGCGCTTTTTTTCCCCTCCGGAAAAGCCAACATTTAGTTCGCGCTCTATAAAATCCTCGCCCATGTGCAGCTCCTTTGCCGCCTCCTTAATTTTTTCGCGAAACTTTACAATGCTCATGGTATCAAGTGGGTAGTGCGCCTTGTATGCCGCGTGCAGGAATTTAACAAAAGGCATTCCGGCTATCTCGAATGGGTACTGGAATGAGAGAAAGAGCCCCTTTTTGGCGCGCTCATCTGGCGAAGCTGCCATGATGCTCTTGCCATTGAACTTTATATCGCCGCTTTCCACACTGTACTTTGGGTGCCCCATGATTACGCTTGAGAGCGTGCTTTTTCCCGAGCCATTTGGACCCATTATGGCGTGCACTTCCCCTGTGCGGGCCCTAAAGTTCACACCTTTCAGTATCTTCTTGCCTTCTATTCCTGCATGCAGGTTCTCAACTGTGAGTTCGTCCATAAGCAAAACCCCTTTTTGAAAAGGGAAAATTATATGCGCGCCACATTGGCGTTATTGAGTATTTGTTCGGATGCGTCGAATTCCTTGCACACAACGCACATCTTGTCAAATCCCTTTTCGGATACTATAAGAAGATCTGCCATTTCCTTGATTTTCTTTATGTCGTGCTCATTAAACTTGTGCGTTCCGCCCCTCTTGTGCTTTAGGTACTGGCAGATTGCGGCCTCCGTAAGCCCGAGCTTTTGCGAGACAATTTTCCTTGAAACATGCTTTTCGTTTATGAGATATGTGGCAATTTCCCTTCTAACCGCGGGGAGCACATGCCAGCTTATTATTTCACATGGGAATGTGAGAGTCAAATAACCACCATAATTAACAATCGTTAACTATTGCTTTTAAACGTATTGGTGCGCTCCAAATTCCGTAAAAATCCTGTTTTCTGTTGCGACCACTTTTAAAGGATTTGCAAGCGCAATTCTGCCTTATGTCAAAACTAAAGGAGATTAAAACCGAGCCGAAAAAGGAATCAGGAAGCCTTCTTTTCACTGCAATTGCCGCCATCATGATTCTTGGCATACTTGCAATCGTTTATTTCGCGCTTTTCTCCCCCGCACCTTCCCTTGATGTTTCGGCTCTCGAAAAGGGCGGGCATGTTGCGGGAAACCCCGATGCAAAAATAAGCATTGTCGAGTTTTCTGACTTTCAATGCCCTGCATGCGGCGCATTTTTCTTAACGGAGAAAAGAATCCTCTCAGAATTCGGGGACAAGGTAAAATTTATTTACAGGCATTTCCCCCTTCCTCAGCACACCTACGCCCCCAAATCCGCGGAGGCTTCCGAATGCGCCTCGGAGCAGGGCAAGTTCTGGGAAATGCACGACAAGCTCTTTGAAAATCAGGAAAACCTCGCGCTTTCTGACCTTAGAGCGTATGCTTCGGAAATAGGGCTTGAGAGCGCAAAGTTCAACCAGTGCCTTGAAACCGGAAAGTACGCGCCAAAAGTCGCATCTGACCTTGCGCTTGGAAACTCGGTCGGGGTAAATGCAACCCCCACGATTTTCATTAACGGCGCAAAGCAGCAGGACACTTCCTATGAAGGCATAAAGGCGGCAATTGAGCGCGCCTCATGATTATCCTTTTGCCTTGCATTTTGCATCCGCCTTAAAATACTTTCCCAATTCTAATAATTCACCTTTAAATGGAGGGGTCAAATTTGTCCGAACATAGTTCTTCTATTCCAGCAGGCGATTCCAATTCAGCGATTTTCCTGCCAGTAAGCGTAATAATAGCGGCACTCATAGTTTCAGCCACTGTATTTGTTGTTGGCGCAGATCTTGGGGGCAAAGTCTCAGGCCTCGAAACCGCAATAACAACTCTTGGTTCAGGCTCCGGCCAGGGCAACACCGCGGAAAACGGCGACACAACCGGCAATACCGGCGGCACAGCCGAGCCAACTCCCGCCCCTGTAATTGATATGCAGGCTCTTTTGGATGATGACGCCGTTGAAGGCTCTGCAAACGCACCGGTCACAATAATAGAATTTTCGGATTTCCAGTGCCCGTTCTGCGCGAGCTTTTACAATAGCGCTCTTACGCAGATAAGGAAAGATTACGTTGAAACGGGAAAAGTAAAGATAATTTACCGCGACTTTCCCCTAAGCTTCCATCCTGAAGCGCAGAAAGCGGCGGAAGCCGCAGAGTGCGCAAAGGACCAAGGAAAGTTCTGGGAGATGCATGACAAGCTCTTTGAAAACCAGCAAACACTGAGCCTTTCAAACTACAAGGCATGGGCAAAAGAGCTTGGGCTTGACAGCGCAAAGTTCAACCAGTGCCTTGACAGCGGGTCCAAAGCAGCAGAAGTTGCAAATGACCAGCAGGATGGCGCGGCTGCAGGAGTTGGAGGGACACCGAGCTTTTTCATCAACGGAAAGCTTGTTGTCGGAGCGCAGCCATACAGTGTTTTCAAGCAGGCAATTGATGCGGCACTCGCCGAGTAAACTCAGTGAGCCCGCCATTTTTTTTTATTTTCATGGGGCGTTCCTTAACTCATGTTAATCCGCCTTATGCTTCTTTTTTAAACTCATTTCTGCAATAATCTATAATATTTTAGGGGGTTCCAAAATGGCTTTGCTTGAAATCTTTGCAGTTCTTTTTTTCCCATTTCTAATATTCGCATTCGTATTTCTTGCCCTTAGCATAAGGATAATCAACCAATGGGAAACGGGAGTTCGCTTCAGGCTTGGGCGTTACATTGACACCATGAGCCCAGGGCTTCGCTTCATCATTCCGATAATCGACGGGGTTAAGAAAATCGATATGAGAATTCTGACAATCGATATTCCCCGCCAGCAGGTAATCACAAAGGACAATGTTCCGATTAATGTGAACGGTGTCGTTTACTTCAAGGTCGCGGATGCCGCCACTGCAATCATAAAGGTGCAGGATTACCTTTACGCCGTTTCGCAGTACGCGCAGACCGCGCTTCGAGATGTCGTGGGCGCCATGTCACTTGACCAGGTGCTGGGCGAACGCGAGCAGATTGGGAAGGATATTGAGAGGATTGTCGAGGCCGCCTCAAAGCAATGGGGAATTGAAGTAACTGACATAAAGCTTCAGGATATTGACATGGCAGAGGATTTGAAAAGGCTCATGTCAAGGCAGGCATCGAGCGAACGTGAAAAGAGGGCGACAATCATTAAAGCGGAAGGAGATCGCATGGCCGCGGATAATCTTTCAAAGGCCGCAGCGGTGATGATGAAAAGCCCTGGCGCAATGCAGCTTCGTACGCTCCAGACAATTGATGGCCTTGGCCCCACTGCCAGCAACACAGTAATATTGGCAGTTCCTGTAGATATTTTGGATTTGGTGAAAAACATCAACTCCGCTGTCAGCAAAAAGAAGTAACGCCGCATTTCCCGGGGCGGCAAGTGTTTTTATGCCAGAAGTCAAAATCTATTCAACGCCCACGTGCGTTTACTGCCGCCATGCCAAAAAGTTCTTCGAGGAGAACGGCGTGAAATACTCTGAATTTGATGTTTCAGCCGATGAGAAGCGTGCGGAGGAGATGTTTGCAAAAAGCGGCCAGATTGGTGTTCCCGTGCTTGATATCGGCGGCAAGATAATTGTCGGTTACGACAGGCGCGCGATTAAGGAAGCTCTAGGGCTTGAGTAATATGCGCCTAGCAACTCGCGATTTTCACTTCAGGGATTAATTATAATTACCTTCCGCAACCCTCTTTTAGTATACTTTTTGGTGAAAAAATGGCTCACGAACTTTCCCCAATGGATTCATACGATTTTGTAATAATTGGCGCAGGTTCAGCTGGCCTTCCTGCCGCGGTTTATGCCGCGCGCTTTCGCATGCACACCCTTGTAATAGGCGAACTTGTGGGCGGCACAATCACCACAACCCATGTAGTTGAGAACTGGCCGGGTGTTATTTCAATCACCGGCTGGGATTTAATGGACGAACTAAAGCGCCATGTTGATGTGAATAATGTTCCTGTTCTTGAGGACCGCGTAACTGATGTTAAGAAACGCGGCGAACTGGATTTTGTTGTAAAAACACTTGATGGAAAGGAAATAAATGCAAAATCAGTTTTGTTCGGAACAGGAACCACAAGAAAAAAACTCGGGGCTCCCGGAGAAAAGGAATTCGAGAATAAGGGCGTATCTTACTGCGCAGTATGTGATGGTGCCTTATTCAAGAATAAGGTTGTTGCGGTTGTCGGCGGCTCTGATAGTGCGGCAAAGGAAGCGCTTTTCCTCTCAGAGCACGCCTCAAAAGTTTACATCATACACCGCGGGGATAAAATTAGGCCAGAGCCAATAAATGGCGAGCGCGTGGAGCAGAACAAAAAAATAGAATTGGTGCTTGGAAAGAACATAAAGGAAATTTTCGGCGAAAAGGTCGTGAAGGGTGTGCGCTTCAAGGAAGGCGGGGAGCTAAAGCTTGACGGTGTATTTATAGAAATCGGTGCAACTCCGAATTCCGCGCTTGCAGAAAAGCTTGGCGTGAAGCTAAATGAGAAGAGAGAAATAATTATTGATGTCGAGAGCAGGACAAATATTTCAGGCGTTTTCGCCGCAGGAGATGTTGCAAACCGGCACTTCAAGCAGGCAATTACGGGAGCCGCGGAAGGTGTTGTGGCCTCGTTCTCGGCGTACGAATACATCAACAACCCAAAAGCCCCTAAAAAATAACCATCGTTTTTCCTTATGCCTTCAATTGCAATAATAGGCGCTTCTGCAAACCGTGACAAGTTCGGAAACAAGTGCGTGCGTGCCTATCAAAAGCTTGGGTGGGCCATTTTTCCGATTAATCCAAAGGAGAAATCTATAGAGGGGCTTGAGTGCTACCCTTCCCTTTCAGAAATCCCTCAAAAGCCTGACCGGGTTTCGATTTATCTTCCTGCGCAGGTTACTGTTTCAATTATTCCGGATTTGCTGGGCGCTAGCGTCAAAAGCGTCATACTAAACCCCGGCGCGGAATCGGATGAACTGGTAAAGGCCCTTCGTGACAACGGGATAAACCCAAAGCTTGTGTGCAGCATCCGCATGATGGGGCTTTCCCCGGAAGATTTTCACGCCTAATAAGGCTTTTTGTACAAATCTACTTATGCCAAAAATTGGTTTGAAAAATCTCTCAGATGAGGATATTCTCGCGGCTGCCCTTTTAGCAGTTGAGGGATTGGAATTTTCCACTGTTGAAATCGGGGTTTCATGCGCAAATGAGAAAGAAAAGCCGCGCATAAGAAAGCTTCTTGAAAATTATTTTTCAGCTTCCCTTGGGAAAAAAATATCCAAAATTGGTTTTGACCTGTATTTTATTATAAATATGGACCGCGGCATTGCAGAGGCGGTTCCCTCAAGTGTTTGCATTGAAGGCAGATACAATAAGTTTTCCCGCGAGATTGCGCAAACCTTCCATTACTGCTACAAGTGCAAGGGGCGGGGCTGCAGTTTCTGCGGCTACAAAGGCAAGCTCTCAGAGATTTCGGTGCAGGAACTTCTCGGTTCGGGGCTTCTTGCGGCTTTCGCTTCTACAGAATCAAAATTCCACGGGTGCGGGCGCGAGGATGTGGATGTTCGAATGCTTGGAAAGGGAAGGCCGTTTGTATTCGAGGCGCTTTTTCCTGCAAAGCGCTTAGCAGATTTGAAACAACTTGAAAAGGAAATCAATTCAGCGTATGAGGGAAAAATCGCAGTCCACGATCTTACATTTTGCAGTTCGGACAGGATTGTGCAAATAAAAAATACGGGATTTCGCAAAATCTATTCCGCAAAATGCTCCTGTGAAGAGGGCATTTCAGATAAAGAGCTCCAAAACCTTCCGCAAGATGAATTCAAGATAGTGCAGCGCACCCCGGAGCGAGTTGAGAAGCGCAGGGCAGATAAGGAGAGGGAAAAAAGCGCAAAAATTCTCAAGGCAAATGCAGCCACAAAAACCGAATTCACTATTGAGATGCTCGCCTCGCACGGGCTCTACATCAAGGAGTTGATTTCCAGTGACGGCGGCCGCACGCTCCCGAGCATTTCCTCAATGCTCGGCAAAAAGTGCGTGTGCACACAGCTTGATGTTTTAGAAATTGTTATTGAAAAATAGTTTACCCAGCGGGTGCTTCCCGCCGGGAAATAATTGTATCTGACTACTCATCGACGTCAATGATTCCATTTTCCGTGACCCTATAAATCGCCTCTCCGTCAGGAAGTGAAGGGCTGTCAACGAGCTTTGCAACGCGCTTGTCATCCTTGCTCTTGCGCAGATACAGCCTTGTTTTGCTGTTATGCCCTACAATGTTTCCTCCTATTGGGGCTGTTGGGTCGCCAAACATAATGTCTGGCCTTTCCATCACCTGGTTTGTCACAAGCACTACAATGTTACTGGCTTCAGCGAGCTTCATTAATGTTCTCATGTGCCCGTTGAGCTTTTGCTGCCTATCCGCTAGTGTTCCTCTTCCTATGAACTCCGCCCTGAATTGTGATGTGAGCGAATCAACTATTAGCAGCTTGATATTTTTTTCCTTTATCATTTCAGCCGCTTTCTCCGCCAAAATTATCTGGTGCTCAGAATTATATGCGCGCGCCACATGGATATTTTTCATTACCTCTTCAGGGTTAAGCCCCTGCGCCTCTGCAATTGCATGCACTCTCTCCGGCCTGAAGCTGTTTTCAGAGTCAATGTAGAGGCAGTTGCCCTCAAGCCCGCCTTTTTCTTTTGGCAATTGCACCATTACTGCGGTTTGGAAGCACCACTGTGTTTTGCCGCTTGCATACTTGCCGTAAATTTCGGTTATGCTCTGAGTTTCTATTCCGCCGCCAATAAGGCTGTCAATTTCCTTGCTCCCTGTTGTGAGCTTTCCAACAAGTTTTCTTTTTTCAGCAAGGTCTGCCGCTGTTTCATACCCAATGTCAAGTGTCTCGCGTGCTGCCTTGATTGCTTTTTCAGCAGTTCCTTCCCCAAGCCCTGCGGCTTCCTGGAGCTCTGCAGCGGATGCAGTTGCGATATTTTCCAGGGTTTTGTAGCCTGCGTTGGTTAATTTTTCTGCTGCCAAAGGCCCTATGCCAGGCAAATCTTCAACACTTTGTATTTTTCCTTTCGCCATAATGATTCCTCCCTGCATAAAAAGGCTTTCCAGGCGGTTTGTTCATTTGGCAATGAACTGCCCAATGCCTCAATGCTATAAAATATTAGTATCCCTTGGTTTATAAATAATCTTAGGGTTCGGTGCCGGTGCGGGAACTCAGGAAAAGCACTCCACCTCTCTTTGGCAGGGCCAAAAGCCACCACTTGTCTATATGCATAATAGGCTGTAGTGGATATGAGTTTGCCTCAGGTTTTTTTCCCGCCATTACTTAAACTATGTAAAAAATTCAGGAGCCTATCCCTTTCCGCAGGCGCCGATTCCTCCAACTGCTGCCTTATGCGTCTCTGCAAGCCCGCTGCATTTGTCCCGCCCCAGAATCTTGCCTGTACCGCTTTGCTGATTGCACGCCTTATTAACTCCTCCGCCTTTGCCGTCGTATAAACTGGCAGGCCATCCTCTGAGCGCAATTCTAGCAGTATCATCTCATTTGTTTCTTTGCTGGCTAATTTCCTCAATTCCACTAAATGTTCTGCCGCAGCCCGCAGGCTTTCAGGGGTTTTGCGTGTTTCACCGGGAATGGCATAGGCCAGCGCAAATAATACCCTGCTTTCTATATCAAACATCCTGCTCCTCTTGGCGCCTTCCTTGCTTGCCTGCTCTTCAGACATGCCCGCAATCTCACCTAACACCAGCAGCCGTTCAGGCAGCGCCATCTTCCTGTCTGCTCTGGCAATTGTGCCAAGCCATTCTATTTGCCGGTTATTCAGCGCAAGCAGGTTTTCCATTTGCCTTTCCGTGAAGTTTGCATTTGTGAAATATCCTGCATTTGCAATTCCCCTTGCACGGAGGCTTTGCAGGAGTTCTCCATTCCTTTTCCTCAGAATTTCCTCTGTGGCCAGCTTTTGGGTCTTAAGGGCTCTTTCGGCATGCGCTGCATTTATTGTTCTTTCGAGGTTACTCCCTGTTCTCCAGACCGCAACCTGGCTTGCCGCAGCACTGAGAAGCGCAGCAAGTCCCACGGCCTTGAAGAGGCCCCTCCTATGGGGTTTTGGCTTATTGAGCATTATAAAACTTTCATCTCCGAACCTTTTAAAATTTCCCATGCCTCGATTTAGGCGCTAAATCAGCGCATTTCACCATTTTCCAATTTTCTTATGCTTGCTCCCCTTCCAAGGTGCAGCTCAATGTTCCCGTGGTTTTCCTTAACATAAGCGCCCTCTATGCGCACCTTTTCATCCTCACCTATTTCCTCGATTTTCTCGCACGCTTCATTCCACGCTGTTGCGCGCATCTCTTCCATTCCCTTTGCAATTATAAAATTCATGACTTTTCCTTTTCCGCGGTCGTTTTCCCAATCCTTTGCGGGAAAAATGGTTTTTATCATTGCTTCAACATTCACCTCATTCATCCCGTGCTCCAACTCCGAAATCGGAGTGAGTTTCTTTTCAGGCTCTGGTATTGCAATTCCCTGCGCCGCGGAAATTTCGCTGTTATAATTCAAGTTGAGTTGCAGAACTCCGTTATATGAAGACACGGAGCAGTTCGCAAGCTTTATTGCAGATATTTTTTCCCCTCCGAGCTCGGAAAATTTCTTGATGTCCTTGTTCCAGAGCGTTGCGCGTATTTCCCCTGTCCCGTCTATGAGTATAATATTTTGCAGCTCCCCGCTCTTCCCATTTTTCTCATAGCTTTTTGATGGGAACGCCCTTTTCACGCGCGCAACAATATCAATGTTATTCATCCCTTCCTTAAGTGAAATTATCCGCGTCTCCTCGCGTATTGCGCCTTCTGTTTGAACCCCGAGCTCTTTTGCAATCATGAATGCAGCGCCCTCTTCTGTTAGAAGCCCCGAGAATTTTTCCTTTTTATCATCAATTAGCTTTTGCACTTCCTCTGTGCTCTTGCCGCTTCGCGACATTATGTATTCCCTTAGCTTTTCAGTTCCACCAGCAAACATTCCAATCCAAAGAGAAAAGCTCTTGCTTAATTTAACACTTTCCACAATGCGACGCAATAGATAAAAATAGCTGGCTTCCTTACATTTTCATGGCATTTTTTGGCAAGCGCAGGAAGCTTAGCAAAGAGAGCACTCCCCAGAGAGTTCATGATGCCGCGCACAAATATGCGCTGTCGCGTGAAGGCGGAGTTTACCGCCTGGGTTTTGGGGCACTGGCAGGTACGCTAGGGGGTCTTGCCAGTACCTGGGCGACCCATTCACCGGACAAAAAAATATCAATAACGCTGGCTTCCATTTTAGGCGGCGCTCTTGCGGGGGCAACAATCAACAGATTTTTCCGAAAGAGCTTGGAGTGGCAAATACACTATCTGGGCGAAACCTTGCACGAAGAATACTATTCGGGAAAGTCAGATCGTTCCGAGCAGGTGCGGGCGCTCTTGAATGAGTTCAAAGATGGCTGGATAATTGTCGATAAGGATCACAATTTAGTGGGGAAATCCAGCCGCTTGGGGATAAGGCGTGCGATAAAAGTGAGCGACGTTTTGGAAGGTAAATTCTCAAAACCTTTTTATAGCCTTCATGGGTAGTCTATTAGTTGATTTCATGCAGGCTGGAAAAGTATACAAGCAGCTTCTAAAGCTAATTGAGGAGAAGGGCGGGCTTTCATTTGTCGTAATAGACCCTCCAAACCAGGCTCCTGAGCTTGCAGGCAAGCTTGCAAAAATCGCACAGAGCGCAGGGATTGATGCAATTGCTGTCGGAGGGAGTGTTGGGGCGCAAGGGGAGCTTCTCGATTCAACAATATTGCAGATAAAATCTAATTCAGCGCTCCCAGTGATTTTGTTTCCCGGAAACATCGCAAGCATCAGTAAGCACGCGGATGCGATTTATTTTCTCTCAATGCTAAACAGCAACGACCCATATTACATCACAGGCGCGCAGATAGC
>C687J35174_10000307_pt1 | contig 76619 bp, 62 predicted proteins | sample RifCSPhighO2_01_FD_35174 | JGI IMG/M metagenome (IMG submission 35174) | reverse complement strand
CTGTCCCGCCAGTAACTAGAACTTTTTTATCTTTCCAAAATGCCTGAGATGGTCTTCGATTCATAAAAATTAAGAAGTGAAAATACCAATAATTTCTTTAATTTCTTTTTCTGTGAGCTCGGGATTGTTGCCAAAATATAAACCTTGTTCATGAATAAGTTTTGCGTTTGGGTTTATGAAATTATCCGCATTAGGAATATACTTTCTAAAAAATGGCTGCATTACCATATCTCCTCCTACGATTGGCCTTATTTCTATTTTATCTTTACATTTTTCCACAAGCTCATTCCGAATTTCTTTTGTCCGACAGACAATAGGAATGGCAAAATTAGATAGAAGATCTATATGATTATGTTTAATTGGATAATATTTCTTTGCTATGCTATAAATTGGAAGCGCCATTTTGAAAAAATTATTTTTTCTTTTTTCGATAATTTCATTTAAATATTTTATCTGTAAATTACCTATAAATCCATTGATCTCTGTTGTTCGAAGATTATAGCCTAAATCATAAAATGTATAACGGGAATAAAATGTTGAATTGACATTATGTTTATTCCGTATTTTAAGTTGCTTATTTTCCGTAAGATTTCTATCCCATCCATGTGCTCTTACTAAATGAAGCATTGTTTCTAACTCTTCGTCGTCGGTACAGATAGCACCCCCTTCAATTGTAGACATATGATGACCAACATAAAAAGAAAATGTACTTGCCAATCCAAAATTACCCAACTTTGTGCCCCTATAAACAGTTCCGAGAGACTCGCAATTGTCCTCAACTAATATAATTCTTTCTCTTTTACATATAAATTTTATCTCATCGATATCGTCACAAAAACCTAATAGATTAGTCAAAAAAAGCATCGAAATTTTTTGTTTTTTTAATAAGTCTTTTAATTTAAAGCTTGATACGTTAAGCGTGTCTAATTCGACGTCGACTGGGACTGCATTTAATCCAAGCTGGATAAGAGGCATGACGTTTGTCGACCAGGTAATAGCTGAAAAACCAACAGAATCACCTTTTTTTATTTTCCCTAAATTTATAAGTGCTTGAATAAGGGCAAGGTTTGCAGAACTTCCGCTATTTACTAGCACACAATGCTTTCTGCCTTGATACTTTGCAAAATTGTGTTCAAATTTTTTACACTCCTCTCCAATACTAAGTTTTTCAGATTTTTTAATAAATTTGCACAAAGCATCTTTTGTCGCCTTTTCATTGTAAAAAGTTGATTTAATAAGCGGTATCATACTTTGCTATTATAATACTTTATTGCTCTTTTCCCAACCATTGATGAAAAAAATATAGTTTTCTTAGAATAAAGAATAATACCACTGTAATAATTCTATATATCCTATATCCAATTGACTGCAGTTTTACAAAAAATCGCGAGATTAAATAAACTTCTCGCTTAGACTCATCCCCAAGCCTCTTAGTGAACTTACTTTCAAATTTGCTTAAAGTAGGAATAACATTTATTTTAGGTAATGTAATTTTAATAAATAACAAGGAAACCAAAAGCATATATATTACTATAAAGTAGTANGGTATATTTGTTTCTCGAATAATCTCTTTAACTTTTTTGAATAAAAATAACGCTAATTCATCTTTATGATTCAGAAGATATGCTCTGCTAAATACATTTTTAACAACAAAAATCGGTTCAACCGCGCTGATACCCACTGCGTCTCTCGATCTTCCGGATAAAGATTCTAGCTCGAAATAATACACTTTACCCTTAGAATCAGTAATTACGGGAAACCCAAATGGAAAAAGAGGATATCCGCCAAATTCTTTTGCTTTATAGGTGTTCGTGTGATACCACTCTTTATCTGATTTTTCTTTTATCCGAAAGATGTGGGAATCATTACTTACTTTTCCATGGACTAGAAATCTAATTTCTACTATTCCTAAAAAATTATCCTCCGATTTAAATTCGCCAATAACCTTGTCCCCAGCCAAAAGCTCGCCTTTTCTTGGAATCGTAAGTATTTCTTTTGAATAGCTATGGCGCAGTGTTAATAGAGGAGTTTTTTTTGTATAAAAACTATATCCTATAGATAACAATACCGCTATTATTAAAAAAACAAAAGACAAGGTAATAAATTTTAATTTTGCCATGAGAATAAACTTAATCCTTATATCCTCTTAATCCTATCACAAGATAATAATAATAGGAGAGTCTGACTTTTTTTGTAAGATATGGGAGAAAATTTTCATCATCTACCACCCGGATATGGGTTTGTACATAATATCTTTTTTTCAATATTTCTTTAAGGTGGAGAATATTCCATAAAATAGCTTTTTGTATTGAAAAGGCCAAATCTATTCTTCTTCTTATAATTAGATACATCAAAAATTCAATTTGTAGTATAACGATAATTCTTGGTATTACTTTTAATAGATATTTCGGTGAAAGATTTTTTATGTAGGTCGCTATCCTATTCTTTTCTCCATGAAATATAATAAATGATCGTATCATTTTCATTACCGTTCCCCCTCCTATGTGATACCCCCTTGTACTTGAGACATATAAAATTTTATATCCAGCAATCCATATTCGCATACATAAGTCCGTATCTTCAAAAGCAGTAAAATAATCTTGGTCAAAAATACTTGCCTTATGATTGCCATACTTTGGAAAGCTGACTTTATCCAATACGTCTTTTTTAATCAACATAATGGCGCCTTTTGTTGAAAAAATTTCCATTGGTTTGTTATAGATTTTAAGATTCTGATCTTTTTCATAACCAAAATGGTACAAAATCCCATTCATAAGAAAAAATGAACCAATGGAATCTATTTTATCTTTTTCGGGATACATAAGAATTTTGGGTTGTACTGCCCCAATATCTTTTTTTTCATAGAGTACCTTAACCAATTCTTTAAGCAAGTTCCCTTCTACAATTGTATCCGTATTAAGAAGAAGGACTGCGTCACCTTTTACCTTTGCGAGAATACCCTCATGTGCCGGTGAAAAACCGACATTTTTTGAATTTTGAATAAGTATTATTTGTGGATAATATTTATTAACATATTCTGATGTACNATCGGTTGATCCATTATCTATGTATAGTATTTCTATNTTTTTGTAAGTACCCTTTGTCAACGAACCAAGACATTCGGGTAAAAAATGCTTGGCGTTGTATCCTACGATAATAACTGATACTAGAGGAGTTTGCATAATAAACAAAAACTTTATCGAAATATCAATCTTTGTATTTTTCCATACCTCCAAAAAATTGATACCAATAATACATTAATCTTACGTTCTTCGTTAAACGAGGAATATATTCATCGTCTGAAATTTTTCTAATATTTTCCTGAACATATTTTCTCTTTTTTAAAATTGATTTTAAGTTAATTACATTCCAAATAATTCCTTTTTGCACCGCAAGAGCATATTGAAATCTTCCTGTAAGAATATACCCAAAAAAAACTATCTGATACAAAAATAACATAAGAGGCAATACTTTGATTATATATTTAATAGAAAAATTCTTAAGATATGAATATATTCTGTTTTTATACGAATGAAATAAAATATTAGAGCGCACAATATTCTTTGACGTAGCTCCACCTTTATGGAAAACCGTTTCTGTGGGATCATACAAAATATTGTATCCTGCCAACAGCATCCTTATACAAAAATCCGTATCTTCAAAATAAGCGAAAAAAACTTTATCGAATAATCCTGTCTTATTGAGCACTTCTGTTTTTATAAGCATGCATGCTCCTTTGGTAGAAAAAATTTCCATTCTTTTGTTGTATAAAGGCGCATTTGGATTTTTCTCCCGACCAAAATGATATAGATCTCCGGTTGATAAAAAGAAACATCCAATTGAGTCAATTAAATTCTTATTTTGATACAACACAAGCTTAGGCTGAACTGCTCCAATTTTCTTATCGGAATAAAGTACTTTAACTAAATTAGTTAAAAGATTCTTCTGAACAATTGCATCAGTGTTAAGCAGTAACACTGCTTGACCCTTTACTTTTCTCAAACCGACTTCGAATCCTCCGCCTACTCCAAGATTTTCTTTATTAACGAAAACTTTTATAGAGGGATAGTTTTCTTTAACGAATTCAATAGAACCATCAACGGAAGCGTTATCGACAAATAATATTTCAAGCTTTTTGTAATTTACTTTTGTAATTGCATCTAAACAATCTTTTAATATTGATTTTCCATTCCAATTTACTATAATTACCGATATCAGAGGTTCATTTCGCATATTTTAATTTCCTTTCGCAAAATAGTCTTCATACCACTCAAGTGCTCTACCCAATCCGTCATTGAGAGAAAATGTTGGTTTCCATTTTAGAAGTTTTTTTGCTTTGGCAAATGAAACATATTGGGATTTAATTTCATCTTCCCGAATTTCATCTGTTTTTACAAGCGCTACTGTTCTTCTCGAAATTTTAATAATTTTTTGTACCAGATTATTAACTGTAATTGTATTTCCACCACCAAAATTAAATATTCTGTTTTCCTCAATAGTTGCAATATCAACATTTACTAAGTCTAAATACCCATTAATTGCGTCGTCAATATAAAGAAAATCTCGAATTGCATTTCCACCCCATAATTCCACTTCATTTTTTGTAATAATTTGCATCATAGTTTTAGGAATTAAACGAGTAAAATTTAAATCTCCAGGACCGTAAATGTTTACAAATCGAGGAATAAGAACAGGCAATTTATACGTATCAGCATATGACTGAGCGATAAGATCAGTACAAGCCTTTGAAGTTTCATAGGGACGTGTTGGTTTTGGTGTATAGTTCTCAAGATAAGGAACTTCATTTTTCCCATAAACATGAGAAGAGGAAGCAATAATAATTCTTTCAAAACTTCTCTTCCTTCCAATTTCCAAGATGTTAAGAGTACCGTCAATATTTACTCTGAATGTTGAATATGGTTCATTTTTGCCAGACTCAACAATTGACTCTCCAGCCAGATGATAACAAATTTCTATTTTTTTATCTCTGATAAATTGATCGATTTTTTTGTAATCACAAATATCTACTTTAGATATTTGTGGAAAAGAAGCACGTAGTGATATCCCATATACATGTGCTCCCAGTTGAGATAACCTAACGACTAAATGCCTTCCGATAAAACCATTTGCTCCCGTAACAAGAATGTTTTTACCATTAAATTTACTTGTAGACATATTTTTTTATATATGACTTTATCACAACAAAAAAGTATATGGAAAATAATGTAAAACATAATAAAGGATGTAAAAACCAAGCAGAATCTTGAATCTTAGTATACCCTCTTAATGCATCAAATGTTGGTTTAATAAACGTAATTGAATATATAATAAATATTAGAAGCTTAAGTTGATCAGAAGGCATAAAAACGCTATATCTTCTATTCATATTTTTTGCATGATATTGCTCCATAAAAAGTTTTCGTCTATATAAAAAACTGGATAAATTCTTGTATCCTGTAAGATGTATAATATCATCTTTTATAAAAGCATAGGTATTAAATCCCTTTTTTATTAAATCCACATTTACATCAATATGAAAAAAATGATTTTCATCAACTAATGCATGCTTCATTAATAGATCTCTACGAATTAAGAAACCATTTGCACCAAGTGTAGAAATTTTATTTGGTTTAAAATTGACGATATAATAGCTTCCCTTATCTATAGCTGAACCCAATAAATTATATTCTGTATATAAGTATGATAACCGATCTAATTTTCCCAAATAAAATGAAAATGGATCTCCGCCAAAAAGAGCAAAATACCTGTCTAATAAAGATCCCTTTGGGTTATATTTGTATCTTAAAGTTTCTACGCCAACAACATCGTTTTCAACTAATAGTGGCCTAACCATACTTATTAACCATGAAGCATGAGGAAGAACATTATCGTGATCAATCATTAGAAGTAACTCCCCTGTTGCTTTCCTCACAGCTATTCCTTTATTGTATTCTGCATTTTGAAGTTCCGGGGGAACAGGAATAATATTTACATTAAATTTTCTAGCTATTTGAAACGTATTATCAGTAGATCCTCCATCTGCCAACAAAATATTTATTTTTTCTTGAGGATAATCTTGCAATCTAACACTTTTTAAACAATCTTTGATAGTTTTCTCAGAATTATAAGTAGCAATAATTACGGTAATGCTTGGAAAACGAGAAAGTATTTTATTCTTCATAAATTTTTTTTAAAATTTTCCATGTCTTTTCGCCGGTTTTTTCCCATGTGAAATTTTTTGACCATTCTATAGCTTCTTTAGAAAGCTGCTTATACAATTTTGTATCAACAATCAAACGCTCGATCATTTCTGTTAATCCATCTATTGCGTTTTCTTTTGCTAATAAACCCGTTTTCCCATTTTTTATGGAGTCTTGAAGACCGGGAACATTATATCCTACGGCAGGAACACCCATAGAATTCGCCTCAATTACATTAATACCCCATCCTTCTGTTTTAGAAGGATGAAATAATATCCATGATCTGCTTAAAAGATTAAATTTTTCTTCTTCAGTAATATAGTCAAAAAAAGTTATTTTGGAATCAAGATCATTTTTACGAACGAGCTCATGAAGTTCTTTCTTATAGAAAGGGTCTTGTCTCCCACACACCCACATTTTTATTTCATATTTTGCGGAAAGTTTATTCATTACTGGAATTACGTCTTCTATTCCTTTTGACCTTGATACCCGACCCAAAAAAATTATTGTTGGATTTTTTTCTCTGTTAATTTTTGGTAATATTCTAGGAATACTTACGCCTACGGGAATAACGGTGATATTCTTTCTATTTACACCATTCCTAACAAGATCTTTCTCTGCAGAATTAGAAATAGTAATAAAAGGTATAGCGCTGTATGTGAAGCGGAGATAGAAAATCTCTATCATTCGCCCTATTGTTCCAAAAAATAAACCAAACATTTTTATCCATAGGTTTCCCGCGACCTCACACACAAGAACTACTTTTTTTTCTTTTACATACCATGGAGTAAAAAAGGGAAACCCATGAACCTCATCAATAACAAGGTCTATTTTTCCTTTAAAATGTTTTCTATATCTCTTGAAAGCCAAGTAATGAACAGAATTAAAGAAATAACGAGCGATAGAGTAACCCTCTCTAATTATTGTAACCCCATCTATATCTTCAGTACCTGAAGAACCTTCAAATTTACTTGTAAACAAAGTGACTTCGTTCTTTTTTTTAATCAGATATTTTGCTAGCTCATGAGTTAATATTTCCGCTCCACCAGAAGAAGGATTTTTTATGTCACGCCAATTAAATATTAATATTCTCATTGAATCTTTGGCTTGTTTAATGTAATATATCAGAAGTCCAATCACAAGTAAACAAACCCACCTCTTGTTTTTAGAAAACATTTGACTATAATAAAAAACATGCATTGTAGAATCTGTAATAATAAATCTCTAGTCGAGTTTTGCCAATTAGGAATTCAGCCTCTGGCAAATAGTTTTATCAAAAAAGAAGACTTATCAAAAAAAGAAAAAGCCTTTCCTCTTAATCTTTGTCTATGTCAAAAATGTGGGATGGTTCAGTTGAGTGACGTTATCCCAGCCAAACTCATGTTTAAAAACTATCTATATATCCCTTCTGCATCCAAAACTAGAATAGAACATTTTAATGAACTTGCTACTACCCTCAAAGATAAGCTCAATCTTAATGAGAATGATTTGGCTGTTGATATTGGTAGTAATGATGGCTCTCTTCTTGAAGTATATATGCAACTAGGTGTAAAAATTTTGGGGGTTGATCCATCAGTAAACCTTGCAAAAGTTGCAGAATTAAAAGGAATTCCAACAGTAAATGATTACTTTACAAGAAATACTGCTCAAGAAATTATAAAAAAATACGGAAAGGCTAAGGTTATAACTGCTACTAATGTTTTCGCACATGTTGATGATATTCACGAGTTCGTTAAGGGGATAGAAATCTTATTAGCAGACTATGGCGCTTTTGTTATCGAATTTCCCTATCTTGTAGATTTTATAGAAAATTGTGAATTTGATACAGTATATCATGAGCATCTTTCATATTTTGGAGTTAGGGCGCTAGTTCGATTATTTGAAAAGACAACTCTGGAAATTTTCTCCATTCAACGAATGAAACTTGATGGAGGATCACTCAGGGTGTTTGTAAGAAAGAGAAGAAAAAATTCAAAGTCATATCCCGAAGTTGAAAATTTAATGAAATTGGAGCTTGAAAAGAGATTGGATACGTTGGCTCCCTATAAAACATTTGCAAAAAATGTCAGAACCAAAAAAAATCAATTTAGACGCCTCCTTTCTGAACTTAGGAAGAAAAAGGGGAAAATTGTAGGATATGGAGCACCGGCAAAAGGAAATACATTCCTCAATTATTGTAAAATTACTAACAAAGACATCTGGTATATTGTAGATTCTACTACATACAAACAGGGATTATACTTACCAGGAACACATATACCTATATACCATGAAAATAAATTGTTTTCAGATACTCCTGATTACATTGTAATTCTCGCATGGAACTTCGCAGAAGAAATTATTAAGAAAAATGCTATTTTACGTAAAAAGGGAGTGAAATTTATTTTACCTCATCAAAATTTTAAGGTAATATAATCTTATTCTCATCCAGTATTTACCCTAAAATTCAATTCAGGATCATACTTCCATTTTCTCTTATTGCTATCATCATAATACCGTAGAATTTTAAGCCGATAAAAAACAGCAAGGGTATCATTCAACATAAGGAGTATTGTCCTCCAAAAATTTGCAGATGTTATCGTACTTGAATTTTTAAATTCAAGTTCTATCGGTGCTTCATAAATTCTCTTATACTTGAGTCTATATGCAACAACTAAGATTTCTATATCAAACGCATAGTTTTTCACAAGAAGTCTTGGCAAAATATCTTCCAATACTTTTCTTCTGAAAAATTTCATTCCTACCTGTGTATCTTTAACTGCAAGTCCAAACAATAGTTTAACCAAAAGTCTATATCCAAGCGATAAAATTTTGCGTTGAGTTGGGTAGTTAACTTTTGAAGCAGGATGAAGTTTACTTCCTACAATAATATCTGCATTATACCACTCAAAATGCTCAAGAAGCATAGATAAACCATTAGGATTTATATCCATTCCAGAATCTATAAATGCGATAATATTCCCCCTCGATCGCACCATGCCATACCGCACTGCATATCCTTTTCCCTTATTCGTCTCATAGCCGTAGACTTTAATATTTTTGGATTTTATTTTTTTTGCCCTCTCAAAAGTCTTATCTTGCATTCCATCTACCACAACGATCATTTCAAATCCATAACGCAACTCGCTTAGTACTCGTTCTGTGCGTAAAAGATCTTTTATGATTGTTTTCTCTTGTTTATAGACAGGAACTATTACTGAGATTAAGTCTTTCTTAATTTGTAGCTGTTTTTTCATAAAGTTGCCAGTAATATAACAAAAGTACCATAAGAAGTAAACTTGTAACGCCGATGGAAATCGTAATGATTTGCTGAAACGAGTTATGGAAAAACCATATTAATAATGCTTGAGAAACAGCGCCGATCGCAATTGGAAGAAATATCTTTGTTTCTCTAATCGATAGATAAAAATTAGTAAACAGATACAAAAGCGCATAAAGTGTCGAAAAGATCCCAAATATTCCCAAAAGAGATGCGCCTTGTACATAATCCGATCGAGTTGCAAGCTCTAAAATAAATTCCGGAATAAGAAAATATGCCGTAGTTAAAACAAGTGATGGTATCAATACGAGTAAAAGCGCTAGAATAAAATCTTTATGGTAATTTTCTTGCTTGGCTCGCCTTTGCACGATAAGCGGAAACATAACCATACCTATTGGCGCTGTTAAAAAGAAGACTATTCTACCAATTAAAGAAACACCCGCATAAACTCCCGCGCTTTCAGAATCAAAGAAATGTTTCACCAACATAATATCTATCGTAACGAATGAAGTAAGACAGAGCAAGGAAATCGCTGCGGGCGTACCGTACGCAACTATTTTGCCGACTTCAATTTGAGGGGCTCTCGTCCTAAAAGACAAAATAAATCTTAAAGGAATAAACGTAACCAAGTAGGATACAAACCCCGATAATGCAGATGCCCATAAGGCTCCTGCTATTTTAAATCCTGAAAGCACAAATATTATTCCTAAGGCTAAGCGCAAAATACCGGATAGGAAATTCATGAATGATAAAAATGTAAAAGCAAGCTTTGCCTGGAGCAATGCCGTATTGATAAGACTCATATAGCCCAAAAGCACCATAAAGCCGGCGAGTGGAATTAAGTATACTTCCCGAATACGAAAGAACGCTCCAATTACGCTGGAGAAAAGGAAAAAACCTATAAATACAGAAAATCCTATAAAAAAAGAGATCGAACCTATCTTGTAGAATAATCCACGTACATTATCGTATTCCTTCTTAGCGAAATAGCCTCCGGCAAACGTTACGATAGTTGGGAGAAAGGCTCCGCTTATTAAGCCAAACAGCGTCATTAAAGAAAATAAACTTGCCAACGCACCGTAGTCTGATATGGACAAGTTCCGAGTCATGTAAAGATTAAAAGTAAAATTCAAAAAACTCGTAGAGATAGATCCTAAAAAAATGATAATACTGCCTGAGATGAGAGGGTGGTCAATAATTCGTTTAATTTTTTTTCTCATATACGCGCATTGTCCCTTCTATTGTTTTTCTCCATGTAAATCTTTTGACTTGCATAAGTCCTCGTTCGGAAAGATCTCTCTGTATTTTTTCATTTTGAAAAACAGTATAGATACTGCGTGCAATATCATCACTATTGCTTACTTCTCCATACATTGCTGCCTCCTCTGCTACTTCGGGAATAGACCCTCCTCTGGTTGTCACAACAGGACAACCGCAACTCATTGCCTCCAGTATTGGTAGTCCAAATCCTTCATAGAGCGATGGCATAACAAAAACAGTAGCAAGATTATATAGAATAACTAAATCGTCTGTTGGAACAAATCCTAATCGAATAATCCGTTTATCATCATTTGCTAATTCTTGAACTTTTACCAAATCTTGATTCCATGAATGTTTTCTATCGAAGTTTTTATTAATCAATGCTTTTCCAACCATAACAAGAGGTACATCAATCTTAGTCACTGCCTCTAAAAGTCTTGGCAAATTTTTATTCCACGTTACATCTCCAACGTACAATGCAAATTTATCAGGAAGATTATATTTTTTTCTAATACTACCAAGTATTAAAATATTGTCTACTTCCTTAAACGTCTCTGAAGCCGCAAGATACACTACATGAATTTTTTTTTCAAGAACGCCGGTGTATTTTATAATGTCTTTTTTAGAACATATCGAGTCGGTAATAATAGCGTCTGCATTTCTTAATGCTTGTTTTTGAACCTCCCATTTAATCCTCCCTTTTATCCCCACCGGAAAATGCTCTTTGAATACCAAGGGAATGAGATCATGAACCGTTATTACCGTTTTGAAACGTTTCTTGAATGGAAACGTCATAAAAAACGGCTCAAAATAAGGATAATGAATAAGATCGCAATCTTTGGGAACCTCTCTTTCTTTGGTAAAAAAAATGTAGGAATGCTCAGGAAAATACTTCAATAGTGATTCTTTGAGATTTTCAATATAGAACCCCGATCCCCTTACTGCATGCTGAGAACGATTTTTTGCGGATAAAGGAGAAACATCAATTGCGATTTTCATGCGATTTTTTGAAAAACGGTTTCATGACAATAAAAAATATGCCAAAGAATGACACAAAAGCTATGTACCATGAAATCCGCCTTACCATTGTATCAAAAAACGCTACCTCTACAAAATGCCTCCCCTTGGGAACAGAAAACGTTATGATCCCGTCTGTTTCTTTCATTCTCGACTGCTGTCCATCTAGAAAGATTGTCCAACCCGGAAAATAAGACGTAAAGAGAAGTACTTCTAGATCTGTTCTTCCCTCAATGAAGAAGGAGTANGAAGAGGGACGAATACGCTGTGAAATAACAACTCCATCCCCGCTAAGAATTCGCAATTTCTCTTTTTCTCTTTTTTCTTGCTCTCTCATCCATATGGTATTAAAGACGTTCCCTGGGCTGTTTGTCCCATCAATAAAATTACTCCTTGTTACATAATAAGAATCATCTCTGTTGAGGTAGTATGCGGGTTTTGTATATCCTATGGTAAAAAGTATTGCTATAAGTATAAAAACATACGAAAATAGTCTGGATCCAAAAACAGACACTACGTATCCTACAAGAAAAGACGCAATAAGAATCTCAAGACTTAAGAATCTCCAGGGAAACTGAAAGTAAGAAAACAAAGGAACCTCTTTCCAAAAGTATGAAGAAACGGGAAGCATAAAATAAATCGTAAGAAAAAACCATAAGAGAAAGAATGCTACAATTCCTTTTCCATGAAGAGCTCTTTTAATACATGCTACTCCTATTAATACGATACTGACTACTACAGCAAGCATATTGACCACACCAATTTGGAAGGACATTTGGTTACCACTCCCTGCTCCAGAAAAACCACTACCCCATGAAGGAAAAATAAGCTGGTAGAGCTCTAAAAAGTGATCTCTAGTCTCATATATCTGAAGACCTGTCACATATTGCTTTTCAAAAATAGCAGGAAGCCAAAACATCGCGGATATACCCAACCCCAGTCCCAAAGAAATTGTAAAAAGAACTGTCTGAATCACATTAATTTTCCTTGCAATAATTAAAAACATCGCATAAAAAAGACTAAACCCAAAAAACATAAGAGCCAATATATTATGGGAAAAGATAATAAGCGCTAAGGATACACTTATCAAAGGAATCATTTTTTTATTGTTATCTAGAAAAAACAGGCTTATTGCCCACAGATAAAAAGGAAAAAGCGCAAGAGCCCAAACCTCACCTACTGATCCTCTTACATAGATATCAACAAGGTGATACGGGGAGAACGTATACAAAACAGAGGCCGTAATTCCCCCCATTGTCCCCCAAAATTTACTGCTCCATGCATAGAAGAATACCGCTCCTATAACTGTTGCTAAAACCATTTGCAGCTTAAATGCGTCAATAAAGCTTGTTCCAAAAAAATGGAGAAAGGAAGCTACATAATTGGGCAAAGGATACACATAGTTAAACAAAGGAACTCCCAATCCGTACAAAAGATCGGGCGCCCAACGGGGATACCATACGCCATCCGATATCATTTTGTGAAATTCATAAAACCGCACAACATGATACTCTCCATCATGCGTGGGAAGAAGGCCTTGATGAAAAAGAGGAAGCGTTGCTATAAGAGAAAAAATGGCAATGCACAAGAAAGAAAATGCACGACTAAACATAACGTTTTCGCACAAAGATACAAAGAGCTGCTACGGAAACGGGGAACACTGTCAGGATTATCTTCGCAATAGGCGCTATCCCAAAATGAGTCCCAAGATACATAAAAGGAATATAGCGCAGAAGAAGTCCTAATGTAAAAGCAATAGCTAAATATTTTACATACTGTTTTCTGATCATAGCTGCAAAAGGCAAAAACCAAATTGCGTACCACGGATACACTTCTTCCCTAAGCGGGGAAAGTAAAAAGGGAATGCTCATAGAAATTGCCGCGAATACCCAAATAGTTTTCCACTTAATTCTCTGATTTTTAGAAACACGCCATGCCAGAAATACCATAAAAGGCAAAAGGGCAATTGACGCATACTTAATGCCAACTGAGATAATAAAAAGCAAAAAGGCAATCACAAATTGTTTTCGGAGTATAAGAAAGATTGTTGCCAAAACAAAAAACATCATGACAATATCGTTATGACCGCTTACGAACGTTTCGATAAGAACCAACGGATTTAAGGCAAAAAGAAGAAGGCTCTGCTTATTATCTGATAACTTCCAAACAAAATAAGAGCAGCCAATATAGAAAAGAGCAGCGAATAACTTGAACTGAAAGAGGGTAAGGAGAATATTACTAAAGCCCAGATTATAAGGAATTCCCGAAAGCATAAGCCATGAGGGACCATACAGAGCAAGTTTGTTTGCGGCATGAGTATATGATAAAAACGGCTCGTTGAGGAACTCAATCGGCATAATAAGATAAGGATTTTCTTTATAGAAAAAAAGTGTTTTTGCGGTTGTGGTGTAGTTAAATAAATCGTAGGAGAGCATTGCCGGATAGGAAAATAAGAGAACAGACGCAGTGATCGCAATCTTTTTTCCCAAAGAAAGAAAGGAAACATTTTGAGTCTTTATGTTTTCTAGAATGAGCACGTAAAAAAGATACAATAGGGCAATAAATAATACATATCCAAAAGATACCAATAATCGGTAATCTGCGTATACTCCAGAATACAACCAACGTAATGCGGTAAAGTTTGGGTCGATAAAAAAATAGCTAAACAAAGAGAAAAGGGAAAGAGAAAAACCATATCCCCAAAAAAGCATTTTCATAGATCGACTAAAGCTTCCGTATTTTAACAGCCTCTTTAATTTCATCGTGCAGAGCTAAGTACGTTGATTCTTCTTTTTCGGGGTTCCAGTGAAAATCCTTTGGGACAAGAGGCAAAAGAGACAGCAGGACTTCTGTGTGTTTTTGCGCCTGAAGTTTTCTTGTTAGTTCTTTTTGTTTTATATCTTTTGCCTGCTTTTTTGCTTCCATAAGATGCGTTTCTTCTTGGATAAAGTACGCATCTGATTTTTTAAGAGCGGGCACTCCAAGCAGATACTGTTTGTACTCAAAAAGAGTCTTTGCCTCAACAAGATACTTATCCGACTGTTTGCGCACGTACTCAAATTGGGAAAGATTCCCAAAATACCAAAACTCTTGTACGTACTCTAATAAAAGTCGAGCCTTATACAACGAATTCCCCGGCATAAAAGAAGGATAAGGAAGTACATAAGATGAATCGGCGTAAACTGGTTTAAAAGAGAGAACTAAAAAAAATATTAAAAAAAACAGAGAAAAATAAAGCCGATTCATCTCAATTTCAAATTTAAAATTTCAAATTTCAAATTGCTTCTTGTGCCATTTCCACGCGCTCTCTATAATTGTTTCAATATCTGAGTACAGAGTCTTAAATCCTAATTCCTTTTTAATGTTTGTTGGGTCCGCAACTAACTGGTCCGGATCTCCCATCCTTCGCTTTTTTTCTACGACGGTAAGTTTTTTGCCGCTTACCTTTTTAATAAGATCTATAATGTGTCTATTTGAATATCCCTGTCCGGTACCAACGTTGTAGTAAAACCCCCCAAGTTCTTTCTTTAGCTTCTCAAGCGCTAGCATATGCGCCTCTATTAAATCTAAAACGTGAATGTAGTCTCTCACACAGGTTCCGTCAGGGGTTTTATAATCCGTTCCAAATAAATTGAATGAGGTTTCGTTTAATGCCGCTTGAATTACAAGAGGGATAATATGAGTCTCGGGATCATGATTTTCTCCCATGCTCCCATCCAAAGCCGCGCCGCTTGCGTTAAAATACCTAAGACACACGTAGCCGATCGACTCACGCTCTGCATGCAATGATCCCAAAATCTTTTCTACGGCAAGTTTATTCTCTCCATATATACTTGTTGGATTTTTAGGATGGCTCTCGGGAATCGGAATCTTCACGGGATTGCCATATACTGCGGCGCTTGAGGAAAAAACAAATTTCTTTACCTTTCCTATGCGAATTGCCGAAATAAATAAGTTTTTAGAGCCAACCACGTTATTTTCGTAATACTTTTGAGGAATTTTAGATGATTCTTCAACCGCAATATACCCCGCAAAATGAAACACGGCGTCAAAACGATACTCGCAAAATAAGTCTTCAAGTGAAGCTAAATTTCTTATATCAAGTTTTACAAACGATGCCCTGCGATCAACCGCGTTCCTACTTCCTCTTTCAAGAGAATCTACCACAACCACACGATCTTCTCTATCAAGAAGCGCTTTTGTCATGAAGCTTCCTATGTATCCTGCTCCGCCCGTAACTAAGATGTTCATATTGTTATTGAATATTTCTCAACGATTTAAAGTATGCAACAGGAAATCTAAGGGCAGAAAAGAAAGAAAAAAGAAACCCTTGCCATGAATCCATAAATCCCTTATGGCGTATATATGTCCAAAAAAACCACCAAGAAGGAAGAGCTAATATGTATTTTAACGCATAGAGGGGGTTTGCGTCTATTTTCCTTTCATGCAACTGATCTGCAAGAAGACTCGTATAGCGGTTAAATCGAACTAAATACCGAAAGAGGGTGGGATCTGCCATATGAATAAGGGGTTGTGTGAGGTAGCCTGTTTTCCCATCAACAATGGCCTGTTCATGAACGTCTTTTTGGGGAAGTTTTCCCATCCCTCTTCGGTAGAGACGAAGGGTATAATCCGGATACTGCCCACCCTTCATTAAGAATCTTCCCAAGAACCAATTCTTCCGAGGGATCCAGTAACCGACTACGTCGGAATTTCCAATTTCTCCTTCGATCCCGAGCTCAGAACCGAGGGGCAATTTCCAATTTCCAATCTTCTCTTTTATCTCTTTGGCGAGTTCTGGAGTCACCCGTTCGTCTGCGTCTAGTTGCAGTATCCAATCTTTTGTTGCCGAATCTATCGCTTTTTGCTTGTTGATATGAAAGATCGGGGGATTTGATGTCACCGCAACTTTTGCGCCGTATTCGTTTGCGATTTGAACGGTCTTATCTTTCGATCCCCCATCAACGATAACAATCTCATCCGCTAACCCCTTTACTGAATTAAGACATTCTCTTATGTTTTTTTCTTCGTTAAACGTTGCAAGAACTATCGAAATCGTCGCCATAGTAAAACCTTACCTAGTATACCTAAGAATAGTAAACCAAACAAACTTATAACACTAGCGCTATTGGCAAGTATCCGAAGTTTTGTCTCGACAAACCGAACGTCAATAGTATGTTTCCCGCTCCCAACGAAAAATGTCATAAGTCCCCTATGGGCGGGGTCTTGAAATTCAACTTCCGCTGGATTTCCATCCACATACACGCTCCACCCGGGAAAATATAGTGTATTTTCCCGAAGTCTTGATTTTTCCTCCAGCGTTACCTCATATACATGCTTTGTCGATCTTCTCTTTACTTCTCGCATCTCTCCCTTCCCTTCAACGACTTCCAAGTGCGATTTTGGTTCTTTTTCCATAAATCTTACCGACCAGATAGGCGCGCTCTCACCTGTGTCTGTAGTTGCGTAATAGACGCCGGTATAGAATGCCTCTGGTTTTTGCAAATACCCATTTGCATACCAATAATCTTTATTCACCACCAATAAACCTGCAACCAATATTAATAAAAAAATCTTCCTATATTTATCTGGAAATACATGTATTGCGATCCCGCCTAGCAACGCGCTCATAAAGACTGTGACCGAAAGAAATCTCCAAGGGAATTGAAACTTCTGTAGGGTGGTGATTGTTTGCCAAATCGGGTTGGAAGCAGACGTCATGAGAAATAGCGTTATCCAAAAAATAATAAAACTGCTCATGCTCACAATCCACAACCTATCTTTCTTTCTATATAGATGGTGAGTGGCAATAACGCTACCAAACAAGCCAATCCAATGGATAATGCCTATTTGTTTGCTCAAAAAAAGAGTTCCTCCGTAGCTCCATGCACCGTAAAAAAAGTCTTTCCACGTTACAAAGCTTGCTGCATATTCTTTACCACCCGTAACAATGTCTCGCAGCGTATATTTTCCTTCAAAAAAAGCCGGAACCCAGAAAAAGGCGGCAAGCCCAAAACCCAAAATCATTACGCATGCCGCATTAAACATAAAGTATTTTTTATTTTTGGATTGATAAAAAAGATACAGGGAATAAAGGAAAAATAGCGGAAGAAACATGAGGATAATTGCATTATGAGAAAGGATAAAGCCGGCAAGAGACAATGATCCACCAAGTATGTATATCCCTTTTATATCCTTGTTTAACTTTAAAAGAAAGTAAAACACAAGTGGCAGAAATACAAATGCAACGTGTTCGCCAATTGCTCCACGAACATACATATCAACAAACCGATAAGGAGCAAAAAGATAAAGCATTGCGGAAACTACGGCTGCTTTCTCATTAAGAAAGTTGCGGACCCATAGATACATGGTAAAACCACTAAGAACAAACGTAAGCCCAAATACTATTTTTACCGCATCAACAAGAGAAAATCCTAAGAAGTGAAAAAATGAAGCCATGTATGATGGAAACGGATAAAGAAACATGAGAATTGGGTGTCCATAGCCCCAGTTTAAATTTCCTGCCCATCGGGGAATTATGTTGCCTTCGACAAGGTTTTGATAGAAATTGGCAATGCGGGCAACATGATCCTGCCCATCATGCGTTATGGGCAATCCCGGCTTAAAAAGATCGATCAATGCAATAACAGATACAAAGACAATAAACAAAGGAGATAAGTACTTTTTATAAAACATAACGTTATTCTACTATATTGACCGCTTTTGGATAATAAGTCCGGTTGGTAAAATGGTTGTTTCCAATATCTTACCTGTTTTTATCACAGTTTCGAGCCATCCTTTATTACTCCATGGCTTTGATGTATCAGTTTCCATTAACAAGTAAAATGTCCCTTTTTTATCTTTATGGGGCATGTAACCATATTTATTTTTTCCATACCAAAATATTAAATAGTCATATGCATCTGTGTAAACCGCAGGTGTAAAAACTAAAAGACCGAAGGGTTTTCTTTTTGCGTCTTTATAGGCATAATCAATTGCACTTAATTTACCTTTTATCTTTTCTGCTCCGCCATCATTTGGCGGATTNAAATATAATAAATCAATCTTTTGCCAAGAATAGAAAGTTAAAATAGCGAAAAGCAAAATCACAAAAACCTTACCTAATCTATCGGTTAAAAATTTACTCAATAATAACCCCAAAAGAATTAAGTAAAATGATTGAAAACCTGTCAAAAACCAATAACGCAAAGGGAAGGGGTAAGCGAAGGTCAATAAACTAATCATTAACAGAAGCTTAACAATAAATAATATAAATTCAGATTCATTTTTTAAAAAAATATTGACCTTCTTCTTTATCAATAAAATTGATGCTAAAATCACGACTATAAATAAATTTGGAACATACTTAGCAACACCATCATTTATAAAGGCCGATCTGAAATTTTCATATAAAGACAAAAAATGGTTTTTAATCAAGCTTATATATCCACTCTTTTCTCCACCCACAAATAAACCTTGTTCTGATCCGATAAAAAGACTTAGCGCTGATTTAGACATCAAAAAATCATGTCGTATATCAAAAAGAATTTGGGGTATAAATGTACATAAAAAAAGGGCAATTCCTATTATAAAATTTTTGGTGAATATTTTCCTCTCAAAAACCAAACAATAAATGCCCGTAGCAAGTAGAATAAAAACCGCTAAGGCAGTTTGGAAATGAAACATGAGACCAATTATTGGCCACAATATTAGATTAAATTTGTTAGATTTATAAATAAAACTATAAAATGTGAATATATATATTACAATCAAAAGCCACATTGGATGAGGATTCCAAGCATAAGTTGCTGCGGCTGAGGCCTCCGGAGATACTGCAAAAAGAAAAAGAGTAATAATAGCCGCTTTTTCTCCAAAAAGCTCTCTTATCCAGAAATACACAACCAAAAGAACTAGAACACTTATTACGACCATCAAAACTATACCTCCCCATGGATCACCACTGAAAATTCCCGTAGAAAAAGTTAACAAGTAATACCATAAAGGACCCTGAAATACGCCCCTAAGACTTGTAGATGGTCCAATAAGGGTTATATGATGGTCATATAAAATACCTTTAACAGCCATCATGTCCCTCCCTTGATCCAAAAGAAAGAGAAAGTTATGAGATATCATTTCTTGCGCTCGTAGCGCAAATCCTAAAAGTAAAGTCAATAGAACAAAAAATAATATTAATTTCTTTATCATTCTATTGACTCAATCTCTTTTGTACAATAAAACCGCTTAACAATTCTTTTTCCCACAGGACAGTTCCATCTTTTATAACTGTCTCCAACCATCCCTTGTGCCTCCAGGGCTGGTCATTATCTTTTTCTATTAATGTATAAAATGTTCCTGTTTTTATATTGTCCGGCATATAACCGTATTTATTCTTTGCATGCCACCACAAAATATAATCATAAGGATAGGTGTAGATAGGGGGACTAAAAATAAAAAGACTGAATTTTTTTCCTTTAGCATCTTTATATATAAAATCTATTGCATCAATTTTTCCTTTGATTTTCGCAGTGCCACCATAGTCACGAATGTCATAATTAAAAACATTTATAAGCATAGGTAACGTTTTAATTAAAATAAATAACAAAAATGACACATAAAAAATCTTTAAAAAGTAATTATTTTTTTTAAAAGAAGACGCAATGGAATAAGAAAAAAGCAATATGTACGTAATATTTAAAGCTATTAAGTAATATACCCATACAGCGTTTCTGAAAAATAAAAATACTAAGAAATGTATTGGAAAAAGTAAAAATAAGAAGCTGATAAATTTTCTAATATTTTGATTTTTTTCTTTGTTGAAATAGTATATTGCCGGAACCAAAACTATTAAAAGAAGGATAATAGGCGAAATTATGCCCTTTGGGAAAACATCTATGAATGCGTTAAAAAAAGAATTAAAGTGATCTGAAATAAGTTTTTGAGTAGGAAAGAAAGAACTCCCTTCCTCTCTATTAACAAATAAGTAGGTTATGAATCCTTTTATTCCCATGAAGTTATGTCTTGCTTCAAAAAGAAACATGGGAGAAAAGGCAATTATAAAACCCAAAGATAAGCTTACATATTTTCTTATCTCCCTTAGCTTTATTACAAAAATATAAAACAAAATTATGGAAATGGATAATGGCATTGAAACAGCAAATTGAAAATTATAAACAAAAGCCGCAAAAAAAGCAGACAAAAATATGTGTTTACTTTCCTTTCTCATTCCAAGATATAAAAAATAGTAGGATAGCAAAATAAATAGTGTTGATGGATTTGAGTTCCACACAAAGCGGGCTTGCGCAATAAACATTGGAGACAAAGCAAAAAGGAGGGCAGTAGTTAATCCACCTATTGCTCCGAATACTTTTCTTCCGAAGAAATATGAAAAAACAACGCTAAGCATACTTAGTAAAAACATTAAGACTAATCCCCCGTAAGGATCTCCTTTTGTCAAAATAAATGGAACAGAAAGAAAATAGTAATGAAGTGACCCCTGAAAAATCCCGCTTAATCCGGCTGCTCCGGCTCCGACTTCGGAGCCAATAAGAGTAAACTTATTATCTACTACTATGCTTTTAACCGCTAGGTAATCTCTTCCCTGATCAAAACCAAATACGTAGTTCTTGTTCAAGACCTCAATTGATCTTGATAATAAAGATATCCCAATAATAAGAACAAAAAAAATAATTTCTAATTTCATCCTGAGCTTGCCGAATGGACTAATTTTCATTTATTTTTTTCAACTATTTTTATCGCCAGACTTTTATCAGGAAAGTTAACTTCATGTATTGTTTTAAATACTTCAGGAAGGTCAAATGGGGATCCAATCAACAAGATATTATTTTCATTTTCTTCATAGTAATTGAACTTTTTAAACTCAAAATTGGCAAACCTATTCTTCCCTTCTATTTTTCCAGTCAATGTTCCGCCTTCCGATAAATATTTATGAGGATCGTATTTTAAATAAAAGAGGAAAAACATATAGGATTGATCCATTGTCGCTGTATTGGAAACAATTATTTTTTTGTAGTCTTTCTGAACTGTAGCTACATAATTAACTATATTTTCGTATCCATATTGCCAATATCTTGCATGAAAATAATTTTGCTGAACAAAATATTGGTTAAGATAATATATGAAATTAAATACAAAAAATAAAAAACACAAAGAAAATATTAAATATCTTATTTTAAAATTTAAAATTTGAAATTTGAAATTCGACATTTTCTGCGACGCAGAAATGATCCCTATTGCAGTTAATATCTGGAGTATAGGCAAAAAGCTAAGAGTTCTAACCGAATTCGGAACATCGTTGGTTATGGAGGCAGGAATTGGCGCAATTAAAAGCCATAATATTGTAAATATTTTTGCTTCCTTATTAAATTTACCAAATATTAAATTATAAATACCCATCAAAAAAAATGGCAACTCAATTAGATACATAAGTCCCATTCCCGGCGCGTGATGGCGGGCGATGTCGCCTTTTATAAAAAGCCAATTAAAATCGAAATGAGATAGATATCCCGCGGCTGTATTTTTCATGAATTCTATTCTACGGTTATCAAACATTAATCCAATAAAGTCATTATTCTTCTTGTCTTGCAAGATTTTAGCTGCATTTAATTCAATAAGAGATATATTTGAAAAAACGCTAACATCTCTAGCTCTAGCTAACGCATTCTTGTTGGTCAGAATAAACTGAATCAATGGCAAGGAAATAATTACAATAATTAAAAATGATACAACAATATATTGTTTTTTTATTAAAAAAAACTGTTTTCTAAAAACAGCAATAAGCACTATCAGCAAAAAAGGAACAAAAACTTTTTCACCTTGATATACATGAAAACCCAATCCAAATATAAGAGCGCTTAAAAATAAAAACCATGACTTTTTAAAAGCTTTTAGGAAAAATAATATTCCGAAAACATTTAGAGCTACTCCAACATTTGCCTCAAATGCAACTCGGGAAAATTGAATGTGCCAAGGAGAAATGGCCAGAAGCAGGCTTACTACTTCTGGAATTTCCAATTTCAATCGGGAATCTTTAAATAATTCTCTTGCTAAAAAGTACGTTGCAATTACTGTCAGTATGCCAAAGATAGCAGAAGGTAAACGTACAGAAAAAACACTTAGACCAAAAAAACTTATTGATGGCATCGCAAGATACATATATAAAGCAGGTTTATAATCATCAAAAGATCTAAGTATAATAGGCAAAAATTTTCCGTATTCATCCCTGCCTGTTTGCATGATGGAATAGGCATTGTAGCCTAACGCAACCTCGTCCCAATCTGGAGATGAAGGAACTTTCCCCAATTCCCATAATCGTAATATTGAAGCTACTATCACAATGAAAGCTAAAAATATAAGTATTCTTTTATTCATAAGCAACCAACGTAGCATTACCATTCAATATGTTAAATATCTTTTTCCTACTTGCTTTTTCCGGCACATTGTTGGGCGTCTGAATGAAAAGATTTTTACTATCTTTCCTATTATTAATTTTAGTTCCACTATTTAAAAAATGATATTTCCCAAATCTAGCTACAGTTAAAAATCCAAAAGTATCTCTTCTCACAATGCTATCTTTCCTAAAAATACGAGGGTCTGTCTTTGTGTAAAATAAATAATATATGTATGGTCTTCCCATGTCGCTTGTTATGTATATGTTGTCATATTTATCTTGGACTGATTTCACATATTCTATTGAATCCTTATATCCATATTGCCATTCACCAGAAAATGTATAGGGATAATGTACGTTGTAATTGCGGAAGAAATAAAAGAAATTAGCAAACAACAATAAGCCCAAAACAATAGCTACTGGCTTAAACCATTTTTTATAGCTTCTCATATATAGTAAAAATTGAGAAAATCCGTATGCAGTGAGAACTTGAAATGTAGGGAGTATCGTTTCGATTCTTAACGCATGGGGAGTCTCCCGAGCCGTAGCAGCTGGCAATATTCCAATCAAAATCCAACTTGGAATTATCCACCAGAATCCTGTTTTTTTCCTAAATAGCATTAATATACCCCCTACAAAAAAAGGTAAATCCCATATATACATTTGCCCAACATCTTGAGTTGAGAATTTAGGATTTCCGTCTCCTTTTATAAAAAGAAAGCTTGGATTAAGATTATCAAAATAGTGCTTTAAGTAAGAACGAGCATACCCAACCCTTCTATTGTGTATTATCCTTGACCAAATGCTGCTATCATTTATAATTTCCTGATTGGAAGTTCTAATAACTTCAATGTCCGTAAATATATTTACTTCCTTAAATCTAAGACTTGCCTGAGGGGAAAATAAAAATCCAAGGGTGGGCAGAATTAACAAAATTCCAACTAAAACTACTATACATGTTTGCTTCTTATTTTCAATAAGTTTTTTTCTAAAAGTAAGTCCCAAAAACAATACTAAAATAGGAACAACAATTCTGGCAGTATTGAAAGTGTACATTGACAGTACAAGAAAAACGATAGAGATAACTATGTACCACTTTTTTTCCTGTATTCCTTTCAAAAACAACCAAATACCCCCAACTATAAAAAATGTCGCAACATTGGCTTCAAATGCAGCACGGGACAACATTATGTGCCAGGGAGAAATAGCCAAAAATAACGCAGAAAGCAAAGCATATAGTTCCTTTGACTTGGAATTCCAAAAGATCCTTTTTGTTAAAAAGTAGGTAATCAAAGCTGTCAATACGCCAAAAAATGCCGACGGAAATCTTGTTGCAAATTCATTCAACCCGAATAATTTTACAGGAAAAATATCAAGGTATGCATACATGGGGGGCTTGAAATCACCAAAAGATTCTAAGTAGTTAAGAGGAAAAAGTTTTCCAAATTCATCTTTTCCATCAATGCCTAATGAGTATGCATTATATCCCCATGCTGCTTCATCCCACGTTAAAGAAGGAGGATTTTGTTCCAATTGGAAAAAACGTAAAAAAAAGCCAAGAAAAACAATAATACCCAAAAACAGATAAAACTTGTTTATTTTCATTATTCAATTAATAATTTTACTAAGTTTAAAAACAACGGCCATGGTGTAATTAAATACTTCCTTATTATGAATTACAAAATTGCATTTCTTAATTATATTTTCCAGCTTTTTTGTATTAAAAGCATGAATATGAGAATCTCTCCAAACACCACGCCTTAAATGTGTCCACCAATACCAGATCATGCGAAATAATATGTTACCACTATCCATTTCTATAATTACAACGCCATCTTTGGCAAGAACTCTTTTTATTTCTTGTAGAACTTTTTCCGGATTCTTAACATGCTCCAGAACCTCTGTACAAATTACCATATCGAATGATTCATTTGGAAAAGGTAATTTATGTCCATCTGCACAGACTAACTTTAATTTTTTATACCTTTTCATTCCATAGTCTATAGCCTTTTTATATACATCTACACCCGTATAGCTTGCTTTTGGATACCTACATTCGAGTTCTGAAAGAAACCATCCGCTTGCACAACCAACATCAAGAATATTCTTGGGCATATTCTTTTCCTCACCTATAAGCTTAACTACCATCTTAAGTTTTCTGGTATGCCACATCCTTTGAAGAAAATTAGCTTCAATAGATCTTTGGTAATAGTCCGACGGCACTTGATCCCAAATTTCCTCTAAGCTTAACCTTGAATAGCGGTTATGATTCTCGTTCATTTATTTATATTATAAATTTTCCAAACGGTATTACCAAAATAATCTTTTACAAACGCACTTGGGGTTGCACGATTAACACAATCATCATGGACCACATAAAGTACTGATCTAAATTTCTCAAATGATGGTGATCCTTCCTTTCCATTATCGAGACAGGCATCGGTAAAAACAATGTTCTCAATTGAAAACGATATGTTCCTCCCCCTTTTTCTATCTCGCCAAGTATCTTGTACGCGGATTGGGTCTATTTTAGAATAGAAAGCGTATTGTAAAAAATCTCCAAAGGATGTCTGACCTATGATAATTTTATCGTACTTTTTTTTATTGTCTGCAATCAACAAACTTATGTCTTTAAGGCTTTTTACCCAAGCTTCTCCACCATAGAATGCATACTTCCCATAGTAATCGAATAAGTAGCTCCCAAATATATACATATAGCTTATGACAAGAACTACAATGACGATTATTCTCAATTTTTTAACAACTACGTTTCGCAGCAAAAATAATACTCCCCCTGCTGAAAGAATCGGGAAGAGTGCTGAAAGAAAAAAATTACGAGCTGAATACATAAAACCACCAATCATGCCAGGCAAACCGCCAATCAGAACGAGCAGTAGCACAAAAGAAGCTTTATATTTATTAATTTTATAAAGATAGGCTACTCCTAAAATAATAAATACGAGATCAAGAAAGTAAATGCGTCCTCGTGACCAAATAGAATAAATTTTACTTGGCTCTGTATAGAGAAAAAGGAATTCTGGAGAATAAGCTCTTATATAATTCTCTCGTAGCTTATTTACGACATACACTGGTTTATTCAAAAAAAGACGGCGCACGAAAAGTGGTCCTTGAGCTTCGCGTATCTGTGTATCGATATTTTCCTGCATTGTAGGATCCTCCCAAATGCGCGCTTCGGCAGTATACGCTCTTCCATTGATAAGGATTACCGAAGCAATAACTAACACAACAAAACCAACGCTAACAAAAAAGATTACTAATTGTTTACGGCTCATGTTCAAAAAAGCAATACCGTACCAGACTAAAGCAATAACGAGAATAGGAAAAATCGGATTCATCCCACGATAACTAAAAATGGCAAAAAGCATTGCCACAACGGAAAATATTGGCAACTTTTTACTCCTTACTTCATAAATAAATATAACTATTCCCAAAAGGTAAAAGAAAAGAGCAAAATTGGGATCGTAAGCAGATCTGCTAAAATGCAGGTGCCATGGGGAAATCGCAAGAAACAAAGCTGAAAGCAGAGCCAAAGAAGTTTTATTAAAAATTTGCTTAACAAGAATGTAAAGCAGGAAAACATCAAGAGTACCGAGAATAGCGCTAGGCAATCTTCCAACGAAAGCCGATAAACCAAAGAACCAAAAGAATGGTACCGACATATAGATTGGCACTGGCAGAAAAGGGAAGTTTCCAATATATAACCATGAAAGAAGCGGCAGAAACTCGCCAAAAACATTTTTCCCTGTCTGCGAGATCGAGTATGAGTTATAGATGTACCCTAATTCATCGTGGGTTACGCCAACAGGTACCAACCCTAACTGCCAGAATCTTAAAAAAATAGCTAAAAGGAGAATTAAAAGAAGTAGAAAATGCTTCTTAAAACATAATTTAGAATTAAAGCTGTTATTGTAATACCATATCTTAAGCATATTAGCCTCAGCACCCTATTATCGAAAATGAATTCCTAACTCTATGGCTTTGACGTGCCTAACACGCTGCTCTTCCCGGCTTAAATTAAACTTTTCGATTGTAAATCCACTTGGAAATTTTTTAGTTTCGGCAGGTTCGGATGAAATCTTTACTTGAACTTTACGCCACCACACATGAGTCATATAGGGATTATTTCCGGGAGGCGGAGCAGCAATAACATATGTAATAGGGTTTTTTTTATATTCAAAAGCTTTTGCATGAGCCGCTTTAAAATTATAAATCATAGCATACCGGGGTTGATACGCAAGCGCATCAGGTGCGAAAACAAAATAGCCAAATTCTTTATTTTTTTGTAAGTCAATTACTTCTTTGGCAACGCTACTTAACGACTTCCAGGAATTATAGTCTTTTCCCATACGAGATTCGGCAGACGCCACATAACTTGTAGCAGAATTAAAACTAAGATAGAAAATAATACCAATAAGAGGCAGAAATAATAATTTATATTTACCTGCAAGAAGCGAAACAAGCCATAAAGTAGTTAGCGGTACGAGAAGATATACGTAATGAAATAGGAGAATTCCTTTGTTAAAAAAAGAGAAAATCATAAAACCGAAATAATAAAACAGGCAAAGAAGGTATATGTGTCTATATTTGCTTCTATTTTTAATTAGTAAGATTGTTACAACTACAACAGATGCAAAAACAATGTAGACAAAAAGAGTATTGGGATTATTATTAAAAAGCTGTAAAGAAACAGTATTGTTAATTCTGTTTTCTAACCAAGAACTAAATGGTATAAAGAAATGCAAAGATCTCCCTGTTGAGAAAATCGCCTTGGCCATCCGCAAATTATTACGCAGATCAAAGATGATAAAGTTTGAGAGAAAAATTGGGATTAAAGAAAAAGTAAGCAAGTGCCTCCAGAGTTTATTTTTATAGATAAACCAAATAACTAGTGGCCCGGAAAGCATGAGAAATTGAAGTCCTACGCCAACCTCAAGCTGAATAAGTATTGCTAATGCTAAAAAATGTAAAACAAGATATAGATTTTTTTTACTTTTGANATACATACANATTGTAAAAAAGANCATCGGCATAAAAAAGAACGTTGCTTCTGCATGAAAAACTCCATTTATATGAAAAACCATTTGANCTGANATAAGGACAATAAAAGCGAAAGCTGACAATGTACCAAACAATTTTCTTACCATATAAAAGCCGGTAAATAAGAACANGCACTCAAGAAAAATCCAAAACCATGCCACAACGACCGGGTTACCGTTTCCAAACACATAAGCCGGATAATTTATGTATGTCCAAAGGGGACCATGGAAAAGGTTATTGGTGCTGGATCGGGGCCCGATGAGGACAATTTTCTTCTGGTCCATTTCCTGAAGCAATAGAAAATCTCTGGCAACATCGTTAAAAAAATTTACTTCACCATGACGCACTAAAGAAGAAGAAAGATATATATTAAATAGAGTGATCAATAACAAAATCAAATAAAGCAATAGCTTCATATGTATTCTTCATTATGATATCATAATTCAGACATATTACAGAATAATTTTAAGAGATGAAACGATTATTGAAATACCCAAATTTTTTTATAGTATTTTTTATCCTGATTGGATTATTGTTCATTTACAGACAAGTAATTTTCGAAGGGAAGATTCTTTTTCCATCAAATTTCCTTGCCCAAGTTTATTCCCCATGGAGAACAGGGAAATTTCCCGGATGGGAAGCGGGAATTCCCCATAAGCCAATTGGAGATGACCAAATTCGACTATTCTATCCCGAAAGAACATTCACTAACGAGATGTTGGCGAAAAATACAATTCCGCTCTGGAATCCTTACAATTTTGCGGGAACTCCTTTTCTTGCAGATTTTCAATCCAGCATATTTTACCCGCTAAATATTCTCTATTTTTTTTTGCCGCAAATTTTTGCATGGGAAATTCTTCTATTTATCCAACCAATTATGGCAGTATTTTTTATGTACCTTTTTTTAAGCCGTTTTCGCCTCAAAAAACTTGCGATTTGGATCGGGACAATATCTTTCGGATTTTCCGGATTTATGACGATCTGGAGTCAGGAACATGTAGCTGCCGGTCAAGCGGCCTTGTGGCTTCCTTTTATTCTCTTTGGAATAGAGGGCTACCTTAAGAATAAAAAGCTTTGGTACTACTGCATGGCTATTATTGCTTTAGCATGCTCTATATTTGGTGGATTTATCCAAATAACTTTTTATGTGTTCGTATTCTCTTTCCTGTATGGCTTGTTTCGTATCAAAACCTTAAAACTTCCCTTTTTCAGCTATGCGCTTAAAATAATTGGTATTTATATTTTCTCTGTATGTCTATCGGCAATACAATTAATTCCGTCAATAGAAGCTTTTTTGGAATCTCCACGAAGCACATCTTCGGCTTGGTATTTATTCGAAGGATACCTTCTTCCTATCACGCACTTATTTAATGCTTTTGTACCAGATATCTTTGGCAATCCGGGAGCATATAATTTTTTTGGCCGCGGCTTTTATCGGGAAACAATTCTTTATGCAGGTCTTATTCCCTTTGTTTTTGCTATATATGCAGGTTTTAAGGTGAAAATAAATCCTGTTATTAAATTTTTTGCGCTAGCAACTTTTATTTCTTTTTTCCTTACACTTGATTCACCTTTTACAAGATGGTTTTTTCAGCTTCCGCTTCCCCTGCTTCCAACATTTTTACCAAGCCGTATTCTTATCCTTACTGCTTTTTCAATTGCCACACTCTCTGTATTTGGATTATCTATATTTATAGAACACAAGGAGAATAAAGACCAAAAACTTATGCTTAATATTTTTTCTTTTTTCTGCATAGCTTTTTTATTAATTGCTGTTTACGCAATTTTATTATTGAATTACAGCCATATCGAATTTTTCAAACAATTAAATAACTACATAATCAGACAGGGATCATCTCCAACTAAAATAGACATACTAGTCATTCTAAAAAATCTTATTTTACCTTTCATCATGCTTTTGTTCCTCTTTGTTTTCATACGAATCAAAAAAATACCAAATCTAACTTTGCTTGGGATTATTCTTTTAACTTTATTCGGACAATTTTATTTTCTTAACAAATATCTTGTCGTTGGTTATCCTCAATTTCTCTATCCAAAAAATGCTGTCCTATCTTTCCTGCAATCAAAAAATTCTACGGATAGATTCTTAGCATTTCGCCAACCAATGGAAGAAAATATTTCAACCTATGCACATATCTATTCCATAGAAGGGGCAAATCCTGTTTTTCCAAGACGATATGGAGAACTTCTTTTCGCTGTTAAAAATAATGGAAAAATTATTAAAGACATTCCCCGCATAGAAGCAAGACTTTCAGAACTGGGAGATAAAGAAAGCCCTTTTGAGGACAACAGGAAAATGCGTTTACTTTCACTTCTTGGAATAAAATACGTGTTATATTTTGATGATAACAATCCAAAAAATAGTGATGCAAATAAATTTCCTCAAAATCTTTTTACGCCCATTTGGCAGAATAACAATTGGTACGGGTTTGAATATACTAATGTCTTCCCAAGAGTTTTTCTAGTAAATAAGATATTCATAGAAAATAATCCTCAAAAAAACTTAGATTTAATTTTTGATCCAAAAGTTGATCTTTCAACAACTGTTATTTTAGAAGAAAAGCCTATTGAGCTAAACTCACCTTATAAATTCATCAATCTAGAAAAATCTTCAAATGATTCATTCGCATCTATCACATCTTATGAACCTCAAAAAGTAGAAATTGTTACAAGGAGTGACAAGCCGCAAATGCTTTTCCTTTCTGACAATTATTATCCGGGATGGAATGCGTATGTCGATAATAATAAAACTAAAATCTATCGGGCTAATTATACATTCAGAAGTATCTACTTACCTAAAGGGAATCACAAGGTAACATTTGAATACGAACCAATCTCTTTTAAAATTGGCTCAACAATTTCTTTATTGTCAGTTATCGCAATATTGGTACTCATTATTTTTAAAATAAAGAAAAATAGTATTATTTAATATCCACTTCATATATAAAGGTTGCTTGATTTTCATATATTTTATATACATATTTCATTTCCTCAAGAAGATTTAAAGAATAAGGACTATAAATAAAAACGACTTTATTATTTCTTAATCCCTGTCTTATCTCTTTTTGAAGATTTATGTATTCTAAAGAATTATTCATTGGTAAATTATTGAAAATAACAATCTTACGGATAAAAGCTATTCTTGACTTATAATCTAATCCAGTAAAATCTATATATTCATTGCTAAGATAACTTCTTTTGTTGGCAAATGTCACTATCCCAGGCATTGATGATCTGTACCAACGCATCAAATCATTTTGTGTTGCAGAAATATTCTTATCCGGAATCTCTATAAATGTTTGATTGTAATTTCCTTTCTTTTCTAAAAATTGCATTGCTTTGAAGTAAGAACTAGTAAGCGTTAACGCTGAAGAATCAAGTGAAGCAAAATAGACTCTAAAATTATCGTAGGCCGATGGCAATGTTAGGATTAATATCACAATAAAAAGAACTATCTTCAATATTTTGTTATAAGAAAAACTAAATAGTTTATAAAACCCAAATGCGGCAAATAGAGAAACAAAAAATAAAAAATACCATGNCATTTGAATTATTTCAAATACTTTCCCCGATTGAATAAAAAAAAGCGGTATTAGAATAGATATTGACGCCATAATTAGAACTGTAAACGCAAGAAATGAAGGCTTTTTCTTTCTTTGTAAGAATAGCAATGACAAGAAAAACAAACCGACTACTCTTGTACCTAAATTGCCAAAGAAAAAAACATATAAAGAATACAATTCAGTTTCTACCATTCCTTTTACTACAGAGAGCTTTGTAAATGTATATATTTTTTCGTCGTAACGATACCATGGCATATTATCAATCAGTACTTTATGAGGAGCCCACAAAGGCTGAAAAATAAGCTTTGATGAAGAATCAGAAAAAATCCAATAGGTACCAAAAAACAAAAGTCCGATGAAAAAACATGCCTTAAGTAACACATATTTTTTCTTAAACAATTGTAAAAATGTAAAGATTAAAAAACCACCCAAAAGTATTATTCCCGCATATACTTTAAACATAGCTACAAGACCAATACATAAGACGATTGGAGCTAGCCATTTATTTTCCCTTGATTGTAAATATTGATAAAGAGAAAACAAAACCGCAATGATAATTACAATTGATATTGCAAATGGTGGGTTTGTCAAAGAAGATATTGGCTGCTGTATTCCAAAAGCACTATCCAAACTCAAATTCTCATGTCCCCTAAGTCGCAATATAAATGCAAAACTACCACCAAACTGAGTTAAAAAAACAGCCCAAAGACTAATTGATATTTTCTTGCTCCATTTAAACATAAATACATAAACACCCAGTCCCCATAACAAAGCTATAAATAATGGAAAAAAATGAAAATACAACGAAAGAGGAGAAATGGAAAAAATATTACTAATCTTGGCTAGTAAAAAATTATAAAAAAAATGATAACCCTTTAAAATAATTCCTGCAAACCCAGGATGATCAGGGGGAAAATTATTTTTTAATTCGTTGATTAACGCTAAGTGCCATAAATCATCTCCTCTATACGTAATATTATCTCCATATACTCCTGTTGTTAACATACTAAGACTAAAAACAATTGACAAAGCAACTACAATAAGAAGCGGCCAACGATGAAATTTATTAATCTTCTCCGGAAGCCATTTCTTATTTTTAAGAGCAAACAAGCTTATTATTAAAAATAGGGGTAGAATTATAACCTCTAACTTTAACCAAGAAAAAACGTAGGAAATTAAAGTAAACATCATTATGCCGAAAATAAACGGGAGAAATAAATCTTCCGGGGAATTTAAGGAAAGTTTTAATTTTGTGAATAGAAATTTTCCAGGCAAATAAAAACAGATAACGATAGACACTAGAAAAAGCGTTGTGTCTAAAAAATATTGCATATTACTTATACCACTCTTCTGTTGACTTATAGATTGCACTTGGATTTACAAATACCCATCCTTCATTTTCCAATTGGGCACTCGTTGAACTATTTAAATTGACAATTTGATGTCCTCCTTCATTACCATTAATAACTGTCCGCTTTAGCCTTAATTTGTTTGCTTCGATTAGTAATCCAATTTTCATTCCATCATCATCTGTCTGGGAATCGCTATCAAGAAAAAGAACCAAAGGCAAACTTTTATCAACAGTTTTATGCTCAAAATCGTATAAAGCAAATTTCTCGTTTGGAAACTTGGTTAAAAGAGTTTTTTTCCAAGCCTGAACATACATGGACGTATAATTTCCCTCGCTATTAATTTGAATAATATTTTCTTTACTACTTCCAACAAGTAAAACTACAAGGGCTATCATACCCAAACTTTTGTTAATTTTATACAATGAGTAAACGACCCAGCCAGTTAACATAATAATAAAGGGATGAAGAAAAACTATGTAACTATCAAACAAAGGCGTTCTTACATAACGAAGTAGTACTACCATAGTGCTAAAACTTGCAATTAGAATATACCACTCTTTATTTATAGATTTTTTTAAAAAATTATATACTACAATGATCGATAAACTGGTAATTATTATGTAGCCTACTATTTTTTGTCCACCAATTACATGCGCCCACGCATTTGGCCAAAATATGCCTGCATACGTCAACCATCTTCTTCCCAACACATCAAGAGAAATTTTGTACTGATCATAGAGATAATACTGGACCATATTTCGACTATTAAAGAAGTTATTTTGAATCTCGACAATCAATACAGGCAAAAGAGGCAACAATATGCCAACTAAAAGTAGGAGAATCCCTTTTCTGCTTGGCCTAGCAGAAAATATTAAAGTCATCAAAACAAGAAGTAATAGAGAGACTCCCTGCAAATGGATGCTTGAGGCAAGACTTACAGTGAATCCTAAAAAAAATAAATACTTTTTATGTTGGTATTTCGCATATCGAATTGCCGACCAAATTGCAAACAGAGAGACTATCGCAAGAGGAGACTGGTTTGTAAGGTTTACTGATTGAGCAATTTGAGCCGTTGAGACAGCAGCGAATATTCCAATAAATATGGCAAAATGTCTTCCTTCTAATTCTCTCGCCAATAATGCAAGCAATATCACAAAAACAACGGAGATAAGAGTGAGAAATACCCATGGAGCGATAACCGTATTTGGCGATAATGCCACGCCTGCCATAATAAACCAATACCATTCTCCCCCTGTCTGAAATGGACCCGCGGAAGAAAATGGTCCCAAAAGTGGAATTTTGTGAGCCGAGAGTGCGTATCGAGCTACTAGAACATCATGCGCCTGGTCATACGCCAATCCCCATCTATTTTCATAATTATAAAAACGAAGAAGTCCGGCAAGAAGAGCAATGAACAATATACATATTCCAAACCAATGTTTTTTAAAAAATACTTTTATTTTTTCCATGACCTAGTCAGTAAACCTATATTTTAATAATGTCCAAAGCGCTCGTATGCCGTCTTTAACGGTATTAAGTTTTTTTCCTTGATCATAACCACGTGGATTAGTATTAATGGGTATCTCTATAATAGAGTATCCTTTCTTTAGTAATTTCGCAGTAATTTCTGGTTCAAAATCAAAACTGCGTGAATGAAGATCTATCTTATCTACGGCCTTTTTAGAAAAAAGCTTATAACCAGTCTCCATATCTGTAATCCATTGTCCATAAAGTAAACTTGTTAACAGGCTAAGGAATCTATTTCCTAAATAATGAAGGAGAAAACGGAATGTTCTTTCATTTCTTTGAAGATTTGGTAATCGAGCAAGACGCGTCCCATAAACGATTTCTCCATCACCGTTTTTTATTGGGTCAAGAAGCCTCTCTATATCTTTTGGATTATATTCCAGATCCGCATCTTGAATAAGAATATAGTTCCCGATTACATGCTTGATTCCTGTTCTTACTGCTGCCCCTTTACCTAAATTTTTATTGTGCTTGAATACTTTTAAACTTTTAATTTTTAACTTTGCACTTTGAATTACCGATGCAGTAGCATCGGTTGATCCATCATCAATTACCAAAATTTCTTTTTCTATTCCGGGAAGATTAACATCGTTAATCTTCTTTAAAACATCAGAGATAGTTTTCTCTTCGTTAAAAACAGGAATAATAATAGATAATTTCATCTTATGAGACAAAATATTGCTTCTTATTTTTTTCTCTTAAATACGAATTGCTCATTTGTTTTATATACCAAAAGATAATACTTGTCCATTCTTAATTCCTTAATTACTCCTAGAAAGTCTTTGATTCCAAAAAAATTGTTTGGGTTTTGTCCTTCTCTTGTATCAACCACTATATAATCAGCATTATAATTTTGATAATCATCTCTTAATAGCCAAACTTTTTGGTGCGTAAATCTTACTGCCAAATTATTTTGAGTCATTACAGAACTATCCTTTGGAATTTTTGCGATTATCTGGTCTAAAAAATTAAAATCTCCAGTATGTTTATAGAAATCATAATTATACGCAAGAGCTAGTGGACCATGGAGTACAAAACGATATAAAATGAGAGCATTAAAAATAAGCAATATACCAAGATAATTGTTATACTTTGATATGGTTTTGAATTTGTTTAAAAATTTTAGAGTAAACATCGATGAAATTGAAAATATAACTGCTATTTGAGAACTATAGTGTAACCCTAATCCCCATCTCGTCTGTGCATCTCCAGCAAATCGTGTAAAAAAATCCTGAAATATTAGAAACCAGAATGGGGGAGACAAAAGAGGAAGAAAACCAAAACTCAAAAAGCTATAAAAAATCGTCATCCTCTTAATCTGATGACCAAATAATTGCGCTGCCATTTCTTTAGGCTCTAAAGAGAAAAAGGCTAAGTATTGATAAAAACCATCAGAAAAATAGGGAATTATTATTTTTATACTTAAGAATCCCCAAACTAGCGAGATCAAAATGGTTGCAAAACCAATTCTATACCATTCCCTGCGTATAAAAATAATCAGTAATCCTATCCCAACTCCTGCAATAAATATGCTTTCCTTAAAGCCTAAAGTTAACAATAGAAAAACAAAATACCATTTCTTTTTTTTTGCAATAATTGCCCAAAAAAGAAGCATAAGCACAAGTGTAGAAATTGTAATTTCGTGAAAATCGCTTATAATCGCATTTTGAAGCCCTACGAATAAAAAATAACAAACTAAAATACTGAAAGATAAAAAATGATTTCCTATAACTTTTTTTCCTATTTTATATAAAAAAATGCCGCTTAAACCTACAATAATTGCTTGTGCAATCAATAACATTTCGCTTCTCTGAAAAATCCAATAAAAAGGCGAGAGGAGAAAAATAGAGGGACTAAAATGATCAGCAAAAATCCATTTTCCTCCTACTGCCAAGTGATCAATAATAGGAGGTTGTAATTGTGAAGCTCTCCAGATTGCTTGATCGAAAATTCCAAAATCGTAATAGAATACTTCATACTGCCAATATCGATTTAACGAAACCAATATGCCAGCTGCTATAAATACCAAACACAGTGCATACGCAATAAAATCTATATACGTTTTGTTCTTAAGCTTAATCCTATCAAAATAAATTTTAAGTACTTGTCTCATAGATTTACCCCCTTAAAGAACAACATTTACTCTTTAAACATTTCCATAACTTGCCCATCTGTTTTTATAAAATCTTTTCGTACTTCAAATTTAGATTTTATGACTTTTGGCAAAATCATTAATGCCAAAAAAAAGCCAATGAAAAAAGCCCAATCCTTACTAATAAATGCTTTTGCAAAACGATATGGCAACCAAGCTACATATGAAAACTGTAAACTCAAATCTGTTGCGTTTTTCCACACAAAAATAAATTGATTTCTGTATGCGATTATTTTTATTTGAAATGGTGAGTGCTTTCTTTTTATTGATCCCTGCTCATGTTGATGAACCACTATGCTTTTTGGCTCAAATATAATTTGATAACCTGACTTCAACGCTCTGTACGACAGATCAATATCCTCCCAATAAAAGGGGTTGTAGAGCTGGTCAAAACCACCAAGCTTATCCCATATTGATCTCTTAAATGCTCCACTGCCACCACTTACCCAAAGTGTATCCGATTTATCTATCTCTCCTTTTGAGTGAACAAGAAATCCTCTCTGCCATTTACCAATTCCTCTTCCTCGTAAGACAACGCCCGTTTTCTCAATGCTTTTGTCCAAACACCCAACCGCAAAAACTTTTTCATTTTTAAAATGTTCTACTAATGGCATAAGAAAATCCTTTTCCGGCTCAACGTCGGTATTAAGAAGAACTACTATATCTCCTTTTGCATTTCTTACTCCTTTATTAACGGTTGAGGAAAACCCTTTATTCTTTTTATTTTCAAAAAGCACAATAGATAACTTATCGCTCTCTTTAAGATTTGATATTTGGTACTTTATGAACTTTTTGCTCTCATCTCTTGAGCCATCATCAACGATAATAACGTCAACCCGATCTCCTTTTTGTTTTATGTAGCGCATTGACGCATCGATTACTTTTCCAAGGTTTTTTCTTAAAAGATGCTCACCGTTGTAGTTAGGAATAACAATGCTTATATTCATAGTCCAACAGAAAATTCTATGGTATGGAATCCTGCAGACGAAACAAATATTCCCCTAAACAGATAGTTTGTTCTGTAGATCGGGATGATTTCCCCGTCAATCCGAGCAACCCACGTAGGATAAAAAGCGTCGGTCAAAACCAAAAGAGCGCTTCGGTTAGTTTGCGCTTCTATAATAATCTTGTTTTCCGAATAGAATCTGATTTTCGCAGAAGCCTCAAGAGGGATAGAAGGCTTTGTTTGTATGTGGTCTTGTTGTTCCACATCTTGCTTAACTGGCTGATCCACCTCATCTTCTTCTATTCTTTCTATAACCGCTGTTTTCCTAAGATCGATTTCAAAAAGTTTTTCTATTGCTTCTTTTTTACTGCGCGCTACTAAAAATCCTTCAACAAAGAATGCTCGCGATAATACGTTTCTATTTTTATAAACTCTTGTTTGTCCTTCTTGAAAAACTTTGGTAAATTTGGGAGAAGAAATATCCGAAAGACTCAAAAGATATTGTACGCCTAAAAGATCTATTATTTTTGAATTGAAATTATGAGGCGTAATAATTCTATTAAAACCAAACGGCGGATCAATACTTGGTTTTCCTCTTTCTGAAGCAGCAATAAATTCCGCGTATCGTTTAAGATATAAAGGATCATATCCATCAATGCTTTGAATCCGATAATACGACGCGAAGTTGGGAGGAAAAATCCTTGAATCAGTGGTCATAACCCTACTGTTTCCTACTTTCTTCTGTAAAAAATCAACCGTTTTCGTTTGGGGAAACAGATACTCTTTGTTGGTAAAAGGGGTAAACTTCCGGCCGAAGCGAAAAAGATCAAAAACGGCAAGAAGCAAAAAAAGGGCATATAAAGCGGTACGCATTTTTTGCGCTTTTGAGAAAACAGCAGAAAGAATAATTACCACGGAGCTTGCNAAAAGTAAACTCGTCGGTAGTATAAGATTTCTTTTCAGCACAAGAATACTTTCTTTAGAAACAAGGGATAGAAAACCATTCCCCCATAAAACAAAGAGCCACAGTGCTAAAAATAGAATCCCCAAAAATAACAAGGGGTAAATGATCTCTTTTTTGCGTTTTAAGAAGTGATCAAATCCGAATGAAGCTAACAGAGCAAGACTAAAGTCGGTAATAAACAAAAGACGTGTGGGTTGAGCCATTGACAAAAACGGAATGTCCCAAAGATACGGAATCTTAGCAAGCGTGGTTGGAAACCCAAAGATAAGAGACACAAAAAACAGTGTTCCAAAAAAGAGCGTTTTCTTATCATGTCTAAAAAATAAAGCAAATAACGCCATGATCAAAGGAGCGATCCCCACGTATCCTACGAACTCTGCATAATTCCAAACACCCCAATAATTAAGCGTTGTTGGGTTACCAAAAAAATCGGGAGCAATAAACTGAATGGCATGCTGCCAGGGAATAAACCAGCCTTCTTTCTGCCAGAATACCTGATCGATATCTCGAGCAGAAAAACCAATAAGCTGAAACGCGTGATACCACTGGAGAAAGGTTATGGCAATTCCTAACGCAAGGGGGATAAAGAAAAGAAAAAATGTTTTTCTAGAGGGCTTATGTTGTATCCATCTTACAACCCCGTAAGAAATTGCTACCATCGACAGATAAAAAAACGTTTGTAGATGGCCGGCAAGAAACGCCATCACCAATGAAAATAATAATCCGCTTTGCCAAAGGAAAAGTTTTTTCTTATCTGTGGCAGAAAGATATATTTTGTCTATGCAAAGGAGGATAAAAGGCAACCATAAACCAACGTGAAGAACAGTTCCCCATTCAAGCCATGCAATTGAAAACCCACCAAACGCAAACGTAAAGGATCCTAGAAATCTTGGCAAAAGCTTTATTTTCAAATGATCCAGATAGAGATACAAGAAGAATGAGGCAAGAAGCGGCTGCAAAATGATTAACGTAGTCCAACCTACATGAAACGGAATGATAAAAAATAATATGTTTAATGGATATAAAGAGGCAGCCTGAACTCCCCCAAGAAGAGGAACACCGGCCATTTCATACGGATTCCATAAAGGCAATTTCCCCTCCCTCATGAGAGACACTGAGAGACTCCGCCAAGGATATTGTTGCCTCACCGGATCCGTAATGAGGAAATTCTTAAACGGGATTCCGTTTGGATATTGATCGGCGTAAGAATCACGAAACGGATGATACAAACCTACAATAGTATCTGCGGGTATTGGCAAAAATCCTTTGGTAAACACATCTGCAAAAAAAAGGCATACGCCAATAACAAGAACTCCTATGGGTAATAATTGTTTTAGTCTCATTGCTGAATGATGTGGCTTACCTCCGAACAAAATCTTTGATTATTAAAAAGCTCTGCCCGCTCTACCGCACGCAAGGACATGTCTTTCCAAAGCTTCTCATCTTCCATAAGTATTTTAGTTTTTGTCTGTAGGTCTTTAAGGGTTTTCCACAGAAATCCGTTTTTCTCATTCTCAACAATTTCTGCCTGCCCTCCCGCATCAATGACAACAGGAACGCATCCTGCACCCATTGCCTCAACTGTTGAGATCCCAAAATGCTCCGCATATTCTGGATGCGTAATTAAGTCTTCTCCAAAACCGGAAGCATGCCAATAGATTTTTGATCGTGAGTAAATATTCCAAAGATCTTCATTTGATTTATTGAGAACGAACTCAATAGGATAGCCTTGAGCGACTTTTTTCAGCTTTTCAAACTCGTGAACGTCTTTTTCTTGAACGCTAACCGCAAGAGTAAATTTCCAGTACGTTAAGCCATTGTCTACCATCTTCTTAAACGCATCTATCATGACACTCTGTTTCTTGTAGTCTCCTATTCCGACATTTTTGACTCTAAATCTTCCCACATGAAGAATTATATTTTCTTTTGCAACTTTCTTTGAATGCAACTCAATAGGAGGATATATAACATGCGCAATAGTATGAAAGGCTCTATCTATAAAAGACTTTGTAAATTGCGAGTTGCAAAAAATTCCATTCACTCTACGAAACTTTAATTTCGATTTGAATGAATGTACAGATACATGTTGCATCGGTTGTTGGAAATGAAGAAAAAGTTTCTTTGAAAGCACAAAGGGGATACTACCGTCGCTTAATAGGATGATTACATCATACGACCTGGTTTTAAGAACTCTTTCTAAAAACGGCACTCCGGGAGTAAAGATGTTTTTAGTGAAACAGACACCAGAGAGATCTAATGAGAAACGCTCCAACAGCACTTCTACATCTTTGTAGTTGTCCCAAAACACAAATACTTCGTGACGCCTGGAGAGACACTGAGCAATAGTCATCATGTATTTCTCTCCACCTCCAAGATCGTCTAGATAAGGATCAAAAATGCCAATCTTCACAAATATAATTGTAGCAACTTTTGCTTTTGTTTGAAAGGATATGGTATAATAAAAGGCAGATGAACTCTTTGAATCAGCTTCCTGTTCCCCCGCTATTGTTTTATTCGCTTTATACCTGGTCTATGATATGGAAGGGTATTGCGTTATGGCATGCCTCAAAATATCAACAGAGGAATTGGTTTGTTGCTATTCTTGTTTTACAAACCGCGGGCATTCTTGAGCTTGTATATCTTTTTCTTTTTGCCAAAGAGAAGCTCTCGATATCAATTATTCTCACTTGGTTTTCCCGACGCTTTTCCCCAAAAAAATAAACTTTTATACCAAAACTCCACCATAGACTCCCCTTGCGGAACAACTACCGCCCGAAAGGCATAATTTGCCCTATATATTTTTTCTCTCTTTCCATTTATGGAAACCTTCCAATTGGGATAGTAAGGATCTGAAAGAAATAAAAGAGCGGGCACATCCGAAATGGTTTTTAGGATAATCTTTTGTGGTGTGTAAGAAACAACAGTAATGCTCCCTTTTCCTTTTGACAGATTAACAGGAATTTTTTCTTCCAGAATAAGCCGCTGCCTAAAATCAAAATCCTTCGAATAAAATCGTCTGAGAATTTGTTCGCTACCACTGATTGCCTCATAGTCATAAAAGAGAGTGGCTCTTTCCATAGCTTGCCGATTTTTAAAAAGTTGGAATAGCTCGTCACGGTAGACAAGATCATACTTATCTTTTTTCTCCCACACCGGATAGGCCCACAATTGATCCGTATCTGCAATCGGATGAAAAAACAACGTTACCCCCAATAAATCAAGGACTCGATCAGTGTAAATTCCCCTGCGATCAAGCTTTACAACGGAACGCTCTGCCGGCAATAGGTCTCCTTTTGCCGCCCGTATAAACTCCCCATAGCGTTCAATATACAAAGGGTCATATCCTTCAATAAGAGGAATACCATAATAACTTCCGATTTGATTCCCCACATTTCCAAAAAGTCTTCCAAATCCAATTTCTTTTTCAATAGCCTTGATTATGGGAACGTCGGGAAACGCTAGCCTTTTAGGATCAAACGGCATCCATTTTTGAGCAAAACGAAAGCTATCAAAAGACACGCCCAGAAGAATAAAAAGCGCAAAAACCATGCTTTTTTTTGTTCTTAAAGAAATTATAGTCATACAAAGAAAACCAAATAAAAGAAGGGTTGGGAGGACAAAATTTCTCTTTGCCACAATCTCCCACTTGAGAGGAAGAATGTTGCCGAACAAAACTATAAGCCATACTACCCCAAAAAGAATCATTATAGTGGCAAGGACGGAAACTAAACGGATAAAAGATTTTCTCAAGAAAACGTAAGGTGATAAGCTGGCATACCCAAATCCCGCAAGGATAGAAAGAGAAAAACTAAAAATCANTATAACACGAGAAGGGTTACTCGTTGATACCACAGGTATTCCCATCCTTCCTAAAAGCATCTGCACAGGAGAATCAACTGCTAATAATAAAGATACTATTGATATAAAAAGAAAAAAGTAGGCCGTAGTATTTTTTTTCAAAAGCGCAACAATCGCCAAAGATAGAGGGATAATACCAACAAAACTTGACCACTCCGCATAATATCCAAACCAATCGTTTCTTGTAACAGGATTGCCAAAAAAGTCCGGCGCAAAAAGAGTGACAAGGTAATACAAAGGTATCCCTCCTCCTCTTATGGAAAATCCGCTGCGGGGAGATTGCAGGTATAACTCGATTGCAGGAATGATTTGAATAAGGGAAATAAAAATTCCAACAAGAAGAGACGCAAGGCATATCGCGGAAAATTTAATATTCTTTTTGAGAAAGGACTGAAAAAGGAAGTAGAAAAATACCAAAGAGAACGCATAAAGACTTGTCTGAAAGTGACCGGAGAAAAACGAAGTCGCAACGGATAACGATAGCAGAAAAAAATAAACGAATGAGGGTTTTGTAAACAGTTTTTGCAGAAAATATAACATGAACGGCAGCCACGCTATTGCCATAGATAGCGTTCCATACGCCATCCATACCACCATAAAACCGCAAAACATGAATGAAACCGCGCTTATGAGAGAAGAAACGCTATCAAGCCTTAGGGAACGGGCAAAAAGATACATGCCATACCCGGCAAGAAGGGGCTGAAAAAGTATGACAATGCTCCATGCGTCAATAAATGGGAGCAGGAAAAACAAAAGATTAAAAGGAGAAAACACTGCTGTTTGAAAATTAGCAACATGAGGATTTCCGGAAAAACTGTAGGGATTCCAATACGGAATCTGTCCGTTTTTTAAACTTTCGATCGCAAATTGTTTCCATGGATATATCTGATCAATAATGTCCGGCATTGCATTATTTTTAATCGGTCCCCAAAACTCATGATAATAACTCCACGGAGGAAAAAAATTTACTTGATAGGTTGAGGGGAAAGGAACAAAACCTTTTATAATATAGGGTGCCGCAAACACGATGCCTATTAAGAAAATCCAGACAATTGGAAAAAGCTTTGTTTGTATTAACTTTTGAATTAAGACAAACGGATTCATTATTTTCTCTTTTCTCTCTCCTGAAGTTCCCAAAGGCGGGCGTAGGTTATAAATATGCTGAATGCCTGATATATGCTTTCGATTAAACCCATAGCTCCAACCTTCCACCCTCTCTGTTTTATATACGAATTAAAAAAAGCAGTAAGTATAACTCTAAAAAAACGCCATGCAGACATTTTAGGATGATTGGATTCAAATCGGAGCTCTGCTTCTACTTTTGACCATTCAATTGTTTTAGCCACCATAGATCCAAGGTCTCTATGGGTGTAATGGAGAAGAAATCCATCAAGTTCTCCAATGCGCCCTTTAACCACTGGACTTTCGTGCAGTACTCCCTTCCATTCCACAAGAAGGTTCTTTTTAAACAAGCGCTCAAGTCTTTCAATGTACGGCCATTCATGATTTCCCAGATAAAAATTTTTTCTTTTGAGCCGATACGCGGCAAAAATGTTTTCTCTTTCAACCTGATTTTTAATAATAAACGACAAGTCCGGAGTAATCCGTTCATCCGCATCAATATACAGAACCCATTCAGTTGTAACGTGACGGAGCGCTTCATTTCTCATGGCAGAAAAATCATCACTCGCGTATTCAACAACTTCTACGCCTTTTTTCTTAGCGATTTCTACTGTACGATCAGAAGATTTTGCATCGATCACTAAAATTTTCTCGCAAAAAGAAAGAGAGTCTAGACATTCTCCAATCATTTTCTCTTCATTTTTCGCAACTACAATACCGGTAAGTTTGTTCATACGAGATCTTCTAAGTACGCCATGCAAAACGGAATAAGCATTTCTTCTTTTGTTAACCCACCATGATGTCCACGCAGGTTAAAAAACTCACCCGCAATATGCTCATACCAGATCGTATCATTTTTCTTGGGCAAAAGTATTATGTCTCCACAGCGTTCTAAAAAGCGCGTGCTTGGTTTTTTTACTCCAAATAAGTTTTTCTCTATTGCTTCCTTCACAAAAAGTATATGCGCCTTATCACCATAGGAGCGATTAAGATAAGCATATGCTTTTCTTATTACATCTTTTTTACACATAATAAAGATGTCTCGAGGGCTTCCCCATGGAAGAATTGTTTTACCACGAGGGCTCTTTGCTAAGAAGCGCTGGAAATGGGTATCACTGCTTAAATATATAGTTTTTTGAGGATCAACGGGAACCTGACCATGATCGGCTGTTAAGAGAAGCACCGTATCCGCCGCGTGCGCTTTATCCATAGATTGCACCAACCCTTTCCATAACGCATCAAAAAATAGCATTGACTCAACGTTGTATTCATATGAGTCAGGACCAAACCGGTGCCCCTGTGAATCAATGTCTGCCCAATATACATAAAAAAAGGCAGGTCCTTTTTCATTTTCTAAAAGAGCCTTTAATTGACCAAGAAGATCAGAAAGGTGGCTATATCCAATAGTTTGAGCATCTTTTGATACAAGAGAGGAATAGGTGCTTCCCGTAATACTTGCGTGTCGAAACACATAAGAACGGACACCTTTCTTTTTTAGCCGTTTGAAAATTGTGTTATTGATCTTAAAAAGAACTTCTCCGGGAATCCCCCTCTCTCGTAAAGATTCTGCTTGTGCATTCTTCCCAAGAGGAGCAAAAGGAAGTGTTTGAACAACCTCATCGATTTCAGGAAGATAAAGATTCCACTCAAAAAGGCCATGTTCTTGTGGAGTAAGAGCGGTTGCAACGGTGGTTAAAGCGGACGCCGTGGTGGAAGGAAATACCGTGGTAATGGGAAAAAGGCATCCCGTAACTTTTACCGCTTTGAAGAAGTCGTAAGATAAGGCAATCTTTTTATACTGACTAAATCCAAATCCATCAATAAGAAAAAACACTACTTTTTTCGTTTTTTTAGTAAAATGCCTTGGAAGAGGTAAGGACTCTTTCTCATCAAAACCAAAAAAATTTAGCGTTGTGCAAACCGCATTGTATAAAGAAAAGTCTTGATACTGGGGGTATAACAATCCATCACGTTCTTTCTTCGTGAGGTATGCTTCTATTTCTGAAGGATTCATCGCTCAAAACTCTGAATAACTTCCTTTCCCAAGTCTTCCTAAATAAAAATCGATTATTCCCCGTTTCTGCCAATTTCTTCCCCTTAGTAAAAGAGACAAACTCTCTTTAAGAAGAACTGCTTTCTTTTCTAGAGGCGCGTATCTCATGCCAAACAAAAGCCTGTTTCTTGCGATGTAATAGTCTTGAAGAGAAGATCCCGATCCTCCGGCTGATGCTGCGTTTTTATGCCAAAGTATTGCTTTTGGAACAAATAAAATTCGATATCCTGCTTTTTGCACTCTTTTGCTAAAATCGCTATCTTCATAGTAAAGAAAGTACGCAGGATCCAAGAATCCAACCTTTTTAAATATCTCTGTTTTAACCAACATACAACAACCCGTGGCAAATTCTGTTTCTTCAGCCTTGTTGTATTGACCATGGTCAATTTCATCAACTCCCCTATGAAAACCGATGACGTTATTCCAATCAATAAGTCCTCCCGCATACCAAATGACTTTCCCCTTCTCATCTTCTGAATAACGATCTTTATGAAACTCGTATCCCTTTGCAAAGTAAATTTTTGGGACAACAATACCCACTCGATCGTCTGAATCGGCAACGCTTAAGAGCTCACGGATCAGATTCTTATCAATAATTGTGTCATTGTTTAAAATCAAAACGTGCGAAGCCCCTTTTTCGATTGCTTTTTTAATGCCCTTATTATTTCCTTGAGAAAATCCCAAGTTTTGATCGTTATAAATAACCGTTATGGGAAGATTAAGAGATGGAGACTTTTGAAATGGCTCTTTGGACCCATTGTCAACCACAATGACTTCGATGGAATCCTTTTTGTTTAATGATTGAATGCTTTCTAGGCACTTAATCGTATCTTTCTCTCCGTTATAGTTAAGGATAACAATACCAATTTTCATTTAGTACGTGAGAATCCGAATGCGAGATTGAAGAAGATTTGCCTTGTCTTTGAGCTGGGTTTTCATCTGTACTTGATAGAGTTTATTTCCTTGATCAAGAGTTATGGGCTCAGAGGTCAGAAGCTTCGGCTTACTCCCCTCAAGGGAAACTTCGGAAAACCAGACGGGGTGCTTATCCGTTGTGTTAAAAAGCCGAGCGTATACTTTTTGATTTCCGTTTGGGATTTGAAGAGTTGCCTCAAAAACCGCCTGTTTGATTTTTCCATAATTTGTAGTGTCTATATATGCTTGTACGCCATCTACGTCCGCCCAATCAGATGTGGCATTTGAACCGGACCCTAACGAAATATAATATTCCCTAACAGAAGAAGAAGCCGTTTCGTTAAAAGATTCGTTTGTATTATTTCCGAAGGAAGGACTGGAACTTGCCAATAGCATTGACGCCGTTGCCTCTTGAATAAGAGATACGCAAGATGAGGAACAAGAATCTTGAGACGGTGGAAGTCTTTCAGATATCCTCATATCAACCTGAGCAATATCATCTTCTGTTTCTCTGTTAAGCATTGTCTTAAGAAGAATCACGTCCACGAGAATAATGTTCCCAATAATAAGTCCTCCGAGAAAAGGCAATAGAACAAAGAGGGATTTCATCGTTTTATTTTATTCACCAAGAAAAACCAAAGTTTGTCTAAAGGATTACTTGCTAGATCTTTTCGCACGTTCGTGAGCCAATATCCAAATTCACGGCGCTGATTTTTGCATTCTTTCTCTAGCTCAAAAAACAACTCTTTTCCGATCTGTTCTTTAAATTTTTCCTGCTCCCATAAATGACAAAACACGACAAAGTGATAAAACGCCATAAGAAACGACAAAACAAATCCATGAAAACCATCTTTGTATCCTTGCTGGGCGAAGAACCTGCGCAAAAACTCTTTAGCGGGGAAACGAATCGCATCAAGATAATTAAACACATACCCCTTGCGCGTAAGATTGTAAGCCTCATTGGGCGCATAGATATTGGCGAGTTTATATAAAAACTGATGGATCGTTTCGTAGTTATAATGAAGGATATGCTCGTTTAATGGTTCTATTTCTCCTTTAATCTGAACCGTTTCGTGCACGTGATGCTCCTCAAATATCCCAAACCCTTTGCGAAAAAGGCGTAATTGGTAGTCCGGATACCAACCGGCGTGCTCCATCCATTTACCAAAAATGATGTTTTTTCTGGGAATTTTATATCCATGAATTTGTTGGTTGGGATTTTGCAATAGCGCTTGGATTTCTTCCCGTAACTCCTTGGTAATTCTTTCGTCCGCATCCAAACAAAGTATCCAATGACTGCTTGCTTTTGAAAACCCAAAGTTTTTATTAGTATTTAACATTGGGTGGTTTGGACGGGTAAAAATCTTTGTTGTATATCTACGCGCAATCTCGGCTGTCTTATCGGTTGATGAGCTATTAACAAAAATGATCTCATCCACCCAAGAAACAGACGCAAGGCACTCTTCTATCTTTTTCTCTTCATTGTAAGCGGAAATAACCGCTGATATTTTTTGCATGTTAATGAATAAAATACCTTCTTATTAAGCTCAGTTCTGAAAGGATTTGGTTTCTTGCCACAAGAAACATCACCCCTATATACACTATAGCACCAAAGAGAATAATCATAAAAAATGTAAGAAAATCTCTTATTACAAAGGGAGTCATGAAATACAGAAATACTCCCATAACAAGAGAGGCAATAAGAGGATACTGAATCATCCGTAACACGCGAAACTTGATGTATTGCTTTGCTATCCAAACAACCAAAACAACCGAACACGCGATAATAGCCGAGGACAACGCAACCCCGTTAAAACCAATTGCAAGAATCGCTATGGGAGTCACCACCCATGTGAGAACCGTCCAAAATATCATAAAATATAGTGTTATTTTTATTCTTCCAATAGCGTTTAGCGCGTTGGTCAGAGGCGTTGAGATTGAAGAAAGAAGAGCATTAGTTGCAAAAAAAGACAGAGAAAAAAGCGCAGGCTCCCATTTTTGATAATGGGGAACCACCTCAAGAAGGTAGGGGGATAAAAATATAAGCCCCACAAAAGAAGGAAAAATGAAAAATGAGACCGCGAATAATGCTTTCTCTACCCCAACCGTAAGCACTTCTTTTTCATTTTGCAAACGAGAAAAGGACGGGAATGTTATGCGAATAACATTATCCATAATAAGCCTTAAAGGAGTAAACGCAACTTTTTGAGCAAACCCAATATATCCAACCTCAGCAAGAGGAAGCACTTTTCCCACGTANACCACCAAAAGATCGTCTTTGATAAGTGCCAANAGNCTATTTAGCTGAAAAGGAATACCAAAGGANANAAGACGCTTTGCGGAGTTTTTGGAAAAGCCTATTCCGATGCGCCAAGGAGCAATCAGATAAATGGCNATAAGACCGGATACGCCCCTTGCGAGGACAGCAATGGTGAAACTGGTTATGCCAAAGCCTTTTATGGCAAATATTAAGACGGTAACATTAAAAAATAACGTTTCTACTATTTCGGGAATAATAAGCTTCTGAAACCGCAACTCCCTCTCTAAACGGATTGAGGGGATTGTTTTGAGAGAAGAAAGGAAAAACGCGATAACAATCGCTTGAAATAAATATATTCCCTCACCGTCCAATTTATAAAAAACGCTTATCTTGTCAGAAAGCAAAAAAGCAACAGCAACAATCGTAATTACCAAGGCTTGCTGAATAGTAAAGGTAGTTTTTAGATCGCTATCGGTGATTGGTTCTTTTTTTTGGATAAGGGATGCGGCAAGACCGATATCGGAAAAATAAGAGAGAAACGGTATGACTGCTGAAACGACAAAAAATATTCCAAAATCCGAGGGAGAAAGAAACGCGGCCAAAAATAAACCGGTAACGGCGCTAATAAAACGGACAACGAATGTCCGAGACACAAGCGCAATAATTCCGTGAATTGAGCGTTTGGTAATCGTTGCTATATCAAGCTCTTTCATGGTATTTTGTTAATCTGTGTCCACGGTTTCGTCCACAAAAGTCGCCACATAGCTTTAACATCTCCCCATATGGTTGAGATGAGCCTCACTGTAGAACCGGGGTTATCAACCCAATGGATTGGCTCTTCGTATATTTTGTAGCCGCTTTTTTCACCCACAATAAGAAGCTCGCCATCAAAAAACCAGTCATCATCAAGAACCTTAGGGATAAGTTCATCAACTACTTTTTTCCTAACCCCTTTAAAACCACACTGGGCATCGCTAAAAGTGGTTTTGAATAAGAGCCGGATAAATATAAAGTTAAGGGCCCGAGAAGTAAATTCCCTCAGAGGAGTCCTTCCTTCTACCACTGCTCCCTGAGCAAGACGGGAACCAATCACCATATCGTATCCTGCTTGAAGGCGTTTCAACATGGATGGTAGATGCTTAATATCCGTAGAAAGGTCAAGATCCATATATACGCACAGATCCGATTTGGACTTGCTCCAAGCCCGCTTCACCGCTCTTCCTCTTCCTTTTTCTTCTAATCGAAAAAACGTGATATGAGGATATTTCTTTGCAAGCATTGCGGCAATAATGGGAGTATTATCAAACGAGGCATTATCCGCAATGGTAATATTCCAACGATACGCATTAAGATTCTTTTCACAAAACGAATACAGTTTTAGGATATTACGCTCTAGTTCTTTCTCTTCGTTATAAGCAGGAACTACTATCTCTACGGTTACGTTCTTCATTGTGTTCGGCGCTTTCTCGCTCGTGCGTACATTATACCAAGAGCAAGAACAAAGACGCTAATAAGAGAAACCGCATTTGCCGCTTTTTCGATGCGAGTCTCCTCTATATACATCTCTAATGCACGAACTCCTTCAGTAACTTGAACAATTATTCCCTCGTTTATGGGATTTACCTCCCCCTGTTTCCCATCAAGTTTTACCTTCCAAAAAGGAAAATACGCTATATTCACAAGAACGATCGAGTCTGTCGATGATGTGATACGCGCTACAATCTTATTCGTTCTTCGTTCTTCCGTTTGTATGACCGCGTCTCCTCGTAGAACGGCAAATGGTTTTTGTGAAACATCCCCTGGTGCATGCGGCTTGAGAAATCCCTTTGGCATATATTCATCGGAAATCCTTGAGGCAGACCACTGCAAAAAACGTGGATCGGTATATTCAGATACACTTTTTAAAATGGCGTGCTGGGGAACAAAAAGTTTTACGTTAAAAACCAGCAAGGCTCCAACAGAAATTGCTGTAAGCCCAAAACCCACAAGACGGATGCGAAATGTATTATTGATAATGTTTGAAACCTCAGCTATAAAAAAACCTGCGAGAAGCGAGGCAAAAAAAGAAGCAAATAATAAAAATCTCCATGGATATTGAATAAAAGCCATGAGGGATAACGCCTCCCATAACGGTCTTGACATTTCAAGCATGAATCCAACAGAAAGAAGAAAAAACAAAAAGAAAATTCTTACATAAAGAGTGCTTGTATTTTTTTGTTTCTTCCAAAAAAAGGTTAAGAAAAATGCCAGAAAGGCATATAATATGTGTAGCTTTCCTATCTTAAAAGAAAACCCGTCAATGCATCCCGGAATCGATCCTCCAAATCCCCAATTGCTTTCCCATAGCTGATACACACAAACAAAATGATCTCTAAAATCCGCCCCCCCGCCGATTTGAGATAATACGTTCGTATAGCCCATTTCAAAAAGAGCAGGCAACCAGTAAAAAGCGGAAAGTGAAACTCCAAAAAAAATAGCGTATAGTGAGTAACGCACCGTGTATAGTTGTTGGTTTCGGTAAGCAATGTAAGCATATAGCAATGTCGCAATGAGTATAAAAGGCGTCACCATCATCGCGGTGAGATTATGAGATAAAATAATCCCCGCGTATCCTAATGAACCAATAGCAACCCATTTCCATACGTCATTTTGAACTTCAAGCTGCAATTTTGAATTATTGAATATTTTATAAAACCCCAACGCCACCAAAGGAATAAACGCATACGCCCATATTTCTCCCACTGCTCCTCTCACATAGATATCAACCGCGTGATACGGAGCATACACATAAAACGTTGATGCGACGACTGCGCCTGTTTTTCCCACCAGATCTTTTGCAAACCAATACATAGACACTCCCGCAAGAAGAATACCTATGACCATCATAAGTTTTGTTGCAATAAGCGCATCAAAACCAACAAGAGTAAAAAACCCACCAATATAGTAGGCTCCCGGAGCATAGAAGTTAAAAATAGGATAGCCGTATCCGTATCCAAGATTAAAAACCCATCTAACAGGAAACATTCCATCTTTTAAGGCTTTACCCATCTCAAATACTCTTGCTACTTGAGCACTATCATGTATTGGGAAAAAGCTTGAAGTGAAAAAAGACGAAATAGAAAAGATGGATATAACAACTATTAAAATCAAGCTTAAATACTTTCTTAAAAAAAACATATTCGCTTATAGTACGTTAAACTTATAAAACTTTGAGAATATTAGTAAGCCTAGCATTGATACGACAGAAATAAAATTGGCAAAAAATCTAAATGATGTCTCCGAAAAAACAAATTTCACAAGACTATTTTCTTTGGTAAGCAGTACATCCATAACGCCATTATCATTTTTGTAATTAATTTTAGCTTGCTTTCCGTCTATAAATAATTTCCATCCGGGGTAATAAATTGTATTTACTCGTACTCCAACCTCGTTATTCGCAGTAATATTAAATGACAATTTCTTAGAATTATAGATTACATTACTTATTTTTCCATCTCCCCTTATTACTTCAACCTTTTTATCTGGCCTTTTATTTGGCAAATTTTTTACCCAAAGCGGGGTATATTCTATTGAAGATGTAGTCGTAGAGTCATTTGTCATATAAAATTCATCTCCTCTGTTAAGATAACTCTGAGGGCGGGCAAAGGGAAGAAAAAGAAAAACTGAGATTACCGAAAGAGCAAGTAATAAATATTTTATAAATCCTGCCTTTTGAACCAAAAATCCTGATAACAAACTTATTAAAAATCCGATCGGTGCGAGCATTGTCCATGGATAATTAATTTCTGATAATAAAGGCAATCTCCAAATCAAATCTGATTGAGGAAATAGAAAAAATATTAAAATAAATAAAATTAATACTAAAATAGCTGCGTACCTAGATTTAGTCTCCTTTAAAGAATCTCTCTTGTTTTTTAACCAAGAAAAAATCAATAACAATACAGATAAAACCAGTACCGCCAACTGCGGTAAACCAAGCTGGTAAGAAAATCCATTCTTATCTGTTGGACTTCCAAACCCCCAACTTGGTACAATAAGTTCTTTTGCGTCAACGTAATAAAGATTTCTATCTGTAATTGGCACTACGGATAACAGTATATTCTTTTTTTCAGCAATTGCCGGCATCCAAAAGAACGCGGAAAGAGAAAGACCAAAAAAAAATAGGATCAACAAAGGAAGTATAATTTCTTTTTTGCGTTCTATAGCTATAAAACATATTGAAAATAATCCAAAAACAAGGGTAAAAAGTATCGCCATAATATTATGGGTAATTATAAGCATGGCGAAAAAAATTGCGCCTATTGCTATCAAAGACTTTGAGTGATGGTTATTAATTATCTTGACTAGAATATAAAAAATTGCCGCAAAAAAAACAAAGGCGAGTGATTCACCGATAGACCCGCGGACATACAAGTCAACCATTCTATAAGGAAGATAAATATACAATAAAGCGCTCGAAAATCCCGCAAGTATGCTTCCCCAAAGCTCTCTTGACGCTAAAAACATAAACAGAGCGGAAAGCGGAACGGTCATCGCAAAGATTATTTTGACACTGTCAACAAAACCAAACCCTAGAAGGTGTAAACCTGTTCCCAAATAATAAGGGAAGGGATAGGCAAAGTTAAAGAGAGGATATCCGTAACCAAAGTTTAGATAACCGCTGTAACGTGCCGGAAATTGGTGGTCTCTTATTTCCCTAAACATTTCAGCCATTCTAACGACTGCCCACTCGCCATCATGAGTTGGAAAATAGCCTTGGTGAAAAAAAGGTAAGATAACTGGCAAACTAATAATCAATAAGAAAAGAATAATATAAAAATATGCTTTTTTACTCATGTCTGTGCAATTCGGAATGCTATACTTCCATCAAGAAATTTTATTTCTTTAATAATCTTTGCATTGTTTGGAATTTCCTTAGGCATGCCAATAAACAATGTATTTTTCAAATTTTTATCCCTGCCCCAATCAATATTTCGAAATTCATATTTGCCGATAACTCTTTTAAATCGATCCAGTTGCTCGTTACCATTATAATCCCAATTTTTCTGATACCAGGAAGGATCAATTTTATTGTAAAAAAGATAATAAATATAGGGCTGATCATACATATAGGTCATGACAATCTTGCTATACTTATCCTCAATTTGACCTATTTCTTCAAAAACTTCCTTATACCCATATTGCCAAAAATACCCATACTCAACAGGGGTATGCACATAATATTGATGCAAATAATAGACCGCATTAAGTAAGAGGGAAGATATGATAATAAATATTATTGATATTTTAACAAGTGGATTTTTCAAAAGCATTATTTTTTCCCATAAAAACACCACGCCTGCAGCAGTAAAAATATGAAATCCTAAAACCATTCCAATTGCCCTTACCGGATGAGGAGTACCGGTTGTTATTGAAGCTGAAATTGGGGCAAGTAAAAAGGACATAAAAAGAATCAAAACTAAACGATTATATTTTCTAAGTAAATAATATATACCCGCTAGGATAAAAGGAATATCCCATAGATAGAGCATTCCCACATTAACCGCATGATGCTGTACTCCTCCATCTCCATGTATAAATAAGAAATCAGGGTTAAAGTGATCCAAATACCCCTTTGCAACTGCAAGCGAATATGTCACACGTCTATTGTGAAATAACGCACCAATATGATCATTATTACTTCTGTCATAATTAATTCTTTCGATTGAAGGATTAATAACTGTTGGGTCTGAAAAAATAGTTACCATGGATAATCGCGCACCTGTTCCAACTCCTGTTCCTAAAAAACTATTCCAAATCGGAAAGGATAAGAGAAGAAGTATCACTAAGGAAATTATCGCTTGTTTTTTAAAATTTAAAATTCTTCTGAAAAAGATAACTAAAAGTGCTAGCAGAAATAAAGGAACAAAAAGACGAAAGCTATGATATGAGTACAAACTTAATAAAAATAAGACGCTTGAAAGATAGAAAAAGCTTCCATTCTTGAGTGCTTTGAAAAAAAAGAGTAATCCCGCGATGAAGAAAAATAGTCCGATATTTCCTTCAAAAGCAGCTCTAGAAAATTGCAAATGCCAAGGGGAAATTGCAAAAAGAAATGCCGTAATAAGTGAAACAGTTTTAGATAGAATTTCTTTAGTCAAAAAATAAACAGCAATAACAGTAAATACTCCAAATATCGCAGCTGGGAGTCTTACTGCAAACTCGTTAAGACCAAATAGGAAAATTGGAAGAATGTCTAAATAAGCATATAGCGCAGGTTTGTAGTCGTCAAAAGAACGAATGCTTAAAGGGAGTCTGTTTCCGTATTCATCAGCCCCCGTTTTTAAAATTGAATATGCATTATACCCAAGACTTGCTTCATCCCAATTAAGACTTGGGGGATTAACTCCTAACTGATGAAAGCGCAAAAAAGTTCCAATGATTACTATTAAAGCTAGAATAATATAGGTTGTTAATTTTTTATTTAAAATATTAATCATATACAATCTTAAATGCCCTTGTCCCATCTTCTTTGTTTATAAAAGCTTTTTTTCTATCATTTAAATCTTTATTATCTGGACAAGTTCCATTATCTACATAAATAAAACGTCCCCTTAAAAATTTATCGTCCTCTTCTACGGAAGGGCAAGACTGCGGTACAAAGAAAAATTTACCAAAACCTGTATATTCTTTATCTTTGGATGAACCTTCTTTTTGATACAGAACTGGATCAAATTTTGTATAAAAAAGTATCAAGGGATAAATTCCTCCCGCTCCCTTTGTTATGATTATTTTATCGTAATCATTATAAAAACTACTAACTGTTCTTATCATTTCATCAGAACCATTATTTCTATACCAGGTTCTATGCGCCTTTGTGTGAACAAAATATTGATGGAGAAAATATATAAAATTGAATATAATCAATACAGAAAAAACAGCACAAATAAAAATTGTGGCAGAATGCTTTACGTTATTTCTCCAACGTATCAAGCTGATAAATCCATATGCCGCAATTATTTCAATTACGGGAAACATAACGATTGCTCTCTGTAAATTTGGAACATCATCCATTGTAACAGCCGCTGTCATCGGAGCAACAAAAAGCCAAATAACCGGAATTTTATAGAAATGTTTTTTGTGTGTCGCAAGCAAAACAAATCCTATCAAAAAAAATGGTAATTCAGTTAGATAAATCAAGCCTATTCCCGGAATAGAATACCAATTAGGCAATCCTCCTTTTATAAATAAAAATCCCCCTGTAAAGTATTCAAAATAGTTTGATGCATAGGATAACGAATAATTAATAATCTTGTTGTGGAACATTCTCGTAAGCACTATGCCTGAGCCTGCCATTCCATCTTCTCTTATCTGTTCCGCCTTAACGAGTTCTGTCTCTGGAAAACCGAAAATATTAACTTGATTAAAACGACCTACTCCACCCCTAACTAAAAAGATTAAAACCAAAGCAAGAATAGTTACGCTTGATAGTGAAACAATAAATCCATTTCTATAATAATTTCTTGCCTTAAGCCATATAGGAAATGAGTAAGCCGCAAGAATTATAAAAAACAAAGGAACAAAAACACGCGGAGTATGGTAAAAAAAGAAACTTAAAGACAGAATAACAGTTCCCGCAATTATGTACGTTATCTTTTCTTTTTTGAGACTTACTATCACTAAGGAAAACCCTAACAAGATGAAAAAAAGCGCTACAATTGTTTCTGAGCTCGCGCGAGATAGACCAATATGCCAAGGAGAAATGGCTAAAAATAATGCGGTTAACAAGCCTAGTTTTCTATTTTGAAAAATAGATAAGGTAAGAAAAAATATCGCGAAAACAGTAATGCTCCCAAATAATGCACCCGGTAGTCTTGTTGCGAATTCATTTAATCCAAATATCTTAATCGGTAAAATAGTCAGATAGTGATACCCTGAAGGCCTATTATCGCCGAACATATCTATATATAAAGGAAAACGGTTGTTGTTCTCATCTTTTCCTGTTAGAAGAAGCGAATAACCATTGTATCCCAAAGAGGCTTCGTCAATATGAAATCCTACTGGAAATTCACTCAGATTATACAGCCGCAAAAATAAAGCAGCTACAAAAATTATTCCTAAAATAAAATAAACCGATGTGCTAGCTTGTTTAAACATTTATTTTCCTTATCTTCAATATGACCGTAACTAATAAAAGACTTAGTAATGTAATTATGCTTATCTTTAAGCCTAAATCGAAAGAGTCTGGGTAGTACCAAAAAACTATCTCGTGACTCCCTTCCTCAACAGGAACCGCCCTAAATGAATAGTTTGCCCTATATATTCTCTCATTTTTTCCATCAACATTCATCTTCCAGCCGGGAAAATAGTTGTCGGATAAAAACAGAATCATTGGAGATTTTGAAACTGTTTTAAGTACCACGTTGTTCGGGGCGTAGCTTTTGACTTCGACCATAGCCTCATTGTCTTTTTTAAATTTAATTTTTTCTTTTATTGGCTCTTCCAGAATCACTATCTCTCTTAAATCAAGTCTTCTGTCAAGGATCTTTTCAATAATTTTTTCTTTATTGCTCTTGACAACATAATCGGATACTAGAAATATTCTTGGCAATGCTTTTTTATTTTCATAAATCTGCCAAGCCCCTTTTTGCCAAACCAGTTTGTAGGTATCCTCTGGAAACGTTTGATAATCCGGCTTACTATCGGTGTTTTGAGATGCAATTTTATTAAATACATACTTAACTCCTAAGAGATCAAGAATTCTTTGGCGGTAATAGTTACTTCTTAAATCGGAGGCTCCATATCCGGGCGCTAAATTTACATCGGATCGAGGCAAAGAATCTGCAATAGTGCCGTCTTTTGAGGCCGAAGCTAATTCGCCATACCTTTTTATATGAAGCGCGTCATATCCGTCGGGAGAAAAAATTTTTTCATATGTTTGAATATTGGCTTCGATATACCCACTGCCATACCCCCATGACCGATTTATTCCTTGAATGTTTTTGAGATATGTAAAAACTTCCGTTTGCGGATAAACAGATTCTTTGGGGGCAAAAGGTGTAATCTTTTGAAAAAAATAAAAAAGATCAAAAATAGTAAGAGCTAAAACTGCAACAAAGATATATTTTTTTACTCTGCCAGATTGGTGCGAAAATAATAAGAGTGCTATACCCATCAAGAAAATTACCGAAGGCAAAATTAGATTTCTTTTTGATACTGTTATATTTAAAACCCAAGCCGCATTTTGAAAAATAATGGGCGCAATGAATACAAAGACCCATAAGAAACCGTATACACCTCCCGTAATGAGGGCAGTTTTCAATAATGGTTTTGTTTTCTTGCTGTTTTCAAAACTATGTAAACCAAATGCGGCTAATATGCTTGCCGAAAAACAAAAAATATACATCATCCTTGAGGGAACTGCTGTTGAGATAAAAGGAATATTTAGAGAATAAAAAACTCGAGCAATGAATGTGTCAAAGGTTAATAAGTACACGATAATCAAACTTACCGTAAAAAACCATGTAAATACGGTACGCTTCTGAAAGAATCCGTACACCGCAAAGAACAAAGGAAGCACTCCTATATAGGAAACTCGTTCGATGTATGTACCAGAAATCCAATAATTCCTTGTTGCTGGATTACCAAAAAAATCAGGGGCAAATAATGTTGCAAGGTGAAATTGAGGAATTAACAGCTTTATAAATGATGAAGTTTCATAGGAAGACCTTGCAGAATTAAAAAACAACTCAATCATTGGTAATAGCTGTACTGCCGAGAGTAAAATCGGCAGAACAAAAAGGGGAATAAAGATCAGTAGTTTAGTAAACCAATGCTTTCTGTGTTGAACAGCAATGCCAAGCACAACAAAAGCAAAAAGAAAAATAAATAAATAAAAAGTTGTTTGAATATATCCGGCCAGAAAAGAAAAAGTCAAAGCCAGGATAAGAGCAAAAGAATATACAACTGATGTTTTTTGAAGATTTTTTAAACACAACCACATTGAAAGCGGCAACCAAAGAATTGAATGGACTATATTGCCATATTCCATCCAAACAACAAGGTATGATGAAAAAGCAAAAGTTATGCTTCCAAAAAGAGCGCTTTTTATACTAAGGCGAAGTTCGCGAAGCAAAAGAAAAGTAAATATTCCAGCAAGAATTGGTTGAATAATAATGTGTATTGACCACGCGGAAATGAAAGGTAATATAAAAAAAATGATATTAAGCGGATAAAAAGATCCTGCTTGAAGACTAGCCAAATGAGGATTGCCAGAAAAATTGTATGGATTCCATAAGGGAAATTCGCCTTTCTTAAACATGTCTATGGCAAATTCTTTGCCTGGATACAAAAGTTTTAATACATCAAAGTCTTGAGCTTTATGTGGGTATCCACCGGGTGAGTAACCTAAGAAAGGATAGGCGCTATAAGGAGCATACTCTCCGACCAAAAGATCACCAGGAAATGGAACTAAACCAAATAAAATCTTATAAAAAAACAGAAGCGCTATTCCAACAAAGAAGCAAATAACAAAAAAATGAAGCTTCCAAATCATGTATGCCTTACCGCTTTTCGACCTGATACAGACTTATATAAGAACCTTCAACCCCTTTTTGATATCTGACAATCAGCCGAATTGGCCAACCCGGCGGAGGAGTCTGTGTTTGGTTAAAAATAAAATAAACAGGCATCGTTTTCGCTCTTTTCAACAGATCCTCTGGAATATCTTGCGGGACCGGCCAGATTCCTCTTTTTTCTACATTTGTACGATCTCCTAAGTAAATCTCAACCGCATACGTGGGAAGACTTCCAAAAGTTCCCTCACTTGCAACATATATTTTTTCTTTAAGTGCTTGTTCTTGCAAGAACGCTATAATCTGCCGAACCCCTCCTCCTGCCGGCCACTGATTACTATACTGATCAAGATCAAGACGCGGAATTGGGCTTCGTGCAAAATTGGTAAGAATAAAAAAATCCGATCTCAATGGCAGAAATAAAAGAAAAACGAGCATCGCTGCACCAAGCGCTTTGTTGTTTATCCGCTGATAAAGAGTTATCAGAGAAAACGCCGCAAGGGGCAAAAGGAAAATGGCCATAAACAATATAAATCGCGGATAGATGGTTCTTCCAAAAAACGCAAGATATACAAAAGGAGCGAGGAACCAAACGATAAGAAAAGTTTTTTCCCTCCAAAAATCATATTTTCGAATAAAGGATACGTACATCGATATCATCAAAAGGGTAAAAAATAAAAATGGAAAATAAAGCAGTGGCTCNACTCGTACGTTAGTAAGATATTTTAAGCTATCTACGATTCCTAGAATTATTAAAAATACGCCAAATGTTTTCCCAAGAATCCAAAAACTCTTTGCATCATCTTTTTTAGAGATTAAAAACGCACCAATAACAAGAAGAAAAAGCGGGAGCGTATAGTATGTAAGTAACCAATCAAATAATCCTCTCAAGTTGCTGAATACATAGAGGGTTGGGTGCTGAATCCATTCGCTGAGAGGATAAGCAAAGATGGAATTCTTTTCCGAAATAGTGTGAAAAAAAGGAGACAATCGTAAAACAGAGTAATAACCAAAGGCAAGGATGATAGATAATAAAGCAAGAGTAATCCATCTTAGTAAATAAGATTTCCAAATTTTATTTCGCCAGTCCAAAAGGAGTGCCGAAGAAAAAAGGAGAGGCATGCTAAAAAAGGCGCTCGTTTTTGTCAAGGCGCCACCACCCATAATCATACCCAAAAGCAATGCAATATCTAGTCGCGTTGTTTTTACAAGTAAAATTCCTACATACGAAGACCATATCATAAACATTCCAACTAAATTATCGTATAAAGCCATCCTGTCGTAAACAAGCGCCATGGGAAAAACTATATAAAGAAAACTTGAGGCAAGACCAATCCATCTGTTTTTAAACAATTCTTTTCCCAAAAAGAACAAACCAATCATCGCAAAGAACCCCGCAGCAACAGAAACAAGCCGCCCGGCCAAAAGCGGGTCTTCTATAAATCTTATCATAATCATGGTGAGCCAGACAAAAGAAGGTTGTTTGCCGTCGGTGAGAGAAATAAATCTCCACGCGGCATCCTGTTTTGCAATCTGAGCCCATCGAATGTAGATTGCCTCATCGGTAAAAATGGGGAGAGAATTAAGATTATAAAGACGAGACGCAAAAAAGAAAAGAGTAATAAAGAAAAAAATAAAAATCTCCCACTTATANCACGCGAGAAGTCTCATATCCTTATCCTATTGTAGCAGTTTACGCAGTTGTTTTCCTGTACGCGAGTATGGCAAAAAGCGAGACAGCAGTAGGAATAATCGTCAACCAAAAAAGAATTGTTGGAATAGGTGGATTCCAATTCCCCGTATATAGAAAAGGTATGTACTGTGAGAGTGCGAAAACCGAAAATACCACATAGCTAAAAAGAATCGCTTTCTTGTCCGCAAAAAGAGAAAGAAGCGGAAATACGTTTAACAGATACCATGGCTGGAAGTTGGTTCTTATTGTTGCGATCACAACGGCAGAGATCATAAAGATTAAGCAAAGCAAAAGAAATAATGATTTATTAGTTCTCTTGGTATACCACCCATAGAGGTATATTGGGAGCAATAAGGCTGTTGCAAATTTAACACCAATGGATAAGGCAAGAAATACAATCGAGCGCGTCAGATGATTCTCAAGAAAAAAATAGATCGATAAAAGGCCAAATGCCATCATAACAATATCATTATGAGAAGAAACAATGCCTTCAATAAGAACTAAAGGATTAAGCGCAAAAAGGGCCATGGCAAATAATCTATCCTTGTTAATGAGAGAGGCGATCTTTCCTATACACCAAACACTTAACAAGAAACTTGCCGAGGAAAGCGCTTTAAATAAAAAAAGGGTGGGCAGAAACGCTTGAAACCCAATAAAAGATAGAGGAATGGTAAGACCAAGCCAAACCGGCCCATACGGATACACACGGTGAGTCCATCTCATAAAATTGATCCATGGATCATAAGGATAATCAAGCGCCTTGTGCTCATACGGATTCTGGGCATGAAACGTTACGATACGCGCATCAAACATGTAGTTAAACAAGTCGTATGAAAACGCGTTGTAAGAAAACGCGAGGACAAACGTAACCGAACCAATAAGAATCCAGAATGCTTTTAGAGAAAAGAGCTTCTTTTTTACCGCGTATAAAAATAAGCCGTAAAACAAGAAAAGAAGCACAAGGATACCAACATACAAAGCCGTAGAAAGCGGACGCTGAAACCACCCAATGTATTGAAATGATTTTTGGATATTTTGCCAAATAGACCACTGACTCAAGGTTAAATTAAGATCAACCTGAGTGTAAGAATAAAGAAATAAACCCAGAATAACTCCGATATAACTAATTTTAACAATCGAAAATATCGCTTTTGGCATGAAATGTTATCCGTAACGCCCTTGCAGGTCGTTAAATTTTATTCTGAGAAGATCCATAACTCCTTCGATAGAATCTTTTATAGGGCTTACTCGGCGAGTCTCCACATACAACCAACTTACCGGAACTTCTTTTATCATATACCCTCTGTTTTTGGCAATACATAGAAGCTCAATGTCAAATCCCGCGGTAACCGAAGAACCCCTGATAGTATGAAAATTATGGTGAATGGTTTTGATGCGGGTAAAAATATCTTGGGCGGATTTTTTAGAAAACAATTTGAACCCGCACTGGGTATCGGTAATATCAGGAAGGCCGATAAGAATACTGCGAAGAAGAATTGCCGCGTTTGCCATGATTTTCCTAGTGAAAGGCGCTCCTCTTCTGATCCTGTTGCGAGATCCAATAATAACATCAAGCCCTTTTTTTGCAAACGGGAGAAGTTTATCAAGCTCTTCAATAGGCGTTGCCTGATCCATATCAGTAAACAAAATATATTCTCCACCCGCTTTAAGAACGCCCGTGGTAACCGCGCCGGCCTTTCCCATGTGAGTGTTTTTAATGAGACGGGTGTGTGAACTTGTTTTTGTAAAGTACTCCACAAACTCAATACTGCCGTCTGTTGAACCATCATCCACCACAATTACCTCGTAGGTATATTTTTGGGCATTAAGAAAACGCATTACTTTATCCAATACGCCTTTTTGAAGATTCACCATTTCATCAAAGCTGGGGATCACCACAGAAAGAAAAACCTTGCTCACACAAAAATTATACGAGAAAACAAAAAACCATACAAGGGAACGTTTTGCGTGAGTCATTATGGATGTCCAGCTTAAAATATTATTCTCGGCATTTCTTCTAGCTCTCTCCAACTTTTTTAACCTTTCTTGCTTCTCTTGACGTCCCAGAACCCATTTGCTATCATTACTAATGAATCGATTCATTAGTAATACATGCCGCAAGTATCCAAAAAACCACTCCCAAAAGATCTTGAAGAAGAGATGTTTAGACAACTTTGGAGTTCTATCTCAAAGGTAAAGAATCCTATTNCTGCCTCTGAATTCTTTTCTGATCTTTTAACAAAGACAGAAAAGATTATGCTTTCAAAACGATTTACCATTGCAATTCTCCTCATTCGAGAAAAATCTCCAACCGATATAAAAAATGCCATTAACGTCTCTTTTTCAACGATCGGTTCTGTTGCGGGATGGGTAAAAAATGCAAGACCCCACACCAAAAATATTCTTCAATCGTTATCCAAGAACCAAAACTGGCAAGGCATTATCGATAAGATCGAAGAACTTCTCGATACTTTACCTCCTCAATATCACACTGATTGGGGAAAAGAGGCAATGAAAAAAAGAAAGCGGGCGTGGAACCGATCTATAAAAAAATCTTTACGCTAAAAACTGCATACCTTATCTAATAAATATTCCGAGGACTAAGAGTCCTCGGTTTTCTTTATAATATTACCGTTGCTTTCGTACATACTCCGATATCACTTTGTCATTGATTTCTCCAACGCTTTTGACCATGAATCCATCTGCCCAAAACGTTGCGCCCCAGTAGATCTCTTCCAGTTCTGGAAACATTTCCTTGATTTTGTTACTTGTGCCACCCTTAATCAGTTTCATGATCTCACTGGGGCTCCACTTCGGCTGTGCACCCATGTACAGATGTACATGATCTAGATTCACTGCAAGCTCAAACACTTCCCATTCATGGATTTGACAAGCAAACCGTATCATCCTTTCGATACGACGTTTTATCTGTCCTTCAAGTACTCTCTTTCGATATTTTGGTACCCAGACAAAGTGATATCTTAGGTCATACCTTGTTTGTGCCGTAGACTTCAAACCTTTCACGTTTGAAGTCTACTACGCTTTCCTTACTTGTTCAAGAGCTTTACAGCCGAGGGCTAAAAGCCCTCGGATAGTCGCTCAATTAATTATAGATGAATCGATTCATCTATAATATTGTTCGAAGAAATATATCGCTTTCTAAAGTTTTTTAGATAGGCTATTTTAGTATTGAGAAAAAGAGGTTTTTAAGATAGAATCATAAGGACAACTCTTGGCCCCATCGTCTAATGGTTTAGGACATCAGGTTCTCATCCTGAAGATTGCGGGTTCGAATCCCGCTGGGGTCACTAGATGATTCATTTCGCTACTTTTTTAAAATACACATCCGATGTGGATTAGTTTGACACCAAGTCAGCTTTGGTAGTCGAGCTTAACTCGACACATTGGGAAATAGGAAAACCGGCTGAATTGCTGGACAAGAGAATTAATGGTTTTTAGGGGATTCATCTTGTGCATTCCTTAACCATCGCACGCCAAGATATACAAAGGGCGTTTCAATAACCGACATAAAACACTTAAGAAACCAGTAGGGCAAAATGAGGCTAAATAAGAATGCGGTATTGTCAAAAAATCCCCGTTTGAAAGAATAAAAGGCGAGAAACATAAATACAACCGTATCAATAAATTGAGAGATTATGTTAGAAGCGTTATTTCTCAACCACAGTCTTTTTTTACCCAGTTTTTGGCGTATTTTTGAAAACAAGAATACGTCCAGAAAATCCGCGATGGCAAAGGCGGTAAGGCTTGCCGCGGCAATACGAGCCGATAGCCCAAAGACTGCATCGTATGCTTTCTCTGAAGGGGCAAACCGAGAGGAAGGAGGAAGATTGGTTGCCAAAAGAGAGAAAAGAAGGATAAGGAGAATCACAAACAAGCCGGATCGGATAATGCTTCGCATACGCGCCGCCCCATACACTTCTGTAATGACATCGTTAATAGAAAAGATAAGGGGAATCACAAAAATAGCAACGCTTGCGTTAAGTTGAAAGGTATTAATTTTTACGAGTGAGAATGTTTTTCCACCCATTAATTCCGCTACTGCGATGCAAAAAATATAGAGGGCAATAACAATATCTAGCTTTTCAATCCTAAACATAACATCAAAACAGAAGCATTATATCAAAAACCCAAAGAAGTTCAACTAATTTGTTGGGGTAGAAGACGGGGCGTGGAGAATAGGACGAACAACATCCATAGGTTCCCGATAGGCTCTGGACAAGGGCTTGGCGAGAGCAATATCTAATGCTTCATCCATATGAGACACAAAGATAAATTTAAGATCCCGCGCTACCTCCTTGGGAATATCCTCCAGATCTTTCTTATTTTCCTTAGGAAGAACAATTGTCTTAAGACCTGCCCTATGAGCCGCTATCACCTTTTCTTTTACTCCACCGATCTCAAGCACACGCCCTCGAAGAGTAATCTCCCCCGTCATGCCAACTTTCCGCTTAATCGGTATTTTTGTAAGGGCGGATATAATCGCACTTGCAATGGGAATTCCTGCGGACGGCCCATCTTTAGGAACCGCTCCTTCCGGCACGTGCACGTGCACATCAAGTTTTTGATAAAACTTTTCGGGGAGCCCTAGCTGTCGTGCCCGAGCACGAATATATGACATTGCCGCCTGACAGGATTCTTTCATAACATCCCCCAACTGACCGGTCAAAAGAAGGCTTCCTTTCCCCGGCATAAGGGCTACCTCAATAAAAAGAATGTCGCCTCCTGCCTCTGTCCACGCAAGTCCTGTTGCCATTCCCACTTCATCCTTTTTCTCCGCAAGAGTTGAGGCAAACTTAATGGGACCTAGGAATTTAGGAACGTTTCGTGCGGCTATGACAACCTTATTTTTCTTTCCCTCCGCAACCATTCGAGCTACCTTTCTGAAAATCGCGGCAATTTGTCGCTCAAGATTTCTAACTCCTGCTTCCCGCGTGTAATGCTGGGCAATAAATTTAATGGCATCATCGGTTATTTGAACCCTTGTCTTGNTAAGNCCATGCCGCTCCATTTGTTTTTCCATCAANAAGTTTTTGGCGATTTTGTGCTTTTCATCCTGCGTGTAGCCGGCAAACGGAATAACCTCAAGCCTNTCCCGCAAGGCAGGAGGAATAGTATCCAACACATTCGCCGTTGCAATAAACATAACATCGGACAAATCAAAAGAAACCTCTAGATAGTGGTCGGAAAATTGGTTGTTTTGTTCAGGATCAAGCGCCTCAAGAAGGGCAGATGAGGGATCCCCTCTAAAGTCAGTCCCTACTTTATCCAACTCATCCAACATAAACACCGGATTTTTGGTCCCTGCGTCCTTTATGCCTTGAATAATGCGGCCGGGAAGCGCTCCCACATAGGTTCTTCTGTGTCCTCTAATTTCTGCTTCATCTCTAATACCACCCAAAGAAACTCTTGCAAATTTTCTCCCTAATGCCCGCGCGATGGACTTTCCAATAGACGTTTTTCCGACACCGGGCGGTCCCACAAAACAGAGAATTGGGCCTTTCATCTTTCCGGCAAGCTTGTGTACCGCAAGATATTCCAAAACCCGCTCTTTGGTTTTTTTAAGCCCAAAGTGATCCTCTTCAAGAATTTTCTCCGCGGTCTTTACATCAACGTCTCCCTTACTTTTGATGCTCCATGGAACCTGAATCAACCAGTCTATGTAATTTCTGATGTATCCTGCTTCCGGATTAAACTGCGCCATTTGCCCCAGTTTTTTTAACTCTTTTTTTGCCTTTTCCTCTACGTCTTTAGGCATTTTTGCTTTTTTGATTTTATCCAACAGCTCTCGTACTTCCCCTCCTTCTTCTCCCTCTCCCAACTCTCTTTCTATTGTTTTAAGCCGCTCTCGAAGCATTACTTCACGCGCCCCTTTTTCAAATCGCTCCTGCGTCTTGGAAGCAATTTTTCGCTCAAGGTCTAAGATTTTGATTTCACGGGTCAAGTACTGTGCAACGTGTTCCAAGCGCTCTTTTACGTCCGTTGTCTCCAAAAGCTCCTGCCGTTCATTTGGTTTAATATCTAAAACAGAAGCAATTAAATCGGCAAGCTCCGTGGGCGAGTTCTCTGACATAATATTCATAAACACTAAAAAATCTGCGCTTTTCCCAAGATTCATGGCTTTTCTAAATTCATTGGTAAGGTGATTGCAAAGGGCTTTTACTTCATCTGTTTGGGACGTAATCTCAGGAAGATCAACCACCTTGGCAAGATAAAACGAATTTTCCTGTTGATAGGAAGTNATTTTTACGCGGGAAAGCCCCCGTACTTGAGCGTTTATTTCTCCATCGGTTCTAATCATCCGTTCAATGCGAGAAAGAGTTCCTATCTCGTATAAATCTTCCGGGGTGGGATCGTTGAGTTTTCCATTTTTCTGCAAGACAAAACACACAATTCGCTCGTGTCTAAATGACGCCTCAAGAGCCGCTAAGCTTTTTGGCCGTCCAAATGTAAGGACTGAATCTGTGTTAGGGAATACGATACCGTCACGAATAGGTATAATGGGAACAACTTTTTCCATAGCGATCTTGCCAGTTAGCAGACATTAGCACTCTACCAGAATATCTGCTAATTGTCAAGAAGTAAATTGTCAAGGCAATTTACGACGCAGACCCGCCAAAAATCGAAGCATGAGGCGTGTATGAATAATACTGAAAAGTGGAATGCTGAGATTGGGTGGGTCAAGTACCTTTTTGTGGGGCCTGCCCCGCGAAATCCTGAACTGTAAGTGAAGGGGGAAGTGGGGTTGACAAACTCTATAAGAGGTCTACAATAATTTATAGTATGAATATCCAAACCGTTACGTTCCACAACATGTCCTTTGTCAATGTAACAAAACCCGGGGAGCTTGAAATTAAGTATCTTAAGAATAATTTTGGATTTAGCGCTTTGCATCTTGACGATTACACAAACAAGACACAAACCCCAAAGATAGAAACGTTTAAGAATTATACGCTCGTCGTCCTTGACCTTCCTTGCTTTAACAGTGCGTTATTAAATGATCAAGATAATGGCAAGGCTCATTTCCCCCCTGTTCCTTTTCCGCAATTTAAAGAAACGGAAAAAAGAAGACGAATCATATCCTCTCAAGTGGATTTCTTTGTTGGAAAAGACTATGTAGTAATTCTCCATGACGGCAACCTTCTTCCCGTAAGCGACATGTTCGCTTACTGCCAGAAAACGCTGAGAAACCGCGAAGAGCTAATGGGTGAAGGGTCTGTTTTTCTTGCGTATAAAATTATTGACGCGCTTGTTGATATGTCGTTTTTGGTGATAAACGAGCTATCCACAATGATAGATAAAATAGACAAAGAGCTTGAGAAAAAACCTTCTCAAAGAACACTTGAAGACATCTCAACAACCAGACGCAACATAGTGGTATTCCACACCATGATTAAACCGGTACTTCTTTTGTTTAAACAGCTTGAACAAGGAGCGCATAAACAGCTCAACGGTAAAATGCAACCGTTCTGGGGAAACGTAGGAGATCATTTGATAAAAATCTGGGACAGACTGGAGGACAACCAGGAACTCATAGAGGGAATATCTGAAAGCAATGAGTCGCTTCTTGCCTCAAAAACAAATGAAATCGTAAAGGTTTTAACTATTTACTCCGCAATCATTCTTCCCCTTAATCTGTTCGCAAGCATATACGGAATGAATGTTACGCTCCCTTTTGAGGATGAACCCTTTACCTTTGCCCTTATCATACTTGTTATGGTTGTTACTTCCTACACCATGCTTATGATCTTTAAATTTAAACGCTGGTTTTAACGCTCCCCAAAAAGAAGATCAGTCTTGCGAGCCATAATAAAATCGTTTTCCGAAAGTCCACCCACGGCGTGCGTAAATAAATCAAGTTGAACCTTGTTGTAAAAAACATAGATGTCAGGATGATGCCTTTCCCTATCTGCAACGTCTGCCACCTTATTGACAAATTCCATTGCGTCTTTGAATGTCTTGAATGTGAACTGACGGCGTAGTTTGTGTTCTGTCTCTCGCAAAAGTAACCATCCTGGAACCTGCTGTATCAATTCATCTTCTTTTTCATTCGAAAAAGGCGGCATTCCTCCTTCACACGGAACGCATTTTTTTTGAGACAAATCCATACGATGATTGTAGCACATGATCATTGCATTGCTGTTTTGAATTTCCTATACTAAAAATGCATGTGGAGATTTGAACTTCGTAAGATTTTAATTACTCTCGTGTGGGTGGTTACGGTGTTTCTTCTTTTTAGCCTTCGGTTTCCCGAACAAACTCGATTTACCACGTTTTTTGTCAACAAGACTCTTGCGGACACTGCATTTACCTTGATCTGTCTCTCGTATCTATTAGGACCTTTGCGTAAACTTCTTCCCTTTTTGGGAAGATTCATACACTACCGCAAGCAGTTTGGACTGGCTGGATTTTCAATCCTTCTTGCGCATATTGGTGCGTCTCTTTTGCAAATCAATGATCGGTTTAAGATTTCCTGGTATGTCGACCATGCGGCGGGAATGATTGCCGCCATTCTTGCAACATTAATCTTTTTAACCATCGCGCTTGTATCAAATAAAAGCGCCATTCAAAAATTAGGAGGAAAAAAATGGAAAATGGTTCAGCGGCTTGGATATGTGGCGATTATACTCACGCTTATTCATATTGGAGTAGTGTCATATGATCGATGGGGATTATGGTTATCTGGAAAGGTTGCGATGCCGAATAGCTTTTTAGTGTTTGCGCTGGGGATTGTGACACTTCTTGCGCGTTTCCTTACGCTCTTTACGAACAAAAACTCAACTCTTAAGAATCCTGCCTCACCACAATCACCGCAAACGCCTCTGAACAATGGATAAATCCTCTTTCAACGTGTTTTGGTGTTTTGGGGACGGTCCTCAGATAGATTGAAACGGCAATCTAAACATAAAGACATTTCTATCTAAAGAATAATTAGCTCATTGCCCATAACGCCAGACATCTCTTTTATTGCTGTTCGTTGTTCTTGCGAAAACTTTCCTTCTTTTTCTCGAAGACGAATTTTCACTGCGTCTGTTATTGAATATACTTGGTAGCCAGGGCTNGTTATTTCAAGTACNTCAGAAATNCCTNCANAANNNAAAAAGTCNTCAAGTTGATCACTGTNGGGAGGNAGNGGGTCNCGATANGCAAAATGCANCTCNAGAAAAAATTCAGGAAATTGTTCCTTAAGTNCACAAACAACCCCGTTCCATTTACCTGAGTTGGCTGTAAGCCTATTCACTCCTTCAGGTAAATATCCCAATGCAAGCAACAACACGGTTTGATAATCCCAATGCGCAGTTAAAGTTTCTCTAGGAACCTGTGCAACAACTTCTCTAACCATTATTTTTCTCTCCTCCCAGATGTAAGACTAAGATAATACACTTCCCGTACACCCGACGAGTGCACTAGCTTGACACCCTCGACTGGCGACTAGAGCCGCGAGCAGTGGTGAGCGAACTTGTACTGAGCGTAGTCGAAGTAGTCGAACCAGAGTTGAATCGGCTGCTGGGCTTGGATTCGAACCAAGATGAATGGATTCAGAGTCCACTATCCTACCATTAGATGACCCAGCAATGCTTGATGCGTTATTATTTTACCAAAATTGACCTCAATTTGACAGCGCAATTCGTTGTTTGGCATAAAGTATGCTGCTACGTAGCAGCATACTTTAGAAGAAGAATGTTAGTCCTACCCATATACTGCTGATTGCTACGATCGCCCCAAACACGTTAAAGAGCAGTCGATTTTTATTTACCGATAAAAATCCCAATAAGATACCAACCGCAACGGTCATATTGGAAACAAAAATTCCTCCAACAAAAAGAGCAAGAAACAACCCCCCGCTTACTCCCCGCAGCCCAACCAAAGCGCTTAATGCGGCGATCTGGGTTGGGGTTTCCGCACCAATTCCATGAAGCGCTCCTACCGCAAGAGCAATGATTGCGGAAGATTTGTTTTTGAGCAAACGATTTTTCTTTAAAAGAATCGCTAATCCTTTTTTAACCGGCTCCCAACGGGAGACCATTTTTCCTGTTCTAATCATGGAATAAAAAAGATATAGTCCTAATCCAATAAGAGTTATTCCCACGGCTTTTTCCAAAAGAGACTCAAGTGATTGAGGAACAATGCTCCCAAACATAAACAAAGCAATCCCCAGCGCCACAACCACTATCCCATGTCCTAGCGAATACAAAAATGCAAGAAATAATCCTCTTTTATGCTGTTTTGAAGAACCCACTAAATTAGAAATCGCGGCAACGTGGTCTATATCAAATCCGTGGCGAAATCCCATGACAAATCCAAATCCAAAAAGAAAAACGCTACCGAACGAATTTAAGAACATAGGGGAGAAAAATAAGAAATCCGACAACCACGGATCCGATTGCGGTAATGAGCACCATGCCGGCGGCAACATCTTTGGCGATTTTTGCTTCTTCCCTATGCTCTTTGGTAATAAGATCTGACATCTCTTCAATTGCCGTGTTAACCATCTCTGCAGAGATGACCAACAAAATCATGACTCCCAAAATACCCATCTCAAATGCATTCACCCGAAAAAAAATGCTTATAATAATAACAAGCGCTGCCACGCAAAAATGGATGCGAAGATTTTGATTATGTTTAAACGCAAATAAAACCCCAAAGAAAGCGTGTCTAAAAGAAGCACTAAGTCTTGGTATATCAATCATGTCTTATATAAATATACTCCTATTATAAATGTAGCAATGGTAACCACGCTACCCAAAAGTCCACCCGCGATAGCTTCTCGCATGGTATGTTTCTTGAGGAAAACGCGCGACCACGCAACCAAAGGAATCAGTAAGAGCGACAACAACACAAAATCCTTATAGAGAATACTTATCGTAAGAGAAAACGAACAGATAACTCCCATATGAACGCTTGCCTTCATAAAATGATTTGCAAGAGTAAAAAGAACTCCTCCTAATACCAGACCGAATGCAATAATAGAAAGAGGGAAATACAATCCTTTAAGAAAGAGGGCAGAAAATAAATACAAGAACGTTAGGGGAAGAATAAGAAGATAAAACGTTTTGCGTTCTTCTTTATGAGTAATGTCAAAATCAGAAAACACCCTTCTTGTCATTCCAATCAAAAGGATACAAAGAGCTGCAATAACAAAGACTGCTGAAAATACTCCCCACTTCAGTGCATATTCAATGCTTTCCGTCTGCTTGTATACCACCAAAAACGGCATGATCAGAAAAACAAAGAAAGGATTACAAAAAAAGGAGATAAACCGAGCAAGCGCTTTCATGAAATTATCTTTTGAAGGAAAGAAAGTGCTTTATCTTTCCCAAAAACCTCAAGCACATCGGCAAGAGGCAGTCCATATTCTTTACCGGTAAAAATCTTGTATGCCAAAGACATGCGCGCTCCTTTGGCGTCCAACACGCACCGTATCGCTTGAAAAACTGTNTCTTTGTCCCATGAGGACACAGATGAAAGAGATGAGAGAATATCTTTTCCNACTGCCTTTTCTTGATCCGTAAGTAGAACGCTATGTCCCTCAACAAAAGGCATAACCAGATCGGAAAACTCATTCAAGGTTTTTATTCTGCTCTGCGCAATGGCAACGATTTTTCTAAACTCCTCATCTTTTATATTCTTGAACTTTTCATTCTTGTCCTGAGCTTTGTCGAAGGATTGAACTTTTAACTTTTCACTTAATTCGTCAAGCTTCGCTTGACGAATGTACATCCCATTCATCCATTCAAGTTTTTTAATATCAAACACCGGTCCTGCTTTTTTCACCCTATCCAAAGAAAATTTTTTGATAAACTCCTCCAGGGTAAAAATTTCTTTTTCCTCCGGATGAGACCACCCCAAAAGACATAAAAAATTAATGAGTGCCTCGGGAAGATACCCTTCATCTTTGTAGAGTTTTAAATTAACCGGATCGCGCCTTTTTGAGAGCTTTTGATGCTGTGCGTTTCTCAACGTGGGAAAATGTGCAAATTCAGGAGGCTTAACCCCGAAGGATTTATAAATTGCCAATTGTCGAGGGGTATTTGAAATATGCTCTTCTCCTCTAATCACATGGGTGATTTTCATTAAGATGTCATCAACACAAACCGCAAAGCTGTAGGTGGGAAAACCGTCTGATTTGATCATGACAAAGTCCGTTATTTCCCCGGGAGGGAAAGAAATCTTGCCTCGAATATGATCTATCCAAGAAATTTCTTCGTGAGGATCTTTGAAGCGAATCGCGCCTTTATCTTCATACGCCTTGCCCATTTTGACAAGCTCTTGCGCTTTTTGATTGTAGATATCAAGTCTTTCGGAGAGCCGATACGGCCCATATGAACCGCCCACATCAGTCCCCTCATCCCATGTTAACCCGAGCCACTTAAGGCCGTCAAAAATCGCTTCTTCTGCGCCTTTAACATTTCTTTTTACATCGGAATCTTCAAACCGCAACACAAAGACCCCATTATGTTGTTTTGCAAACGCGTAGTTAAAAAGAGCCGCGTATGCATTTCCCACATGGGCAAATCCGGTAGGAGAAGGAGCAATTCGAACACGAACCATACGCTTTAGGTTGATTGTAGCCTAAACTTTCCTTATACTCAAGACATGACAAGTCTTGCGCGCGTTACATCTTTGAGTAAAAAAATTCTTGCCGGGCTTGCGATTCTCCTTATTCTGTTAGTGCTCTATGCAACAGGAATCCGCATAAAAGAGCTGCTTTTCCCTTCCCCCCTTCCTCCCCCAACCGTCTCGTTTGGAAAACTCCCGGCCCTCTTCCTTGAAACAGGATCGGACAATCAAAACGTCTCGTACGAACTGGATACGCTGTCTGGAATCTTCCCTGCGTTACCCTCACAAACAAAAGTATATAAATTTGCATCGGTATCCGGAGGTCTTCTTTCTGTTCAGCGAGCGTTTGAAAAAGCAAACGCAATAGGTTTTCTCTCAAAAGGGCAAAAAATATCTGAAACAATCTATCAATGGAAAGACAACAGTCTTATTTCTCGAATTTTAACGTTTGATGTCATATTCTCCACCTTTGACGTTTTTTCCAACTTTCTCTCCGAAGATCAGGTATATGAAAAAGGATCACTGTCCGCAGATAATGCCAAACAAAAAGCAAAAGAGTTTATGCAAACCCTTTACGGATTTCCGCAAGATATTGACGAGTCAAAAACCAAAACAACCCCTCTTGTTAAAGAGAATGGAGAACTGATAGAGGCAAAAAGTGTTGCGAACTCACAATTTTTCCGAGTGGATTTTTATCAAAAAGATGAAGATGGAATCCCTATTGTCTATCGGGAGATTCCTTTTTCTTCTTTAAATATTACCGTTTTTGCACAATCTCCCTTTATTACCGAAGCTCACTTTCCGTATCGATCAATTACCGATGAATGGGCAACCTATCCTCTCAAATCGCCTCAAGAAGCATTTGACGATCTTAAAAACGGCAAGGCGTATGTTTCTTCTTATGACGGAGATAGTCAGAATATAAAGATTAAAGAAATAAAACTTGCGTATCTGGGAGGTCGTGCGGACCAAGGGTATCTTCTACCCATAATTCTCTTTGAGGGACAAAACGGCTTTATTGCGTTTGTATCGGCAATATCTAATCAGTGGACGGAGTAAATATAAAGTTTTTGTAAGAAACCGTCTCGTCTATCTTGCCTAAAATCTTCCTAGTATCAAAAAACCTGTCTCTGCTTTTCATAACTACAAAGAGAATAGTGTGTCCATTTTTCTTTTGAGCGGTAATAAGAATGCCTCCCGCTCCATCGGTATATCCCGTCTTAACGCCGCTTACCCCATTGTTCCCCAAAAGCCTATTGAGATTCACTAATCGATATGAACGCGTGTTGTCAAATGTGGTAATTGTTTTTTCTTTGGTGCTTACGACTTCTGCGATTGTTTTGTTGGATAGAGCAATTGATGCAAGACGCGCAAGTTCCATTGGCGTTGTGTAGTCTCCTTGATCATCAAGACCGGTTGGGTCGGAAAAATGCGTTGCTCCCAATGAAAGTTCTTTTGCCTTTGCGTTCATCTTTTCAACAAATGCCTCAACTCCTCCCGGATAATTCTGGGCGACTGCGTAGGCGGCATCATTTCCGGACGGCAGAAGCATGGCGTACAACAGATCTTTGAACAAGAGCTTTTCTCCCTTTTTAAACCCAACCCTCACGCCCTCTATATCAACCCTTTGTATGGTAACCGTATCTTCCGTTGTGTAATGCTCAAGCGCAACAAGAGCGGTCATAAGTTTTGTGGTTGATGCCATTGAGAATACGGCATTTTGATTTTTGCCAAAAAGAACTACTTTTGTGTCATTGTCCATAACTACAATTCCTTCGGAAGAAATCCCGTACAAGTCACTTGTGATTGGATCTGTAAGAGAGGGATACGCTGAAGGATTCCATAAAGAAAAAAAATCTGCAAGAGGCGTTTTGACGCGCACATATTCGGAGACAGCATTACGGGTATAAAAAAGAGTGGCTGCCAAAAATGCGAGAATAACAAAAAGAGAAATATGGACAAAAAAATAGTGCTTGTTCATTAGGAACCAGAGGAAAGGCGTTTATCAACCCGTTCCATGTCCCTTGGAAACAATGACGCCTCCCGCACGTTTGCAAGGTTTAGAAGCTTCATGGTTGTTCGCTCAAGTCCAAATGAAAATCCGCCATGAGGGGGAAGACCATACGTAAACGCCTGCAGATACATGTCAAAATGTTGAGGGTCAAGTCCCCGCTTTTCTATAGCCTCCACAAGCTCTTTGTGATCGGAAATCCTTTGGGCTCCGCTTGCAATCTCCACACCTTTATATAAAAGATCGTAGCTTAGGGAGTATTCCGGATTTTTAGGATCCGGCATACTGTAAAACGCGCGTTTTTTTGTAGGAAAATGGGTGACGGTTACCAAATCCGATCCATGTTTTTCTTTTGCCCATGCTCCCAGTGCTTTTTCATCTTCCGAATACAGATCAAGCTCGTTTGTATGATCGATTCCTGTCCTGTTGCAAATAATCTTTTGTGCTTCTCTGAGTGTCAAGCGCGGAATGGTATCGGGGATAACGCTTGGGGCAACGCCAAGTATTTTAAGTTCTTGCTTACATGTGTCTTGTGCGTAAAAAATCATGCTTTTATACATGCCTTCCATTGCGTCCAGTAAATCATTAAGCCCGTCAATAAAGCCAATTTCCAGATCAAGCTGGATTGATTCGGTGAGATGCCTGGTAGTAACTGAAGGCTCCGCCCGATACACGTGAGAAACCACATATACCCGCTCAAACACGCCCACCATGATTTGCTTATACAGCTGAGGACTTTGGATCAAAAACGCCTCGTGTTTGTAATACGGAAAACGAAACACTTCTGCCCCTCCCTCTGTTGAGGATGCGGAGATGGTAGGAACAAACACCTCGGTGCAGCCGAGTTTT
>C687J35174_10000281_pt1 | contig 80324 bp, 78 predicted proteins | sample RifCSPhighO2_01_FD_35174 | JGI IMG/M metagenome (IMG submission 35174) | reverse complement strand
ATTTTTTTTTTCCATCATGAGGAGGTCCTGACCCCCCCCCCTCAAATCATCAAAAGTATAGTCAAATGACTACTTTTAGTTTTTCTATTACCAAAGGGATTTCTCCCTGTTAGAAGCATTTTTGTAAAAAAAGGCCTTGAAAAGACATAGCCCCCTACAAATAAGGTATTGTAGAGAAAAATAGTATGATTTATTGGAAGTAATTAGATGGATTTTTCCAGGACAAACAAATCGTCGGGAATACGTATTTTTTCAAAGTAAAGTCAAATCCAGTCAAAAACGGATTCCACCAAAAACAAGGAGGATATAAAATAAAAATACTTTTCATTGTGGATAAAAATAAAGAGTCATACCTTCGTCGCAAATTGTAGAACAATGCTGTTAAACAGAGTTTTCAAGTGGGCTTTGGAATGTTATGACTCTGACACTTGGTTGGGGTTGGTGAAATCAGTATCATTGGCATCTTCGAATCTGATTCTACGAGGAACACTATTCCATGTTCTGTGGAATCATGTTCTTCTTCCATCAACAACTTTCCTACATCCACTGGGCATTGAACATACATTCTTCTTAGCTGGATTGCTACCGGATTTTCTGATTCCATCCAGCCGAAATACTGATCCGTACCCATCCATTTTCCAGAAGAAATGGGTTTCTGACAATGGGGAAGAAATTGCCTCATTTTCCATGCCTTCCAAACAGAAGATTATCGATTTACTTTTGCAACTGACATTCATCTATGTTGGATGGAATCACATTCTCCCAACCTTTGCCGGAAATCATGTGATGAACATGACCATCCACAAGATATTCCTCGGAATGTTTTCTTGGGAACTCATGGTTCAGCCCGGAAACATTTTTCGGCCGTTTTAAATTTTTAATCCAAGAATAAAAGGACTTTCGGCCAATTGTTATCCAAAGTATCCATGCGCGGGACAGAAACTGGTGGTGTTCCCAATCACTTCTGTTCTTTGAAGACTTACCTGGATCTGTGCAGAATCATTGCATACGATGATGAACACAGAATAGGTATTCAGATCCAGAGTCTTGACAGAACCCTTTTCTCCTTGGATGTCACCTTGCAAACAACGATATCCGATATCCGGAAAATGATTCACTACAAGTTTTCGAATCAACATCATGACTGGTTTGTTCTGCGAGTTAATAATCGGTATCTGTATTCCACCGAAACTGTAGGGGATTGTCAGATCCAACCTGGAGGAACTATTGTAATCGAACAACTCGTTCGTTCTCCCATCCTGCCGTCATCTGGACTTCCGCGGATACTGTTGTGCAACGGATGTTACCAGAAATTGGAAGGAAAGTGGTTCCAGTGTACTATCTGCTGCGATTATCATCTATGTGATCCCTGCAAGCAGCTCGCCAGCGACTATCCCATTTTGCATAATCGGACACACGACTTCATGGAAACGCGGACAGGCGATGTTCCTNCACATCCTTTACGACTGGATGCGGAAAACGTCAAGCACATGTTGCGACGGGAGAATGAGTTGCGGTTGTCAAAAGAGGTCCAAGCCGAATTTGCCAAAAGGGATTGGTTGACTGTCGTTGGGGAGATACAGGAGCAAATTGCGCATGAGCATGGGTTTCTCCTACCTGGAGAAGTGAACATAGCTGTCCATGCTATCCGTACGGCACGACAGTTGTTTCCCGATGATCCTGAGATGTACACGATACCTCTGTATGTACGACACAATCGGGCCCATGACGGACCAATGAAACAAGGAGATTCCATACCAGACCTAACTTTGGAATCTTTAGCCGATGGAACAACAAAGAATCTCTCTCAGTACCAACAAAGACCTGGGATTCCTTTGGTATTGCTCGCTGGATCGTACACCTGACCTCCGTTCCGCGAAGCTATGAATGCTCTTCATTGCCTATATGACAAGTATCATAGTTTCGCGGATTTCTTGCTAGTTTACATCGCGGAGGCACATGCACAAGATGAGTGGCCCATCGGTAGTAGCGTATGCATCAATCGTCCGAAAACTATGGCCGATAGAAGACAAGCTGCCAAAGATATGCAGCGAGATCTACAGGTACGCATTCCCATCGTCATCGATAACATGGGTGACGAATTTGAGAGGACATATGCCGCTTGGCCCTTTCGATTCTACATGGTGAAGGATGGTGTACTAGTCTACAAGGCTCAACCCAAGGATTGCAATTACGATGTGTCCGATCTCGAGCATGCGATCACCTGGTTTTTGTAAGATTCAGAGAGATTTGATCAAAAGTGCAATGATGTGTTGCGTGCAGAAACAAAGGGAGCGCGATGCGGATATACTTTCTTGATATTTTCTGATGTAGAAGAAACAGATGGTCGCTAAATACATAAAGAAAACCATTACATTTGTTCAGTTGGGTATGTGCAAGAAAATGGGATTCCAATTGCAATATATTTTACAAGCAAGCAAAGTACAGAGGAATGTGAGGGTGACCATGCGATATCCGCTTTCTGTGACATTCCAGGATTTATTAACGGAACAGTTTTTACATGATGGTGTACAAGAAAGCGACAAATTCTTTGACGTTGATTTACCAGAATATCATGGACTGAGTATTTGTCTCGAAGGAAAATCAGATGATCGAAACTGCTTCTATCTCTTCAATAGTCAATTTTCGGAAGAATGCCAATATGAGCATGTGATGACAGTAGAAGAGGAAGAAGAAGAAGTCTCCGATGCAGAAACCTACGTGCAATCCCCAAACATCGAGGATAACCCTGTTGCGGGACTGAATGAAATCTTGGCAGCTGTAGAATTCGAGAATGTGGAGGAAATGACAACAGATACCATGTTGCGCAGGAATATCAAAGATGCTTTTCAAGTTCATGGAACCAAGTATTTCACACAATTCATACGGTATGAGAACTGTGAAACTGTAGAGGCGGAGACTCCATGGCTATCGTGGATATCTCTAGATTATGGAGTTGGAGAATCGATACACAACATACGTTTCCGAATACCACAACAAATTTTAGTGCAATCTGCGTACATCCAGAAAGACAGAAAGGCAGTGGTCCTCCTTGATCCCAAGTTTCGATCAAATATCGGTCCGCATCAGTCGTTCTTATTGTTTGGTGATGGAACAACCCATCGCGAAATATTCATCACAGTACCCTCGAAATTCACACAATTTTTAGAAACACCCATCCAATTGCAGTTTGCTAGTTTCTATTTTAGTAACTTTTGCAGAGAGAAAATCCGGNATCACATTCGCCCTCGACTTCTGCTAGACCACCAGTGACCATGGAAACCAAGGAAACAGAACGCTTGCAGTCTCAACTGGACTTGTCTCTTTTTGTTCTTCGGCAATACCAGAAATTACGAGAAACTCTAGAAAATAGGGCAACCCATGAACTTTGGCAACCTTCTGCTCCTGCTTCGGAACACCAAATACTAGAGGCACACATCGATGTCCAGGACACAGCAAAGATGCGTCAGGAACTACATTATCTTTGTGACAAATACGAGCGCTGTTTACAAAGTTTCCTTCACATCGTTATACACAGCAAGTATCGCAGGAATCCTCAAATTATGAAAATCCGTACAAATATAGGAAAAAGGCATTTATTTCCGGGACAGTGACAGAAGACTTGAACATACTAGTTCTTCCGAAGTCTCGAGACTTTCCGTACACATCAGATCTTTTTCCATCTTGATTTTCTTCGGATATTCTTGTCGTCGTTCCATAAAATTCGATTGTAACCCCAGAAATTTACGTTCCAGTGTTTCCGCCATTTCTTTATCCATAGGAGTTCCTATTCCCTGAAGGTAACAATGGGAAAGCCGGATGCAGGCTAGAGAATAATTGTGTTGGACAAGACGACGGTAGATTCGAAAGGCAGTTTCCATATTTCTTATGAGTCCATGCCCTTCTTCAAAACATATCCCCAATTGATAAGCAGCATCAGAATAAGGCCGATTAATGTCACTTTGTCGCAACCAGTACACAGCCGTAGCGTAATCTTGGGCAACCATGATACCATGGTAATAACGCATACCTAGTTGATATTGTGCTTCCGCATTGCCATTCTCCGCCCGCTGATGCAGTCTTCGGATGGAACAATGTAGTTTCTTTGTTGCATGGTAGACTTTCATGCGCTCAATACTAGTTGCACTCATTCTGTCCACACGGAAACACAAGGAGCTTTGACAAAAAAGAAGAAGTCTTAAATATTTTTGGGATTCCCAATGTGGTGTTTAATCGAAAGGAATGTAGGGGCGACCGAGAATACTACAAACCGTCGGTCCCATGAAGTTCCAATGCACGTTGTTGTCTTCTCTCATTTTCACCTCTCTCTCCACCCTCACGCTTTTCTTGACTTCTCTCACTATCTTGTCCAGTTCCTCTTGTTTCCCTTCCCGGATGAGCTTCTCGCACTCCCTCCGGATATCAAATGCTTCTCTTGGCTCCCTCCGTGCACCAGGCACAATCGTCCCTACAGGAACTTCCAATACTTCCGCAATTCTAGGCATCCGTGGTCTCAGCCGTGTGGGCAGAATTGGTTCCGGTTCTACGTCCTCGGAACTGCTGCTGGCATCTTCGATTTCGGCGTCATCGGTATCGTTTGCTTCCTCTTCTTCTTCACTCTCGGAATCTACCTCTGGCCTGCCGACTTCTGCTGGCTCCCTGGAAATGCCGAGCATGTCATGCAGCTTCGTTTTGTTTGTATCGTAGAAAGCCTCCCGATAGATGAAATAGGCTTGTTTACCGGCCTCTCCTCCCATCTCCTCCGCTATCTCGACACACTGCGGACGGGTTAATTTTCCTCTGGAAACGACCAAACGAAAAAGTGTCGTTCGGAACCATTTGAAAGCATCACCGTAGGTCTGGGAGGCATCGTAGAGAGCTTTGCAATATCCTTTCTTCGGGATTCGGAGCTCCGTCTTGTCGGCGGTCTTGTACCATTCTTCGGCCCGAGCGATGTTTGCAGGCGTGGGATCCATGGGAAGAAAATAGGAGGAGCCAAATTCTGTCTGTATTTATTGATAGGAAAGAAGCTTCCGAAAAACTGGTTTTTTTCTTTTTTTTTTTGAATTCTGCCGATTACAAGGAATTGAACAAAGGAGGCAGCATGAATAATACGGGGTCCAAAGTGAAATCATTACGTATCTCCAATTTCACATTTCTGTCAAAAAAAGGCTTATCCTGGAGGATATTTGTAGAAATCAGATCTCCTTGTTCCGATGCTTTCTCGAACCATTTCTGAGCTTTCTTGGAGTTTACAGTTGTTCCGATTCCTTTGTAAAAGCACCGGGCAAGATTATATTGTCCAATGACGCATCTACGGTTTGCCGATTTCACGTAGAAATCATATGCTTTCTTGTATTCGCCAATAGTTTCCGAGTCTGTTCCGCAGTAGTTCAAAGCCTTTGGATGTTCTTTTTTCGCTGCTTCGTACATATATTCATTGCCTCGATGTTGTAATCCTTTTACCCCAAGACTTAGCAATTGACAAACTGCTGTTGCAAACCAAGAACTTCCGAAATGATCCGATTGTCGTCCATTATGGAAATTCTGGAGTGCTTCTGCATAATCTTGACCCATGTAGCACATATATCCTAATACATATGATCCCTCGTTGCAATAATGACTGTACGCGTCTTTGAAATAAAGTTTTGCCCGAAGATAATCCGGAGTACCGTTCAATTTTCCATGATAATGAAGGCTGCCGATGTTGTAATTAGCAATGCCACTATCCACATTCTTAAGGAATTCTTGTAGAGCCAGACCATAAGAAACTTCCGTTCCGAACCCCATAGCATAACAGTATCCGAGGCCTAGGGAGGCCAGATGGAAATCTTTGTCTCTCGCTTTCTGAAAAAGATGGAAAGCTTGTATACCATCTTGAACTGTTCCACACCCCGTAGCATAACAGACGCCGGAATAATATAGTGATTCGGGATATTCTGTTCGGACACCTGATTGTAACAATTGAAAACATTCCTCTTTTGATAAGATTTTCTCGGCTTCTTTCTGTCTATCGGGCCATTGCAGAAACACCAGATACTGCAAAGCAAGTCTGCAAAACGATGGACTCATGTCCGCAGTCTCGAAATCCTTTTGGTCATCCGGCATGTAGGAGAGAAGATGCACCATGAATGTACTCGTCGGCATGCGGTCGATGAAATGGTTAACGAGAGAGATTTCTTCACGACATGTCGGACATGGGAATTGATATAGATGATTGTTTTTAAAGAAGGATATCGTATTCAGAATACAATGATAACAGAAGATATGTTGGCATGGGAAGATGCGAGGATCCCGAAAAGTACAACGACAAATACTGCAAGTGCAAAGGCGCACAAGGGTTTTGATATCCATAACACTGCCCGATGAATATGCAGAACAGGCACGATATTCAAGAAGGATTCAAAAAGTTTTTATTCATTCCGTAGTTTCCACCGTAGTTTCCACAGTTGGTATCGAAAACAGAGTTGACAGAGAAACCTCGGATTTTTTAGCTTCTTCTTTGCGTTCCAAAACCTCTCGGACGCGGATTACAGCCATTTTTGCCTCTTCATGTCCTGCCGTAGCCGCTAATTCGTAATAATAAAGTGCATCTTCCATGTTAGAGGAACACCCAAGACCATTCTCGTAGCAGTTTCCAGTTTCGAATGCCGAGTTCCTTCGAGTGATATTTACATCCTTGAATCCATATTGATTTTGTACGTAATTCGTCGCAGCTTTCGAGAACCATCCCAAGGCCTTTTTCAAGCTCTTGTCATTGTTCTTTTCTTTGTAAAGTTTTCCAAGCGCATGTTGTGAACAAATGTAATTCACCTTGGCAGCGGGTTCAAAGGTCCAAATGGCTTTTTTACGTCTTTCTTTGTCGCTCATGTTTTCATCCGGTAGTCCTTTGTTGTCGAGGTACATCCGGGCCAGATTATGGATAGCTGTAGGGTGTCCACATTTCCATCCACGTTGAAAATAGGTGAAAGCTTCTTTGTAAGATTGCGTGCATCCGAATCCATGGTAGTACATGTGTCCCAGATTATTACAAGCCAAGCCGTTTTCTTTTGTGGCCAATGATTTCTGATACCATTCTATGGCCAATGTACCTCTGTCCATTAAACTCATTGTTGTATCTGGAACGCCAAAGTTGTCCATGTAAAACAAGGCAAGGGTTGCTTGGGCGTCGCAGTTCCCATTCTCTGCGGCTTTCGCACAGCATTCAAATGCCCGTGCTGGATTATTCCGCATCTCATGGTAATTTTTCGCGAGGATCCAGAATGATTCCGTGTGACCCAGAGCTGCTGCTTTCTCTAGGTAAGTTATTCCTCTTTCTTTGTCTTTTTGCAGCCCGTGTGTGCCTCCACAATACCAATCCCCCAAAGCAAAAAGTGCATCGCGATGACCATATTCCGCAGCTTCCTGAATAATAAGATTGTTTGCGAGGAACCACGTCCGTCGAAGGGCATTATCCGCTAATTGGAAAATGTATTCCTTGGGTAGATCAATCCCAATTGCTGATTGTTTTCGCTTCCTGGCTTCCGGCAAGAAGGAAAGCATTTGGTTGTAATGTATGCTGGGTTGTAATTGATGTAGATACTGCAGGGACCCAGAAAAAGCAATAGCTGCACATATCGGACATCTTGTATCTTGTTGCTGCTGCTTATAACAAAATTGCAGTATACACCCAAGACAGAAAACATGCTGGCAAGGCAAAGTTCTCGGGTCACAAAAGACACTTCCACAAAGTCCGCATTCACAGAACTTCAGCAGGGTCTCCACCTCCATCCGCTCTCTTTTTTTTTTCACGAGGCCACTATCCTGCACAAGGAAGTTCTTCACACAGAAATTTTTATTTTCTCGGAAATGACACGAGGTCTACAGGAACCAGTAATCGTGGATTTCCTGGATTCTCGGGTGCTGCTGCGGTGCCGTTGTGTTTTGGTAGATGCGATAGGTTCCGCGAACAGCTAGCAAGAAGCAGTAGATGTGGAGATTCCCCATTTGTTCACGACAAACGGAGCACATGGGGACATATTGGAGTCCACCGTTCCACATTGCAACACTGTGTTGTTCCAGCTTGTTCTCATCGGAGGCTTGCAGATGACACAGAAAACAAGATGGATGAAATTCCCGAGGAAGCAAGGCGGGGAAGCAAGAAAAGAAACGATGAACTTCGAAGCGTTCGGCGATAATGCGGAATACCATCGTTTTGTCATCGTCCATCCCAATGCGGAAAGCCGGTGAAGGAACAGGGAGATTTACGGGACCGAAATTCGATTCCCAGAAGGCCCGGAAGTGGTCAGGAACATCCATCCATGAGTAGTTGATGGTCCCGGTAACCTGAAATCTGTGCGCTCTCTCGGCATGTCCTATCAGCATCGCAAGATCCATGGCTCGTCGTACCTCCTTCGGCAACGACTTGAAAAGCAAGGCACAGAATTGGTTTCTGTTGTCGGAATCATACAACGCTTCCAGAAGATGAAGGACACCATCAGGAGAAACGTTGAATGAAGAACAGAATGGGCAGAGCTCGATAAAGCTTGGCCTCTCTGTCATCCCACAGACCACACATGGACTGATGAGCCTCTGGAGCAGTTCCTCGTCATCTTCATTAACGCTGAGCGGGTGTTCTTCACGGTACCTCCGCATATTCCTCGCAACCTTGATATAGACGTTGAATAACGCAACAAACTCGGCTTCGGTAGGAGCGGGAGACGCAAGGAAGAGAGCAGGAGACAAGGTCGGAGAATCAGATACCGGCGCAGGAAGAGCAGGTGGAGAATCGACAGGACGAACAGGAGAGACCGGAAATAAAGTCGGAGACAAGCTCGGGGAATCAGATACTGGCGCAAGAGGAGGAGGAGGTGGTTCCTGCACAGGAACAACAGGCGAAGATGCCGGAGGAGATTCCGAGTTCCTCAAAGGCGATAGGGGGGTAGGGCGAGGAGGAAGTTGTGGTATTTCCGGCAACGGCGGTAAGGTTTCGAGACGATTTGCAGCTACCTGCCGAAAATTGTTTTCGATAGTTTCGCGCAAATCCGGGCTCTGAAAAGCGGCGCGTAGTAAACTGGCGACGGAAGAAGAAGAAGGAGGTCTCTTCTTGTTCTGGATATTCCCCCCAGGTGGCAGTGTCCGCTTCAGCTGGAGATGACGGTGAAAGGAGAGAGGTTTTTTGGCAATCAGGTCCTTCACGAATTCCCCGAAATCGTCAACTGGGATTGCCATCCGGCGTTCACAAATCCTTTCGAGGTGTCCGTGTTCGCCACAGCGCCTGCAGAAGTGCGCCCAAAAGATATTCTCGATGTCGGCTGAGCCGTAGGTATAAATGTAGGAGAAATTGTCAATCCAATACCGCATCTCCTTGTAGAGGTATTGCATGAGGTCCTCTCGGCATGCTGGCTTGTCCTTCTCCATGGCAAAGAGGAATCTCTCGCGTAAATTTGCCAACAGACGATTGAACTTCTCCATATACTCCATTTCCTTTTCGTAGGATTCCTTGACCCACTGCAGCCAAAAGGCTCTTGAACAGCGTCTCTGGTGTGCGATCAGCAACTCCTTCAGGTCATTGTAAGTGGTGGCCGAAGGAAGGGGAAAGACAGCCAAATGACCGTAGAGATTCTGAGCGACCGACAAATGTGCTTGGTCAGGGTACTCAGGAACCACGGATTGCAAACGAATGGGGAAGGGTATGAGGATGTCGGACGGCGCGGTCCTCACAGAGGAAACGGGAAGAGAACTCATACAAAGAAGAAATAAACACTGTCCTTCGTGGTTTCGTATTTATTGAAAAACAAGAGAAGCTCCTAGAAACACAACCTACCTAATCGGAAAAACCGTTGGCTCTATTGCTGCTTCTTCTTGGAAATAGCACGGTAAGCAAGATAGGCGGCCACAGCAAGACCGACGCCGATTGCAATCTTCTGCGTGTTTGTCAGTTTCGACCACCAGCTGGTGACTCCTTTACCCTTGGAATCATCAGCAGGTGCAGGATCGACGGGATTGATACCACAGCGCACTGCCAGCTGCTCATATTCCTCTTGTGACATACTGGCCTTCTGTTCGGCTGTAAGTGCTCGGAATTCTGCGCATTCACATGCGGCAGCCATCTTTGCATAGGCCTCATTGTCCATATTGGCACGTTGATTTGGTGTAAGAGCTTCCAAGGCAGCACAATCGGGATGTAGAGTTGGGTTGTTATCGGTTGCCATCTTCGTCGGTTTATACGCAGAGAAAGTTTGGGTTCCTTCCATGCAACGCTTGTCAATGAGCCATGGCCTTTCCACACTCGCCAGATCGGAGTTTACACATGGACAAATGGGATCGCTTGGAAGCTTGTCCATACAGTATCCATTGACAGCAGCATCGCAAGCTTGGGATGTCCCCAAAAAGGTACCACAGAGATCGGGGCTGTCAAGTAATTTCGTACAACAAGCCATTTGGATACTCGATACATCGAAGTTAGGGACTTTCATGAAACTGATGGCATTGTGGGTTGGAGTCTGTGTAATGGCTTTGTCGTTCTTGAACGTAGTTGTAATCGCATTTCCGGTAGCTGCTGCAACTCTTGTAAAACCGACGCAACCTTGCGTAGTAGCTAGCGATGTCGCTTTTTCAATGGCCGCATTAATAGCCAATCCCGTTTCAGAAGAAATGTCTCCTCCGGTTCCCGTGAGCGCCACGTTGTTCTTTGGTAGAAATCCCTTTGCCCAATAAAGAACCACCTTGTTGACATTCAGCCAGAAACTCACTTGTGATGTTGCACTGCGCCAGTATCGTCCAAGGTTGTAGGAACCAGGACCGAATTCACGACCATTCGCAAGATCGCCGGTACCATAAACCACGGCATACAAAGGCATATTCGAAATATCGAGATGCGCAATCTTGTTGGGAAGCAACCCCCCAGCTTTCAAGGCAGCCTCATCCAAGACCAAAGATGCATCAGTGACTTTCATGGACCACACACGATACGAACCTTGCAATCCACCACTGTTGTGGCTGAGACCCACTAGAGCTTGAGCGTTTCCAAGTTTCGAAGGTTGTGGAGGAATGGGATCTCCGGGAGCGGGCAGAGGGGTACACTTGGTGAAAATGGCGCTTTCGTTGATGAGGAATTTCTTCTGTTCCTCATCGAGTTTCGCGTATTCACCGCAATCATAAGCAAGTGCTCTTCCCGGGGTATCTGATGTGAATCCTGTCGGTTTGTAGACACCGGGCTGAATGATGTCTGGGGCGGAAACACAGCGAACATCGATCTTCCACGGTTTCTCTACCTTGCCGAGATCGGAATTCATGCATGCACAGATGCTTGCCGGAGGTGTTGTAGTCGAGCAACCGGCTTTTGCAGTAATAAAAGTGTCACATGTGGTTGTCCCTGGTCCGACTGAACCACAAGCTTCTGAGGTACAATTCCATGGACCGAATCCCATGCAACATTGTTCCTTTCGTTTTTCAGGAGACGCATCAAAAGAGGTTCTCTTGGCCATGAGCACACCATTTTCTCCGTTATCCAAGGTAGCTGTAGTATCCGATGTCTTGTACCAAGCTTTACCTTTCCCCGTAGATCCTTGTGTGATAACAAAATTGAAGGATTTGCAATTATCAAGAGTATTCGCCTTTGCAATCGCTTGCTCGAGAGTGACTCCCTCTTGGGAAGTAATATCGTGACCGTTATGATCGACATTGGGAAATGCACGCCATCCACGAGCCCATTTAATAATAGCATAGTCCACCTTTTGATGAAGACCACCATCTCCGACCCAATACTTGGAAAGATCGTAGGAGCCGGGGCCAAAAATACGACCGGAAACATAAGAACCGCTATTTTTGTAGAGCCAGACTTCCACTGGATGGAGACTAACGCGAAGACCTTGTGTATTGACGAATTTCAATCCTTGCGCGTTGACAGTGCCGTCTGCGGCTGGAACAGTGGTTGGATATGTAATGGTGCTATCGCGAATGACGATCTGATCTTTATCAGCGCTCAAATAAAAGATGGCTTTCACACCTGTGAAGTTCTTGTACTGAGTGAAGATAACCGAAGGACTGCTTGTCAGAGGAGGAGGATTTTGTATCCATGCAGACACATCAGGTTCAGGAACGGGTTCCGTGATGGGACCAGCGGCCTTCAAAGCCATGGAACTGCGGACTCTCTGGGAACTACTAGTTGAACGCACGGGATGGGCGGAACCTACGGTGCTACTTTTTGTTCTTACCGACCTCGAGAGAGGGTCAGCCAACTTTGTACCAAACATTATGTGCTTGTGAGACTCATTGGGGATGGAGGTTTTTTTTTTCATTACGGATAACAATGTCTTTTATTCTTCTCGTTATTATTTCGATTTCGATCCACGGATGGCTTTCACAAAGTAAATCAAGGTAGCAATGGGAATAACGACATAGAGTACAACGAGGATGAGAGCAGATTTACCTACCTTTTTCCCGACTTTTACTTTNGCTCCGGTATCCATAACAACTGGTGGAGCCTCATTTGATTCCGGCGGTACTTCTGCACGCAAGGTTTTGAAATCCATCGCATATCATGGCAGATAATAAAGCTGCTACCCTTTTCTGCGAAGCACTATGACTAGCCCTACGATCAATAAAAGTGCGACCACAATAATGGCAATCTGTGTTGTTGTTATCCCTGTTTTCGGGGTCGGCGTCGGTGTCGGTGTCGGTGCTGGATTCACAGGGTCCACAGGGTCGACAGGATCAACGGGGTCAACAGGGTCTGGAATAACCGGGGTGACAGGGTCAGGTTGTGGAGCTATACAGAATTGTTCCATGCGAGGGCGATCTACAACGTTCTGTTTCGATTCATCCGAAAGGAGAAGATATTGATTGCAGTTAATGTCAGTCTTGTTGTACGTAATTTGAGCATTTTGCATAAAGGTTGTTTTGTACGCACTGGTATCACGACAACGTGTATCAATAATCCAAGGAAATCCCACATTGGCCAAATCACTTTTGAGACAAGCACAGAGAGGGTCTGTTGGTGTCTTGTTGCAATATTCTTGCATTTTCGAATCACAAGCGGATGATACTCCTTGGAAGTCACCGCATGCGGCCATGGTACAGTTCAGAGGAGCCTCTCCAACACAGCATTTGGCCTGTATGTTGTTGTTCACATATTCTGGAGTTCTGACATAGATACCACCTGAGTTATCCTCTCCTAGAGTTTCTTTCGGGGTTTCCTCTGGAGTGGTAGTCTTCAACATTCCGTAGTTGTTTTCCTTCCAGACGTAACGGTAGAAACTCTTGCATGTAGGTCGCTTGTCGCATTCTTCATATAGTTGTTCGACTGTCGGGTTATCGAAACGTTTGAGTTCCGTAGGACCATCGGTAATTTTCATATTTGGATACACACGGTACCCCTTGGCCCAACTGATAATCATTTTTTCCACATTATCTCCAAATGTTGCCTCGTTTTTCCAATATCTGCTGATAGTGTAGGTACCAGGACCGAAATCACGACCGTCGGTAAGATCTCCACGACCAAAGAGACGCACAACAATCGGATGATTCGATACCGACATCCAGCTGATATTACGATTGGAAAGTCCGAATGAAGCAAACATATCCTTTGTTACCACCAAATCGTCTTGATCTGCTTTCAACGTCCAAGATCCTCTGGCTCCACCTCCTCCTGCATCCTTACTGAGGATTACGGTCGGGACATCGGAAGAAGGAGGAACGCCGGCTAAAGTATCGAACCCGGAGGCTGTTAATCGTTGTGATGATTGCAAAGGCATGCCAACATTCCAATCTGCAGAGAGACTTCGTCGTTTTTTCTTGGTATTTGCGATTGCATCACTCAAATGCGTCGGAAAGAGATTGTACATTCTTTCTCAATCGGGCCTGAATCATAATCACTCCCAGAAAAAACTGTGAAATAATTTTTTTGTCGTATTCTTTTTCTTCTTAGTCGCCTACAACCGCCGAAGACACGCAAATATGTCCTCTCTCACAAATATTGTCCCAAAGTCTGGGAAATACCAAGTGTACAAACAGAAACTGCGGTTTCTATTGAGGTCCGACCAATCAGTGACCAAGCCTCGGATCATTCTCTTCGTCGTGGACATGTCCGGGTCAATGACAGACGACGGGAAGAAAGAAGCGCTGAATACTGCCCTGAAGTATGCACAAGAAAACTGCACTGGAAATAGTAAAATAGAGGCTATTGCCTACAACAGCATAGCTTCTCGCAAGACTTTGGATTTCTTGATTTCTTCAACTCCTTGGGGCGGTACGAGTTTCAGTGCAGCCTTGAAAGATGTCCGGAGTTTTGTCCAGAAGGAAACGAAAGTTGGTGACGAGATTGCTGTTATTTTCATGACTGATGGGTTTGATGGGGATAGTTCTGCGACATGTGACAACACTATGCAAGATTTCCAATTGTTTTCTCGTATGTGCAAAAGAGTTGTAATCATTCACACGATTGCATTCGGAGCCATGGTCAATGACCATCTCTTACAAAGAATGACGAAAATCGGAACTGAATCAGGAAACTATAGGAAAGCGGCTTCTGGATCCGCGGACATGACACAAAAAATGTCCGAAATATTCGACTTTCTTGATCTAGTCAGATTCGTGGATATCCAGTACCCCGGGGGAAATGTGCAAGCAGAGTTGGATCCAATTTCCAACATGGTGGATGTCGTCGTGCCTCTGCCAGATGTCTTTGATGCCGGAGTCCTACATGTGCAGGTATCCGGGATTCCTTTCGATTTGGTATCCGAGAATCCAGATTTGGAATTCGTACTGCTGGAAATCCGTGAGCGAACGATAACCAATGCCGAGGAACTCAATGCTGCGCAGAAAGATCTGAATGCTATCAATGTCTTCCGGAGTCCGAAATCACAAAGGGAGAAGTTGATGAGAATATATGGAGAAACTCAATCCAGGTTGATGGAATATCACAAGATTGTATACGATACAACGTTGGGAAACATCCAGCGAGATGAAACCGTTGTGAAGCGGATGATATCCGATCTGCGCAATGCCAGTACCGATGTATACAGCAAAGCCTCCCGAACACGACGAATGATGCAAAGAGCCACCGCAAACACAAGGAATCTAGAAGTGATGGAAAGGCGTTTGCAACTGCTGATCCCCGATTTCACGCAATTTCTACCCGAAGAACTCGCTTTGGAATGTTGTCTAACCGGGGAAGGATTGCGAGAACTCATGGAAGACGGTCCAGATGGTATCCTCGGATTCGGATTGCGCGTTCATCGCGATGAACACATTGTCGATTGTCCCACTGCTCTTGATTTAAAGATGATCAGTTCTGGCGTCTACAGTATTCCCGCCCTCATTTCGACTTTCCAGTACAAGATTGTCACCGTTGGTTTCGACAAAGCTGTTGGAAAACTTGGAAATGAAAAGCTAGAGGAGAACGAAGGTTGCTTTCGAGGACCTAATGGCTACGTGAATGCGTTTATGCCCATGTACATCAATCAATGGCATGGAGACCGCGTACTTGCGCAAATCGAACCTCTTCTAGGATACCTTTTCACCGGAGATCCTCTTGGTTACAAGGGAGATCAGATGTTGGCCATGTTTCACATTCTCGGACTCCTCCTTGTCGAACGTGGTCGCCGATTTCCTCTCTCTGATTGGTTGGACTTTTTCATCGAAGATCTGCGGAAACTGTGTCGGAAATTGAAACCAAAAATACTACATTACTTGCAAAATGGAAACTATGCCAACGGAATACTAAAGACTGATCCACTCTTGGCATTTGTGGAAAATCCGAAATATCGCACAGCTCAAGTATTCCAATCTTTGCTCACCATCGTCGGATTAAAAGATTGCGGCGATTGCAACAATTCTGACGATTTCGAAAGACAATTCCAGATGGCATTCACTGAGGAAGCTCTCCGTCGCGCATTCACACAACAGTCCAAGGCGTTAGGGAGACTCTTCGTGGGCGATGAAGTGCAGAAGCTCATTGGATATACCGAAGAACCGACAGCAAAAGAAGAAGAAGATACACATGATAGCGGTTTATTGGCCAGGAACGATATCATTTTCGAAGAATACTACTTCAAACTGGCTCTGGAATTATCGAAGAGACATGATGTCGAGCGTATCTTCCAGCTCCTAGTTTTACAGGTGGTGCCGATTCCGCATTTCATCCAAGCCGAATCCTTTGATGCAAACCGCAAGACCACATTCTTACCCTACGTTTATGAGAACCATGAAGAAAGAATCAATCTCCTGGTGCAGGAACATCTTGGAAAAGTGAAGAACACCGTAACTTTCTTTGAGAATCACTATCCATGGTTTCTGAATTCCTTCAGTGACAAACAACTGTGGATGATGACTGTGCAAGCTCTGCAGTATTCACAGAATGCGGCAGTGAATGATGCCACTGAGGCCAACGAGTATTCAAAGCAGAAGTATCAGAATACATGGACTCATCAGAAAGACCCAACACAACTGTGGACAACCGAGATCGATCGAGCTTCTCTGGGACTGCAACGAAGTGACGCAAACATGTTGATGAAAGCGAAAACTCTGGGAATTGTGGAGGCCATGATCGCCACTCCGAGAATGAATGCTTTCATTGGATACTGTCTGGCTTTCATTCCCACCAGAGGAGGATTGGTTTTCGATTACCTCTTGTGGAAACTGGACACCCCTTGGAAAATGGCATCCGAAAAACTGAGGATACTGCTGCTGGGGAAACACGACGGAAACGATATTCTTTCCGATGGCAATCCTTGGGTCGAGTGTCACCGTGATGTGGCGAAAAATATCCGCCGGATTCTAGGCAAAGCTGTCTTTGATGACATCGAGAATCAAATGAAAGGAACCCATTGCAGTCATATTTACAGGCTCAGCGACAAACCAAATCGTCATGGCCACTGCAACAGTAATCCGAATCCGAAGTTCCTCACGGAATTCCATGGTTTCGGCATCTTTGACGAGGACTAATTATAGTGGTTCTGAAGGATACAAATCCTTTTCATCGTTTTCAAAGGGTAGGACAGGATCCAATAAAACTGATCCTTTTGTGCAGTCTCCAAAGAGTGAAGTGATTTCTGTGGCGTTTTCTGCCGAACGTTCCCATGTACATTTTCCTTCTCGGAATTGATTTTCATATTCAGAAGGCGTTCGAAGTTGAGTTGATACACCTTTAATCCAATTCACTCTTTTCGGATTCCCTGGACAACGAGTTCCATGTAAAATAACATTGGATGGCTGACTGCCAATACACAGTTCAGGTCGATTGGCAACGGTAATAGTTCGCAAAACCTTCTCCGTCGGTTGCAAAGGTTTCAATTGTTCGGTCGTAAAATGGTCAGGTATCTGGACATTTCCTTCTTCCAGAATTGTTCCTTTACCACATGTCCCGAAAACAGCTGTAGGATTTTGAAAGATGTCGAAAGGATGCTCTGGGTGAAATATTGTTTTCGGAATGGTTCCCCGGAGGAATGATAAACATGGTTTGTTGTCCGAACCAATATACGGTTTCAAATTGAAAGCATCCCAGGAAACATTATATGTGCCGTCAGGGTTCCGTCCACAGATCGAGCCGATGTATGTCCAATCTGTTTTACATCTGCCTTTATCATTTCTTGGTAACACATAAGTTACTCGATCTCCTATCTTGTAGGTTGCTGATGGTGGAACTGGTGCAACTGGCGGAACTGGTGCAANTGGCGGAGCGGGCGGAACAGGAGGAACCTCTTTCTTTCTCATGTAATTCCACCAGTACCAGAATCCCACACTGGCTGCTACAGTCACGAAAATTAGTTTCTTCTTATCGGACATCACATGTTACAAGATATTATAGTTCTGTGGGAAACAGATCGTTTTCATTGTTTTCGTACGGAAGTATCGAAGTATCCAATAAAGCTGATCCCTTGGTACAGTCTCCAAAGAGTGATGTGAATGCCGTGTTTGTTTCCGGTGCTCGTATCCATCCACATTTTCCCTCTTGGAATTGTGTTTCATATTCAGGAGGAGGGGCAGATGCGGAGTAAACCCCTTCCCAACTAATTCTCTTTGGATTTTCGGAACAACGAGTTCCCTGTAGAATGAAATTGGATGGACGACTTCCAGCACACAGTTCCGGTTTGTTAGCAACCGTAATACTGCGCATAACCTTATTTGGTAGTTGCAAAGCTTTCAGTTGTTCCGCTGTAAAATGATCAGGGATATTGTATTTGTTGAGATCCTTATGTGTAGGCCGTGTGCCACAAGTTCCAAAAAACGAAACAGGATTGCGGCCGTCTTCTAAAGGCGAATATTCATTGTAAACAGATTTCGGCATAGTTCTTTGCATTTTTTGACAGTGTGGAGTAGGGGAGGAAGGATCACTTGGTGATCGGGATGAATGTACGGCTTCCCAAGAAACATTATACGTTCCATCGGTATTTCGTCCACAAATCGACCCAATATAGGTCAGGTACTCTTTACAAGAAGGATGATCGTCTAACGGGAATCCAAAAGTCACTCGATCTCCGATTTTATACGTAGATTCAGCAGGAGCAGGTTCCGGTGAAACTGGAGGAACAGGTGGAACCGGAGCTGGGATAGGAACGGGAGGAATCTCCTTCTTTCTGATATAATTCCACCAGTACCAAACACCAACAGCAGCTACCAGAGCCCCGAAAAGGACAATTTTTTTATTGTTTCCAGACATCAGTAGCAACAGAAGAAATATCATCATGCGGTACTGAAAAAAATGGGATTCAGTAAATAGGATACAAATCTTCCTCTTTGTTTTCATAAGGCAATATTGTAGGCGACAAAAGGAGAGATCCCTTTGTACAATCGCCGAAAAGGGAAACAAAATTCGCCGGATTTCCATTCTTATGCATCCACTTGTTACAGTTCTTCTGGCTTTGCGGATCAGAATACTCAGCTGAAATGCCTGACAAAGTGTTATCCCAATTTTGCCATTCTACTTTTTTGTCGTTAGGACAACGAACCCCATGGAGTAAAACGTGTTTTTCTTTTGCTCCAACACACATATTCGGTTGATTATTGACTTTGATGATACGATTGACCTTATCTGGTAGTATCAGAGGTTGTAATTCTTCAGGAGCAAAAGAGTCTGGAATAAATTCTCGCACTTGTTGATGTTTCGGTTGAATTCCACAAGTTCCAAAGATCTCTGTAGCATCATCTGCTCGTTGTCCGATCCTGAAAAATGTACTACTCTTCATCATGGTGCATGCTTTAGGATCGGATGGAATTTGACTTATTCCAAACCATACCACTTTATATTTGCCATCTGCATTTTGTCCACATATCTTTCCCAAATATCGCAAAGTCACGTTGCATTTCGGCTGAAAATCATTGTATACAATGTCATAGGTCACTCTATCTCCCAGCTTGTATTTTCCTGTAACTGGAGGGTCAGGTGGAATACGGTCCAACTGTCTCCTTGTAAAACGGTCAGGTAAATTCTTTTTTTCATCGGATTGTCCACAGGACCCAAAGGTAGGTACAGGATCTAGGAGGAATTCTCGATAAGCTCCAATATTCAGTTCGCAGTTTGCGTTGCCTTTATCATCGAACTTTACTGTATTTGGATCGGCCTTCAATTGCGCGGAATCCCAAAGAACATTAAAGGTTCCATCTTGGTTTCGGTCACAAATTGTGCCAGAGTATTGTCCGTTGTACTTGCAGTCATTCTTTTGGTGGGCATTCGGAACATCGTACGTTACACGATCGCCGATTTTCATAGGAGGTTGGAGAGGTTTTCGATTTGCTATGAATTTCTCATAATCCGGATATAAATCTTTAGCTTCATTATCGTAGGGAAGAATGGACGAATCAAGAAGTACGGATCCTTTTGTACAATCGCCGAAATGGTTCGTAAAATCGCTATTGAGATTACGAAAACTGGAATTAATGCATTTGATTTGCGTATCTATGTCCTGGTATTCTTCTGTAGGTCCAGAAAGATTCGTATATTGCATCCAATTGACCTTATTGGAACCGGCATTGCAGAGATATCCTTGTAATTTTAGAGTGGTAGGTTTTGATCCAACACATAATTCTGGTTTGTTTTCAACGGTGATGGTACGCGTTACTGTCGATGGCATTTGTAGTTCTTTCAATTGTTCTGTTGAAAACGAATCTGGTAAATACTTTGCCACTTCTGGGCTCAATGGACTCTTCCCACAAGTTCCAAACGTTGCCTCAGCATCTGGACTTTGCACTCTCAGCACATTACGAGTACCGATATGGTTAGGACATGCGCTATCCTCAATGGCTATTCGATTATATGCATCCCACAACACATTGTATTTACCATCAGGATTCCTGCCACATACGTTTCCTGAATATATGATTTTCTTCTTACATTCTGGATGGTTTTCATCTGGTACAACGAATTCAAATGTTACTCGGTCCCCGACTTTGTAGGTATCGGAAGCAATCGGTACTGGAGCTGGTGGAACTGGTGAAATCGGAGGCACGGGCGGAAGCGGAGCAGGATTGGGTTGTTTCTTTGCCTTATCCAGGACGTACCAAATGATAATGCCCACAACTATCGTTCCGACAACTAGAAGATTTCGGTTCTTATTGGACATCAAATTTTTATGGAGAAACTTTTCTGCCTGGAGTTATAAGATGGCTGATCAAATAGTTCAATGTTCTCTTTGTTTGGATACGCAGATTACACTGCCATGTACACTTAGTTGTGGACATATCTTTTGCTACGTCTGTATCAAGAATGTCTCTTTCAGTCGAGATAATCGGACTCTGATCTTCTGTCCACTCTGTCGTAATCGCCAAAGTATTCAAGAACTTTATCAACTTGTGGATCCTGCCAGTATCCAGAAAGAAATGGAATTCCTGCAGGGACGAACATTCGTTTGGATTTACGCGAATTCCTTTCAAAAGGATCGTTGGTGGTGTTGCGATAGCCAGACTAGCGAAATATTGGAAATGGAGTACAACAATGGGGCAAGAAACATCAAGATAGACATCGGCTGTAAGAACTATGAATTCGATTTATTGCTCATGGAACAACACAAAACCTGTGGACAATCACATAATCGTCGTCTCCGTCGAATTCACAGAAACAACTTGCCCGAAACGAACCTTTGTGGTATTGCCGGAATCTGGTTAGTGGGATACACAGGATTTCCTTCAGCTTTTTCTAATCAAACAGTTGCTGCACCTCCGCAATCCACTGGGAATTGTTCTTCTTTGTCTTCCGATTAACATTGCTCACCGATGCACCACAAGTTTCATGGAAAAGGGTCCCCTTGCGAGACGAGATATCATTGATATGTTTTTCCATAGTATCCTGCACCTGCAAGTACACGATTTGACATTCCGATTCCTGACCAAGACGATGTATACGATCCTCCGCTTGCTCGTGTTTCGCCTGATTCCACCAATGATCGCAGATGATCATCCGATCGGCCGCATGTAATGTAATTCCTTCACAGCCAGCCAACAATGACACAAGAGCAAACCGGATTTCCGGGTTTTCTTGGAATTCGTGGATCATGGCGCCTCTAGCTTTCGGAGTCCGACTACCATCAATTTGTATCCACTGGGGACACCAAGGGAGGAGGGCCAAATGATAGGCGATGATGGATAACATGTCCACCCACTGAGAAACAATAACTATCTTGTGTTCTCGATAAGTGAACAGTAATTGGAGAATGGCAACCACTTTGGCACTTGGAGCAAGAGTGACGTCCATAGACTGCAGCAAATTCGTTGGTTTTCTTTTTTTGGGTGTTGTTGTTGTTGTTTCCTTTTCCTCTTCTTCATTCCCTTCCTTCTCCTTTATTTCATATCGTTTATGACCGAGGCAAAAAGGGCATTGCGATAACTTTTTCAAACACATGGGGCAAAATACATGAGCACATGGCAATACAGAGAACGACGTGGAGACTGACGAGGATACAAAGGAAATCGGGTCCCAACAAAGCTGACATTTCTCCACCCCCGCTGAATCATCGGGGTCCTCCAGTAATCCTCGAATGACATTTTCCATGCCTTCGTCGATCGATGGTGCCTCCAAAAGCAGAGAACGGGTCCAAGGCCAAGAAAGCAAAGGAATCAAGGTATGGTTGCAAAGTTGTCGGAGTCGGAGAATCAGGGCGAGAATTTGATGACGAAACTGCTTGGCAATATCTTGTTCTAATTGTTCCTTTCTGTTTTTCCGATTTTCCATTTTCTGCATTACATCAGCTGCCATTTTGATACGACATTTTGTATAAGCAAATAAAGCATTGTACAATCTTCGTTCGACGTTGGAGAAATCGAGCTGCACGGTGACCTCTTTTTTTGTCGGTAAAGAGAGAATAGATTTTCCTCTGCGAATAGCGTGTTCCCGCAAAAGTTCCTGGATTTCGATAGCTGTCAAATTCGTCACGGTTTCGGGACATAAGTGCAGGAACTTGAAGAGGGTTATGAGATCATGAAGAGAATTGACAACTGGAGTTGCGGTGAGGCACCAACGAGCTTTTGCTAGCAATTTCCGTACAGCCGCAGTGATATGAGTATCTTGGTTACGAATAGCGTGAGCTTCGTCAAGAACGATACGATCCCATACAGGGATGAACAAAGACGGGGAAGACAACAAAGAATGGTAGGAAGTGATGACTACGTTGAAGTCGTTCAAGTCGGTGTGTGTGTGTTTCGCATGACCATGATAGAGTAGCATGGTTACGGGGTGTTGTGCATGACGGCGGAACTCGTCGACCCACATGGTGAGCAAGGTAGCTGGACAAACAACTAGTGTGTGTTGTTGAGATTGCTGTGTAAGACCAAGGAGGATGGTCGTTATCATTGTTAGCGTTTTTCCAGTTCCTGGCACGTCCATGATGAGACCTCCAGGCGAAACAGTCAATTCTTTCTGTTGGGCCCAGGCGACCCCGGAAATCTGGTGTGGTTTGAGGGCTGTGTACAATAAAGACGTGGGTATTTCGAATCCAGGTACCACGGCAGGCTCGATGGACCAGTTCTGTTGCGTCCGCTCTTTCAATCCTCTTTCCAGCTCTGTTGATGTCAATTTTTCATTGGTTGTGCTTTCCGTCCTCAGAGATGTACGAAACCAAGTCTCAAAAGTATTCGCACTTGTTTCCTTCACAATTCGGGGTGTAGGTCCCTTTCGATTTCCACGTTGCGCGACAAGATTCCAGATCGAATAAGGATGGTGTCGTTGGACTACGGGGACTGCAGGAATCGAAGGAACGACTGTGGGAACGACTGTGGGAACGACTGTGGGAACAGGAGAAGAATGATAGATGGTCCTATTCATATTGATAACTACACCACGAGGCATTGGACACGAGCAATGAATAACAGAGAAGAAAAAAAAGAAGATCTTCACTCTCTCTCTTCTTCGCTGTCTTCATGGTCATGATCTCTTGATCTCTTCCTCGATTTGCAGGATTGATCCGAGAGAGCAGGCGAAGCGGGTCGGGAGCTGTCTTTGGTGCTCTTCCTGTCGTTCCTGTCGTTCCTGTCGTTCCTGTCGTTCCTGTCGTCCTTCTCACTCGCAATCATGGCGGAGATGACGGTGGAAACCATGGTATTGACCTGCGTCAGAGTTTTCGCAATGGCCTCCAGGTGGACGTTGGTCGTCTTCGCGTAGGTCTTCATCGTGGTCTCCAGGAAACAGGTTTCCACGGGAGTGATGCCGTTCAAAGAAGATAATCCGCAATGAAAAGATTCCCCGAACCTCGTGAGACTGTTGTAGAGGGAGCGGATATTCGCGAATTTGCAGAAGATGGTCATCTTGTGATAATCGGGGATAGACTCGATGAGTGGGATCTGTCCACAGTACATGTAATGCACTATCCGACGGAAGATATGGAGATCGACCTGCCAATAGATACGGATATCGATGGTGGTAGCGCCAGAGCTCGGGGACAGGAATTCTCCGATGTAGTCCCCAATGCAAGTGAAGAAGCTTGGTTCCTGTCGAAACAGAGCATCATGCATAGGAACTACAATCGGCTCCGGCGCATCAAAAAGGTAGAACCGCAAGAAACGGATGATGGTGCTGTTCATGGTTCCTTCCGGCATCTTGGGTTTATCGATTCCCACAGAGAAGTAATCGAGCCAGAATTTCCTATATTCCTCAACGGACGGGTAGGACCTCCGTTCCAAAGGAGTTTCCAGGATGAATTCCACGATGGAATTGGAGAAGAGTGATGGTGCGGTGCAGACAGAATTGTTGCTGACATTCCGCGTAATCCGGCTATGGACGCTGCGGTTGAAAGGGTGGCGCACGACATAAGAAGAGGAAGAAGCCATAGTGTGGTCGGTTGAGGTTGAACACAGAGAAGACTCGAAGAAAGGGAGACACCAGAATTCTGAATTTATTAATTTTTATTTGCCTTTTTTGTAGGTACACGTGTATAAAATTTCTTAATCGAGATTGACGACGTTCAAGACATTTTCTCCGGTTCCGATCTCTACGAGTCCCGTAGATCCTCCTGGTGCGATGTTACCTTTGCTATACTCAGTGGGTCTGCGCTCGAAGAAGTTGGTTTTCCCCTGTAAGGCAATGAGATTCATGAAATCGAATGGTTCCTCCACATTGTACAATCGCGGATATCCGAGTTCCTGGAGCCAGTAATCGGCGACATATTTGATATGGTCTGCCATCATTTCCTTGTTCATTCCGATAACGGGAACGGCAAGAGCTTCGTCGAAGAATTCCTTCTCGATGAATACAGCTTCCTTAATGATACCGTAGACCTCGGAGACTGGGAGAGGTTCCAGTTGTTTGTAGTATTCACATGCAAATCGACAGTGCAGACCTTCATCTCTGGCAATGTATTCATTGGCCTGACAGAGGCCACGGAGATAATACGGTTTCGTCCGCAAATAAAAGATAGCACAGAAAGACCCGCTAAAAAAGATTCCTTCGACTGCCACGAAAGCCAGAAGGCGAGTAGCAAAACTCTTGTCCGATGCGAACCATTTTGCCGCCCAACGCATTTTCTTCTGGACACAAGAAAACTCCTCAACGGTTCTGGTTAGATGATCGCGAGTAACCCGATCAGTTACCAGCACTTCAATGAATTTACTGTAAGTCTCCGCATGAATCATTTCCATAGCGATCTGGATAGCGTAGAAAGGCTTTGCGTCATTGGAAACCTCCTGTGCAAAGCGGAAAACCAAGTTCTCGAAAACTACGCCATCGGAAACGAAGAAGAAAGCCAGGACGTAAATAAGGAACCGCTGCAGTTCCGGGGAAAGTTTGTTCCACTGCAGAAGATCCTGGGACATATCGATATCTTCAGCTACCCAGTAACTCATTTTCGCCTGATCATACAAATACTTCAATGGTTTGGCAGCATCATCCACGGAAAACAAGAAGAAAGAGTCTCGTTCATTGCTGCTCATGAGTGCCTGGTTGACAAGAAGAAGAGAAGAAAAAAAAGAAAAAAGGACTAGAATAATTTCTAACTTTATTAGCGAGAACCTCGATGGCTGGCAAAAAATCTGCGAAGGCAAGTCAAAAGCAGGATAACAAGAAGGCCTGTTGTACGATTGGAGTTCTTGTGTGCGCTGTGGTGGGGGGGCTCTTTATTTTGAAGATGCTGAAAAAACCCGTTGTTGATGCTCCTGCTGCGGCTGCCCAAGGTCCAGAACAATACGGATATGGGGCATAATAGTTTTTTCTTGTCTTACTTGTGAACAACAATGGCAAGCAAAGCAGAAGCAAAGAAGAGTGGTAAGTCCAAATGCTGCATGGTGACCTCGACCATAGTGCTAATCTCCGTTTCCCTTTATGTCATTACTATCATGCAAAAGAAAGGTATGTTCAGGTAGTAATAGATACTAATTTATCTCTGTGTGAATAATAAAAAACATGATCCTCCTTTCCGCCACTACTATTGCCTTTCTTGTTTACATGACATCTCGTCTGGAAAAGATCAAGTTACTCTCCATCGATAAAGAAAAAATGATTCCGATTGAGGATTGTAATTTCCAAACAGGAGACTTGATTCTCTCGGCCAATCAAAGCTACGATTCCAGCATTGTCCGATTTTTTGGGAATAACATATTCAGTCATATTTCCATGGTGTACCGCACGGATACCGATGTCTACCTTGTGGAATGTACTCCCGAAGACTTCATGCCCGATGTGATAACGAAGAAAACAAAAGATGGTGTGCACATCGGACTTCTCAGGGAACGATTGACGACTCATCCATATGGTATTGTGGCCTGGAGACGCTTAGAAACATCCTCCGTATCGAGGAAAGTCTTGCAGAATAGGTTAGCCAAAGGTTTGCAATCTTTACATCATGTTTCTACATTCGATAGGGACTACGTAGGCTGGATGAATATCATCCATGGACAAATACTCGGTGCGAATCATGATCGTTATGATACCCTTTATTGTTCGAAATTTGTGGTCTTACTTATGCAAATCATGGGATTGTTAGATCCTGAAAAAAATTGCAGCCATGCATTACCCAAGCAGTTCACTGATCCCGAAATTGTGGGGCTAATGCCTGGATTCCGATATGGACGGCTGCAGTTTCTTGGTCTGGATGGATTGTTGAACATGCGATTGAAATTGCGCAAACGCGAGAGGATCAAGAAAAACGAATACTATCGCGATGAAGAGAAGAATAACAAGGTATCATATCCTAGTCTTCAGTTGACGCTCCTCCTTTTATTCTGCATCCTCGCTACCGCATGGGTTGTTTCGTTAGGCCAAACGACAAATTTTTCTATTCAACAAGCGGAAGAATAGGACATGCATTCAGATTGGATCCAAGTCATCTGGCAGGCGATGTCTCCCTTCGCGAGAACATACGCTCACCTTGCTGGATTCTCCAATAAATACTACACCACAGATTTATTCGATCGGACATTACCTAATGTTATCCAGGAGATAACGAAAACGAAAAAACCAGCCGAATTCAACTACTTTCGATTTGCGTTTGGCTCTCCATGCTATGAACTGCATTCGAATCGCGTGCTGCTTGCAAGTAACTGTTTCCGAGATTTCAAGGATGACCCCGATGTTTATTTCAAATTCGCAGATGAGGTATTATCGCACGGATTCCGCGATGCTGAAGTGTCCGCTACCACAATCACACTTTTCTTCACGCCGGGATCGTCAAGGACGACAGGAACGACATTGGCGGATCAGTTTCGAGCGCTGGTGCGACTAGAGGACCTTCGAGGACTCATCAGGACAGAAGAACCGTGACTTTCTGACTGGACATGGTAGGTTGTGCCTTGTTGGTATCTCGAATGGCTTTCCGTGACTTTGAAATCTGAGGTTGCGACTCACTGTTTTGTAGATTCGGTTGTAGGTGACATCCGTGATAGAAGAACCCATCAATTTCTAGACCCCACGCATCCCATCCTGGAGTCGTATCTCGCGCAAAAAGTTCGATTCTACGTTTCACATTCATGAACTGGTAAATCTTGTCCCGTATGGCTGCCGGTTTTTGCGAGTGTCTCCCTGGTCTCGGAGATGTGTATTCCTGTGGTTCCTTACAAGTCGTTTTCCACTTCTTTAAAGGAGATCCGCGCGTTGCCGCAAGGACGAATTCCGTATTAGGTCTAGACCACCATCCAGGCCCACAGACGGGATTATTGTTGGGATAGACTTTTCTCCAGACTTTGTAGATAGCACGGTAAGCGAATCCCCAGGCCTTGATGACTTCAAACGCTTCTGGTAACATCGGTCCACAAGCCCAGAGAAAAAGAACACAATCAGTCTCTGCCAAGGAACCTACCTTGAGATCCTTGATATCTTCAAGTGCCATTGTGGGGTAATTGACGATCCCCTCCAGACATCTGGAGTTCTTACGAAAACGCCAAGGAGGATCGACATAAATGACTTGATAGGTACCTTGAGGAAAAGAAAGATGACATTGTTCAATGGCGTTATCGAGGACTGCAGGAGGAAGAGTATCAAGAGTGTAGTATTTGCCTTCAATAAGCAAAGGAGGTTTACTTACACGTTTGGTTTCCTCTTCGACCTCTTCTGATTCTCCATGGTCCCCCTGTTCTGCTGCTTGTTCCGCTAGCTCTTTTCGTTGTTCTTCTACGGTCAAAATTCGTTTTCTCCGTTTGCTTGTTTGTCTTTGTTTTTTGTTTTTGTTGTTGTTAATGATAACAGGCTTTTCCGTTGCTTCCTCGCCTTCTTCGTAGTCGAAGATTTCGCTATCATCTTCATTCAATCGCTCAATGATGTTCCTCGTAGGGAAATCAACAGAACGGCTAGTTGAGGTGCAGTTCGACAAATCCATTAAGGAAGCTAGTAGAGTGCATTGATAATTTTGCATTCAGACGCATGCTAACGGTTTTTTGTGCATGTGATGAGACGACAGAGAGAAAGATGGAGGAACGGATAACTGCAGAGAGGGCCAGAGCACTTTCGCGGAAGAGCCATTACATGCGAGTTATGGCAATTCAGGATATCCTCAGAGAATGCTACATGATGATCAAGGAATCGGCGGATGTTGGAGAAACCTGGATTGTCTACACTATGCCCGATGTGCATCTGGATGCGATGGCCATGGATTTTGATATCAATCAGGCAATTCTCTTCCTCTACTACGATTTAGTAAAACAAGGATACGATGTCTGCATTATCGGCAACATGACTTTCCTGATTTCCTGGGATATTCCGGTGCGGAAAATCGTCATACAAAAATTTGTGGAGCAACTACGCAACTATCAAGCGAAAGCCAGAGAGGAAAGAATCAAAAATCAGACGAAACTCTTCTGCCAGAATCCCTTGCAGGAACTCAGTAAAAAAATCGGAACTGGATGAAAAAGAAAAACGAACAAGGTTTTCTTGTTTATTAGGACAATTACACATATGCTTCCAGAGCTAAAGAGATTGCCAATCGGCCACAGCTTCATGTCGATTTTTGTGTACAACACAGTCTGCAACCTGTCCAGCAAGGATTGCAACTACTGCAAGAATCAGAAGACGAGTATTACTGATCTTCTTGGGATCACTAGAATCCATGATCAACTTGGGTTTCAGGAGGTATGCACCAATAACAACTACGGCTGGGATACCGATAGTCAAAGCTGCAGGTGGAATCTTGGCTGGGTCCATGTTGTAAGATATATCGAAAGTCACTTAGTATTGCAGAAAAAAACGGCAACTCGTATGACAACAACGATTCCATCCTTAGCTCGCGGCACTCAAGGTTGCGTAGTTCTTCTGCGAGTGAATCTGGCAATCGATAACCTGTCCTGCAAGGATGGCCACACCAGCAAGAAGAGCTAATCTGGCATTGCTGATCTTCTTTGGATCGGAAGGTTCCATGATCATCTTCGGCTTCAATACGTATGCTGCCAACACTACAGCCACTGGAACTCCCAACTGGTAGATCATAGGATTCAGTTTTGCAGCGGATCTCAAAGACATTGCAAGAAAAGTCATCAGTATCAGCAGAAAATATCGTAGGGACTGCAGACAATACTGGCTATTCATACGATGGCAATTGGCCATAGCTAGCTGCGGCGGGAATATCACTTCTTCCACCTGTAAGTTTTCCGTAATTCTTTTTTGAGTGGATCTGGCAATCAATAACCTGTCCTGCGAGGATCGCCACAGCGGCCAGCAGAGCAAGGCGTTCATTGCTAATCTTTTTAGGGTCCGAGGTTTGCATAATCATCTTGGGCTTCAAGATGTAGGCGGCTAGGATGACCGCGACTGGAACTCCCAACTGGAAAATCATAGGGTTCATTTTCGCAAGTGATTTCAACGAAGACATAGTATATTTTCGACAAAACTCATCTACGATGCCTAGAAAATATTACGACAAGAAACAAAGTGAATCAGTACCAGAGTAAATAAAGTGGAATCTTTGATGTCTTTTGCCTTACAGAATTCCTTCCATTTCTTCCACCGTGTCAGATTTCTCCGATTCCTCTGTTTTCGAATCATCTCAGTATCTGCAGTATCTTGTTCTTTTTATTAGCGTCGAACGCAATCAATCTTTTGTTTGTTTCTGCTTCTTTTGTTCAAAGAGAGAAATGCAGCAGCCACAAAATCCGATACAAGACTTGGTTTCTCTGTCGAGACAGAGAACAGTGCTTGCCGGAATTGCAGGAACATCGACAGGAACCACTACATACCCTCCCGTTCATGACCGCGAGAAAGTCGGCAGTTATCCTTACACGCAAGGGGTTTTCTACGGTGGAGGCAAAAGATATGATCGGGTTCTAGAGTATCGTGTTTGGCTGATTGCCGTAAATCCACAATATAATACGGTTGTCACGTGCACGTCTTTCGAAGAAGCCGAGGCGTTTTTCGCAACCATTCGCAATGCCATGATGGAGAAGAATTTGCAATCGGTTTTGAACACAATCGAAATCACAGCACTCATCGAGCAGGACTGGTGTTGGGAACCGGTCAGTGAACAAGAATATACAAGAATCAGGAACCCCGATGACAAGTTAACGGACGTAGAAGAAAATGGAACTGTTTATTATCGACGAAGAAATGGTAAACGTTTGGCAGAATACGCTCCAGAATGGCTGTGATTCTTCTTCCTCTCTTTCCTCTTCATCGCCTCGGCCACTTTCATTTTCCGCAACACTTCCGCTTTGGCGATTTTGTCGAGTACATCACGATACATCTCTGGCATATCAATACTCCAACTTCGCATGAATCCCAAGGTGGCCAAAAGTTCACAGTAGCCATATTTGACGGAATCCATTACTTTCCAATATCCACTAGCAGGAAACGTGTTCCAGAATTCCGCAATATCCAACCCCACTTCATTCTTTAGTTCCCGGTAAATATCCACTCTTTCCATGCCAGCGTTGTCCACACACCACAGAACACACGGTCCTTCGCGAAGCAACTGAATCTGCGCACTCTCTTGTTCTTCCTTATATTGCATGCGTTTTCTATCCCGCTGAAGGAAAAAATGTGCCGCTAGAACCAAGAGAGAACGCAGTAGAAAGCAATGTTCATTCAGTTGCAAACAGCACTAGGACAGTATATCTATGTGAACCCTGATCATGTCACACACATCACAGATTTCGGCAGCGGCGGGGTTGCAAGGGTTTTTATGCATAATTCGACCAATGATCACTTCGATGTCAAAGGAGAAGCCGAAGAGATTGTGTCGGACATGAACGACATGCTATCCAATGATTTCGACAGTGATGACGACAGTTACGATGAATCATCATCTTCAGGAAGCGAATCCGACGATAATCGGTACCGCAGTAAGCGTGAGGAGCCCAAGAGAGAAACTCGTGGTACGTCATCCAGTCAACAGCAGAAACCGAAGAAGAAGTAGTCTTGGAAGGTTCCGCATATTACATAAGTTTCAGGCCACAATAAATGATGACATTTTCCACTTCTTGAACACGAAATCTCAGTTTCATCTTGTCCCTAAAAATAAATAAACGAAAAGGTACCCATTGCTTGTTCCGAGTCCATTTGAGATATCTTCTATAAACCTCGATTTCGCTCACGCATGCAGTTTCCAAAGGATGACATTGATATGCGATAAATTCGTCTATATGATATTCATACCTTTGCATCTCGTAAATCATCACAACATGCTGATCTACGGGGAGAACAGCTTCTTCCGCCATGTATTCTCCCACTCCACGAAACATGAAACCTAAGATTCCGGCCTGCTCTGTCCTCAATTTCTTTAACAGTTCCTGTGGTTTCACATTTTGATAGAACTCATTCTTATGATCACAAGGAATCGTAATCAAACGTTTCCAAAACGAGTGGGTTCGCGAACAATTGAAATTGGGAGGAAGATCACAAATGATAATCGGCACAACGGAATCCGCAACTTTGCACAGCCAATCTACATCAATGATATCCTCGATACTTGCTTTTCTCAATTTGTGAATGTATTGCAGGATTCCTACAATCGGGAGATCTTTTTCCGGGTCCGTTGGTATCCATTTGTCAGCCACATTCAATCTTCTCCCTGCAGACCCAAACATTTCAAGCAGCGTTTCCACTAGTACGAATTGACAGAGACTCGAAACTCCGGAAATAAGGATAATGGAAAATGGCCTGGAAACTATTTGCAACGAATACCCCAGAGAGCGAGAAAGGATACCGCCGAAAGGATCACGCAGAACGGTTTTCCACCATTTGCTCCAAATCGGACAAGTACCTTCCTCTTCTTCTCCTTTCCAATTCACATTTAATATTCTCCTCGGAAACTCTTCTTGCTTGTATCTTTTCTGCCATTCAAACAACTCTACTCCTAGCACTCCAATCTTCGGTCGGAATTCTAAAACCCCATTGCGTACCCCTAATGGCCGCGGAGAAGGAAGAAGAAGATCCATGAGAGAGAGAGTCTTGCTTATTGTCCGTACAATTGTTCTAATACCTTAATAAAAACGCACGTGGAGAAAGAGAGAGAGAGGAAGACTTCTTCTTTTTATTACTACTTGACATTTTGTCACAATCCACTACACTCTATAAACCTGGAACACAGGTGCCGACGCGGTGTTATCTGTGCAGACGATTTCCATCTTTGATGTAGCAGTGGGTCCGATGATGTGGAAACGAGTTCCGGCATCACCTTGCTGAGACTTATCCATCGTAACATTCGTCACGCCTTGCAACCAAACACCAGTATCGCTGTGATTGATAATAGTGAATGGCAGTGTGTCGTAGTTTCTCAAAGCAGCATTGTTTGGCCATTTGGAATAGAGGGTTGCCGCGGAAGGCATCAGTCCTGTAAACCTACCTGTCTGACCTGTAATGACCAGGTATCCTCCCACGATATTATCGGCTGTAATCAAAAGCTGATCATTGGCATCCATGAAGTCCGCTGTTGCGCCAAATGTAATAGTCCGCACACGATCCGTGGCAGCAGCTTTGTTCACAGCAGACTGAGTTAATAGGGTAGCTGCAGACAAGCGATTCCTCACACGAACGTTGTTGAATTCGGCATCGGGAGCATTTCCAACAGATGCAGTCACATTAGGTCTAGTCGACATTGCAAATACGGACAATCATCAATTAAAACGGAAAAAAATACGCGGTTATGCAGACTTCGGTTTATTGGTTTTGTAAAGATCCAGAAATACTCTTCGATTAAGCAGAGTAAAGGTAGAACACAGGAGTCGTGGCATTCGTGCAAGTAATCAGCAACTCCTTGCAAGTCGCAGAACCAATACCCCCTCCAGCTGTATCCAAAGTAAAATTAGTTCCTGCCACAAGTGTAGCTACTGATGTGCTGTTGTTTGCGATGGTGAGCGGAATGACATCATAAAGCTTCATGGTACCGGATCCAGTAGGCCAATTCGCGGAAATCGTGGCAGCAGTAGGAAGGTTGAAATTGTGGTCAGCAGTCATACCATGCACAACAATCTTTCCACCGAGGACCTGTTGTGCTGTTAAAGCATAATCACCAGTGGGAGCGAGACTTGCTGCGCCAGCATTGGTACCCATCAACTGTGGTTGTAATCTGGCTACTGACAAAGTGCCATTAATACGAACATTATTGAATTCGGCGTTGGGAGCATTTCCCACGGAAGCGGTGACAACTGGCTTTGTCGACATGAAAACGAGACAATCATAGTTATCTATGGAAAATTTATTGGAAAAACAGTCTCATCATCTCTCTTACACCTTGTGAAGCATGAAGGTTGGCGTCGTAGCATTGGTGCAGACAAGAAGATGCTTACCCATTCGCAGAGTGGTAATCGTTGTAATACCAACGGCAAGGGTAACACCGGTTCCAGCTGCCAAAGTGCATGTATAAGCTGTTGTATTTATGATATTCAAAGGTAATACCTCGTAATTCTGCAGAGCACCATTCGGCCACTTAGCCTTGATCAGCGCTGCGGTCGGGGTTGTCAACTGAAAATTAGCATCGACACCGTTTCCGACAAGTACCAGAGTTCCGGAAAGCATTTGTTCCGCAGTTAGTGTCTCAGCATCAGTTGCCAAATTCCCAAGAACTAATCTCTGTTCTCCAACCGTAGTCGTGACTTCAGTGCGGAGCTTCCCCACAGTAAGGGTTCCATTGATACGCAGGTCGCCGAATTCTGCATCTGGTGCGTTACCGACCGACTGGGTAATGTTTGGCCTGGTGGACATGATTCAACTAGAATTTCGATCCATATCAGAGAAAAAAAAGCCTCCATCTACAACATACACCCGTTGGAGGCAGAAGAAACGCTAGAGACCGGAATAATCAATCCAGAAGCAAGTTTCGCCAATCTATCCGCGGCTTCATTGCCTGCATTGTTTCGATGCCCAAAAACATGACGGAACTGGACTTTCGGAAACCTACGAATCAACGCCGCCAACGGTTCTAGCAAATCGCGATTCTTTACAGGCTTCGTACAATCGCCACAAAGAGTCCAACCATTCTGTTCCCACTTCGATAACCACAACGTCATGCTGTTCACGAGATACATCGAATCCGTCACCAAAGTTATCAGTGGGGGACTCGTGTCCTCCAAGACTTTCAGCGCTTCCAACGCAGCCGCAATTTCCGCTCTCTGATTCGTCAAGGGTAGCAGATGAAACGGGACGCTTCGATTTCGACTATCATGGTTCCCGAAGAAAACTCCCGACCCTGCTTTTCCTCGCGCTGCCGAACCGTCAATGTACACAACAATCGGTCTTGACTCTTGTGTCTCTCGTTTTTCCTCTACCTCCACTTCTTCCACACTGCCGCGTTCCGAAAACCAATACGCTTCTTGTTCTGTTGCAAACGCACGGTGTTTCGCTCCCGAAAAGGAATTGATTTGTTCCTGGGTCTCCTCCCATGTCCGATAGACACCAGGTTTACGGCCGCGAAAGACTCCATAGAACTTCGGTTTCTTTTTTTCCATGGATCTCATTATCTCTCATGAAACGAAAAAAAAGCACAAGAAGAGGTTTACCAAGACAAAGAATTCGTCTCGGTGTAATACCCACACCAATTTTAATGTTAATCGGCGCTACCCTTGGAGCTTTTCTAACAAAGGAAATTCGAACGTCAAGGAACTGTCATAGATACTTGGTTATCAACATATGTGCAGCTATCGGGTACTGGATTGGCATTCACTTTCCGGAGGGCTGATTTATTTTCTCGCAATATGCATGAACCTCACTCAACTTTCCATTTCTTGAAAAATGACATCTCCAGTATTTTTTGGTAGTCCCGGACTAATAACATCTCCTTTTGCTCCTGGTATTGCCACAGCGAATCCCCTCAATATGGCTCTTGGATTTGCTCGCAGTAAATCATTGGGCAATACTTTTGGTATGAATAGAGATGGTTATAACGCTTATGCTGCCATGGGACAACAAAAGACATGTCAGGGTCTACTCACGCAGCCAAGCTGTACAGGTGTGACCGGATGCAATTGGGTAGGTGATGCAAGTAAAATTTGCCTCCATGATTCCAGTGCCAAGAATTTGATGGGAGGATATATCCCAGGAGTTGATTTCGATACCATGAAAAATTTTTATAATAATTTCGGATACAACCTTCAAATCGATAGAGATTCGACTACAAACCGCATTATATACAGTTGGACTGATCCTATGACAAAGTTGAAGGTACAAAGTTTCTGTCCTCCAGGTATGAAGCAGACAGTTACCAAGTACGGTGAGTTGCGCTGCGGTCCTCCCAGTGGAAGTGGCAGTGGCACCGGAAAGAAGCGTAAGTCTCGCAAGTCACGCAAATCCAGCAAGAGGCATTCCTCCAGCCGTCGGAGCCGTTGCCTGAGCAAGACTCGCAAGTGCCACAAGAAGTGCCCTACCCGCGCTGGGTCTAAGCGTAATTCTTGCAAGCGCAGTTGCCGAGGCCGTTTCCAGAAGTGTGTGCGCAAGTAGAAAGTCGTTACAAATAAAAGATGCGTTTTTCGCTCATTAACATTTATTCTATGGTACATGGAAAGAAGAAGTCTCACGATGACCGATGTGTATGCATATGCTCTGAGTCAGGCAGATGGATTGTTTACCTACACATTCCCTGTGGATTGCGATGTCCAAAGTTTTTTCGAGATTGCCACAAAGCGCCTTCCAGATTCGAAAGCCAATCCTCTAGTTTCTGTGGCGATGGGACCCTTTGATGCAAGTACCAAGTTCACGATTGCCCTTGATGAAACCGGAAGAATTGCCGGAAATGCTTCCGTTCCGAATTTACAGGTGTACATGCGGTATGCCGCAACAACGGTTTCCGAGCGTATCTACCGTCTTGGTGAAGTTGACATTGCTGCGGAAGTTACCGAGGAAATGAAAGAAAATGCGGAGTTGCAGAGGAAACTGATTTGTCAGCAAGTGACACGGCGAGACAATTTGACGATTGTTGATTTCAATGCTACGGATATTGATAACAAGAAATATCAAGTGAAAAATGTTCGGGCGGCCTATGCGTTTTCCGATTTGTATCGTGTGACGAAATACGGGTACAACAGGAAGGTTTTTTACCGGGTGGAATTTACAGGTGCCGCCCCCTTTGTCATTGGACAAGAACTTACGTTTTACATTGATTCGACGGATTCGGTGGAGTTTAGCCTAGCTTCTGCAACCTTGGAATGGATAAAAGATGGATTGAATGGAAGCGATCCAAGTGTGGAAGACAAAGCAGTTCTCGCGGCCGCAAATGTTGATGATTTAGGGGTGTTCATTCGAGGCAATGTATTTCTCAATGCGGATATTTCGCTATGTAAATCGATAGCTGGTCATGTGATCAAGAGGTGCGCATAAAAAAACTGTAGAGATAGAGGAGAGAGAAAGAATGACAAGGTTTCTGATTGTTGGAGGAGGGCCTGTGGGGCTGATAACAGCGATACTGTTGAAAGTTCGGCATCCTAGTATGGTTGTTGTTGTTGTTGATGATAGTTCTACAGTTGAAGAAGATGATAAAATACTAGTTCTTTCGGATGCAACGATTCATCTTCTACCAGAACAGCTTCAAAATTGGTTACTGCTGAAATTATCGAAAAAACATTACTGTAGGTATCATTTGCCAGTGATGGACAAAGAGCATGTTTGTGTGAAAGAACACATTCCGAGGTTGAGTATCACGAGAAGCGAATTGGTCTTCCGATTGGGTCAATATGCGGAGAATGAGTATCACATTCAGATATTAAAGAAACAAAAAGCGACGATTGGCATGGATAGTGGAGAAGGTCCGAAAGTCTACGTGGATGATCATAAAATCGGGTTTGATGTGTTGTTTGGAGCCGATGGACGGAATAGCATGGTCCGCAGCAAAATCTTGAAATCAAAGATGGAATCAACATCTGGGCTAATTCATGGCATGTATGTTGCGTTCTCTACCACAGCGGCGGATGAACGTTGGGTACCGTGGATGAATGCCCATGACTTGTCGGAAACCGAAGATACTCCTCGCTTGTTACCCTATTTGTTGTTGATTCTGACTGCGCGGGAACTACAAGAATTGAAAGTTTTAGAAAAGAAAAATAATCCGAAACACATGCTGGAGTCCGCGCGATGGCCGAAAACTGTCCAAGACAAGTTTCTGTTGAGTCATCGGGTATTTGGATTTGTGCACAAAAATAGCAGAATCCTTTCTTCCAAGTTCGTTTCTTTTCCGTTGTTAGCGTCGGACACCATGAGTGCGTATTTCCTACGGAGAAAGAAGTATGTCTTTCTTGTGGGGGATTCGGCAGTGTTTTCTTCGCATTTACGGGAACTAGATGTAAATCGTGGAGTGCAGCAAGCGGCAATGGCGATTAAGCTTTTGGAAGAGGAGGATGCGCCGGCTAAGTATACCGCAGAAGTGAAAAGGAGTCTGACAGAGGAAGATGTCGGATTTACAGACTTGTTCAATTATGGATGGTTAGAGAAAGTATGTACGGAGAAAAACGTGGAATTTGTGCAGAATTTACAAGCCAAAAAGGGTGTGAAACTCACGGAAGCGGAGGTTTGCTACGCAATGGAATCCTTACGCGACCAACAGCGGCTTTTGATTTGACACCTGCTTTTGTTTTCCTAGCAAAAAGCTTTTGTTCCAGAGCGCGAAGTTGTTTGAGGAAACCACGATTTGGATTGATGACGGGACGCAATCGGCGAATATGGGCGATCGCAGTATCGAGTTTCATTCCAGCGGATATCATGAGGTAGGAAATAACGATCGTTGCGGAGCGAGAAATTCCCATTTGGCAGTGAATGAGTACAGCCTGTTTTTTCCGGAGAGCATCTTCAATAAATTGCCATGCCCAAACAAAGATTTCGCTAATAGGAGCGTTGATATCGTCGTCTAGAATGATCCGCATATAGTTGATATCATTCAGGAAGAAAGAGGGACATTGGGACTCCGGGGCGATAACCAAAATGTTCTTGATTTGCAACTTCTGCAGTTTTTCCATGTCTGCCGAATCCCGAACCGAACCGAGGTACAGAGGCTTGTTGTTAAGAATGCGTTGAGGGCCATCTGGACATTGCAAGAAGATGTTTTGTAGACTTGGAGTGATTCTGCGGGTGTAAGTCCAGTTCTTCATATGCCCCGCTACTGAGAGAGTCATGAGAAGTATGAGTTTTTTTTCATGCAGAATAGACAAGAAGGCAAGATGATCCACTTTCATCCTTGTCTCCTGGCCACACATAACATGTCCGATTTGCTAAATACCACGTACATTTTCGCTCTTAAAGGCACAAAGATTGGCAATAATCTTCAAGACTTGACTGCTGAACATGGCGAGGAAACGATCACATCTCTTCTGGAACAAGAGTATCCAGGACATGTGCAATATCAAAAGCAGATACTGGCATCACGGACCACTTGCACTCCGGGGTCACTATGTACTTGGACGATCAATTTCGATGGGTCCTTCATGCCAACATACATTCGTCCGGTCTTTGCCCCTTACAATACCGGGAGGATACCATTGAAAAAATGCAAATCGCTTCTCACCAATTCTCTCTGGTATCCAAACACTATGACCGCACGACAGATGCAAGAGCAATTCGAGCAAACTGCAGAGTATCTTTTGTGTGATTCTACTCCTACACCTGTTGCACCCCAAGGGGAAAAACAAACATGGTTCTGCATCTTCCATGTATCGTCCGAGAATGCTCCCGTGAATCATCATGTCTCTCAAATGTTTCTGCAATCGGGAGTCCGCACGATCATCCACGATCCTATTGAGAATGAGCAACTTGTACTCCCTACGGGGCCCGCGGTACTCTTCAAAACAGATTTGGAATATGTCTACGACACAAGCGAGATGGAACTTCTGGAACTGATGGATAGATACCAGAGAGATATGCGCTTGCGATTCACTTTTGTGCAGAATTGGTCCGATGGCCAGTGCCACATCATGAAGAATTACATTCGCGGATGTCTTTTAGGCACGGAACAGGTCGATTGTTTCGTGAACGCTTTATGGCAAGCTGTCCTTTCCTTCAATGGCAACGAATCCGTTCGAGGATTGATATGCCTTTATTATGTGTTGCACTATCACAAACATTTGGTGAAAATGTGGTGGAGTTGTTGTTGAGGTATCGAAAACTGGACGCAATAAAATGGTCAGTAGTTTCTGTTTCATAGATGAGCAAAGGACCTTAGAAAGATATGAGCGCAGAGGTAGATCCCAGAGCGAATAACCTCTTCTTACGGGAAGAAGATATTGGTGGAACTCTGCACCTCGATGCTCCTCAATCTCTCGGAATGCAAGGTATTAATTTCCAACAATCACCGGATACGGATGTCGATGATGATCATGATCATGGACCGCAAACATACAATCCGAGAAGACAAAGAAGAGTTGGGATGCCAAAGTCTCCTTCCCGACGCAAGCCACGATCAAAGAAACGTTCCCATTCTCCACAGCGAAAACAGGGGTCGCAATCACGAAGACAAAGTACCGGATCTTCTATCCCAGATACTTTGATCGCGCTTTGTGCCAATGAAGCCAAGATAACAACGGAACCTCGCTCTCTTCCTCTTGAAGAACAACGTCGAGAAGAATCTATTTCTAACAACGACTTTGGTTCTGCTTTCGGCGTTGTTCCGGGCGGTCCTCGGATTCCAGATCCGGGTGAAATTATTCGGCAGGTGCAACAAGATAGACAATTTGACCTTGCAGCTGTCCCTGAAGAAAGACAGTCCCAGGTGTCAAGAAAGTCAAGAAAGTCAAGAGACGAGAGACATGGCAGAAAAACGAGAAAATCGCGATCCCGCAAATCTCGTGCGTCTCGCCGGTCTAAGAGTTCTCGGGGTTCGCGTCCATCAAAAGGATCAAGGTCGCAGAGATCTCACAGGTCCAAGAGTTCACAGGGCTCACGTCCCTCCAGACATTCCAGAAGTTCAAGAGGTTCAAGAGGTTCAAGAGGTTCAAGAGATTCTCGTCGTTCGGCTGCGTCGGACAGATCACGAAAAACTGGAGAATCAAGGAGGTCCATTGATCCTGGTCAAATGGCAGAGGAGATGCAAAGACGTGGACCACAGGGGAAGTATAATCCAAATCGAGTACCATTGCGTGCTCCTCCTGGACGAAAACAGTCTCCTGTGGAAAGAAAGTTAGATTTGTTGTACAAGCTTTACAATCTACAGCAGAGTGGATACGAACCTTCGCGCGCGTACAGTATGCACGATAGTCTCGATGACATGGAAGTAGAGTTACAGAGTTTGTGCATGCGCAGAGCCGCCGACAAGTCCATCCACTTTTCGCGATCGGTGTTGATGATCTCCGTGCAAGGCCTCGAATGGATGAACGAAATGTGGGATGATTCCCCGTTCTACTTGCACAACTGGTCGAAGGCTGTCATGTCTAGGATTACGGATTACGATGATGCGTTTGAGCGCATTTATGAAAGAGGGCGTATGCGTGGACCTCCATCGCCCTACATTGAAATCATGTTGACTTTGACGGCATCCGCAGCTTTATATCATGTTCGCGCCCAAGCTTCGGGAAAAAGTAATCACAACAAGAAGAAGAAAGCGGGAGAATCGCAAGATATGGGAGACGGAGCAGGAGGAGGAGATCAGCTTTCTGGATTGATGAGTGCGATTACAGGTGGGGCTGGAGGAGCGGGAGACCTGAATTTACCGAAAATGGTGGATGCGTTGAGCTCCAATCCGCAGCTGATCCAACAGATTATGAATGCCATGGGGGTACAGAATCTTGATGGCGTGATGCCTACTGTGACTCCATCCGCTCCGCAGTATCAACAACAACAGGCACAACAGGTACCACAACAAGCACCCCAACCACCGGCCGGACCTAAATTTGATCAGGAGTTCAATCGCCTCCAGAATATCCTGCGTCAACCGGAAACTCCGAATGATCAGATTCCTTCGAATAACATGAGGAGACCTAGCTCCAATCTTTTCATGAACGCGATGGGGGTCATGGGAGGAATGAACCCGGACAAAGGGTTCGGACCAAGACCATCGAATTGGCAGCCACCGGGCGGAGATTCCCGTGGCGATCCTCTGAGTTCCCATTTCGAACAGATGTTACCGATGATGAATCCACCGAAGGAATCATTACGAGAATCTCTCCGGGAATCTGGTAGAGAAACAGCACGAGAATCAGAGAGGAGAAGAAGAGAATCCACACCATATCCAATACAGGATCCAGAATCTGATATAGCGAGTCTAGCATCTTTGGCATCAATGGAGACCACAGACAGTGTACCGTTTCAAACGAGCGGTCGCAGTGGAAGAAGCAGTCCACAACACAAAGCTGTCATCAGAGAAAACACTCTTTATTTGGACATCCCCAGTGAATAAAAAAAATGTCTCCTCCATTTTGTATGTGAAAAATGATAGAGGGATATCCAAAAATTGGTAATACAGTCAAAGTTGAAGTGAAAGAAATATTGAAAATGGGAGTCCTTGTATCTCTTCTGGAGTACAACAAGGAAGGATTGATTATCTTCTCGGAATTCTCACGAAGACCTATTCCTTCCCCTGACAAGGTTATCAAAGTCGGAGAACAATTCTCGGCCATCGTGATAAATAAGGATGAAGAGAAAGGATACATCGATCTTTCCAAAAGAAGAATTATGCCGTAATTTTGCTTACGTAAATCTCAATGGATTGATGGTAGATGATAAGAAAAAAACCCTGATCAGTCCATTTTCGGTATTTTTCGCGGATGGCTTGACAAATTCGTGGTGTGATGCCTGGACCGGTAAAGGGGATAATAATCGAATTCCGACCATTATGAACCTTTTCGAGAAAGTCAGATTCGGTGATTTCTAGTAAATCGGCTACAATTGTATCAATGATTTCTTGTTCTACATGTTCGAAAGCTGTGCGACATTCCAATGCGAATCCCCAAGTAGCTGATATTGCGGAAACTCTCACATTCTCTTGTTCGCGGATAATTTCGAAACCAGAGTTTTGTAGTTCGCATAGACGTTGCTCAAATTGGTATTCCCAATCGTCTTTTTGACGGCGGTTGAAAAATAAAGTAGTATAGATGTCGAGATTTTTGGCTTTGCGGAAAAGAACATCATTAGAGATTTGAGAAAGAAAGATATCGATATTATTTGCAGATTCCGAAAGGATTCTTTGACATTCAAGGTAAAAAAGTGATTTCTTTTCGGTATATTTCGATATATTGACAGCGTCAGATAGGTCGTCCTTCATTTGGAGAACTGCTAGGTTTTCGGAGAGAATAGCAAAATAGAGATTTATAAATTGTTTGTTGAAAAATGGAAAAAAAAATCAATTTGCAATCGGCTAGTGTTCTTCTTTCTGTCTTACGATGTCCTCTTTCTTGAAAGAAATCCAAACAACCTTTGAGACATCTCGTTTCGATACAAATGTTCTCCTGAATGAATATCTTGGATCTGAGAAACTCTTGAGTCGAGCACACAAGTGTCAGTTCCAATTCGAGTTTGACTTTCCTAAATTGAATCGGCTTGCTCCTGATTTTGAACATCACTTGCAGGCTCGTCTTGCTGAACTCCAAAGAGATGGTTTTGAACTTGTATATTACAATAACGACAATGAGGGTCGTATCGTGTACGGTACAATTGCTTGGATATCACCCAAATCCGGTCTTGCGAAGGAATGCTACGATATTGCGAAACATGCAGAACGAAAAGTCGCCTATATCATCATATCGCAATTACCTGTTATTACCCGTGATCGCATAAGACATTGGGCACGCAAGGGAAAATCCAGCAAAATATTTCGTTGGAAAGGAATCCCTCGCCATCTTGATACATCTCCCGATGCTGTGGTTGTTGCCATCAACGAGCTCATGAGACCATGGAAAGAACAGGGTTTCGGATACAGTGTGTTTGCACATTATTTCGTTTTTTACATAGCGGAAAATCGTGCCAAACATGTGGAATAAAAATCGTTATCTTTTTTATTCTAAACAGAATCACCGGATTCATAGGATTCATAAAATTCTCCTGATTTCCCGGAGTTAAGTCGTTCGAAAAAAATATCAATACCGTCCCCTGTTATACAAAGAACGAAACCTTGATCGGTCCAGTATTTGTATTTTTCGCGGATGACTTGAGAAATCCGGGGAGTGATAGTGAAATTTGTGAAAGAGTATGGAAAAAAGAAATTAGTCTGACCAACGAATGCCTGCTCGAGAAATTGGTGTTCAAATATTTCTGGTAAATCGACGAGAAGTTCATCAATGATTTCCTGTTCAGCACGTTCGAAAGCTGTGCGACATTCCAATGCGAATCCCCAAGTAGCTGATACCGCCGATGCTATGATAGAGCGTTGTTGTTCGCGGATAATCTCGAACCCAGTGTTTTGCAGTTCCCGAATACGTTGCTCGAGCATGTATTGAAAAAGAGCATCGTTACAAAGAGGATGGGATAATAGCAACGTAGTTCTCAGCAAGAGTCTTTCGGTTGCGTTGTGAAGAATGACTTTGTCGGATAAGTAATAAAGAAGAGCGTCGATGTCTTTTTCGCTGTCTGCACATACTCGTTGACATTGCTGGTAAAAAGAGGATGTACATTTTCGTGACATTTTTGGGGCGCAAAGTTACTGTGTAATATGTGTTAATAAAATATACAATATAAAATTATATCCGGTGATGGAATCGAATAGGAATCCCATGGCTGATACGCGTACGGCAACAGAGATTCTGAGTGATCCCTTCGGCAATGAGTTTTCTGCGGCAAAACAAGGTGGTGTGTTTGAGAAGAATACAACTCTTGCACCACGCAAGTATTCCAATATGCAGAACTATCCTTATTTTGAAAAGAATGCCGGATTCAATATTCAAGTAGCATACGATAATCTCTTCAAAGCGAAGTTCACAGGACACCAGCCGACACAAAAGGACATGATGTATGTCGATCAAGTTCCGGCATCGAATGTGTATGAACCAAATCGGCAGTTTGACAAATTACTGTTTCCAACAGGAGATCCAAAAGTGAGTTCAAAGAGTTTTTATTCGTTATTTCATGATTCCAACTATCGACCACCACGTACTTCTTGGTAATAAACACTCTATTGAGTGGGAGTAGTTTGCGAGATATCAATTTTTTCTTTGGTTTTGTACCCGCGATTGTAATTGTAGATGTAGTCATAAAGACGTTGTGCGACTTCGCGACTGATTTCCGGGAATGAGAAGATACGATCCTTGATGGATGTTTTTGTCACTGGGATCTTGACTTGCGTTACCTTCATCGCAATAGCCTTGTGATCACTCAGTTGAATGTTACTGACTCCTGTCGATTTCATGAAAACCTGGACGTTCTTTTCAAGTGCCTTCATAGCTTTCTTCTTTTCATTGAGTACGGCGGTCAGTTCTTCGACTTCCTTGCGGAGACGGAGGTATTCTGGAATGTCTTCCACGGGAACAGAAGTTGGCACTGGAAGAACTGGAGCAATGGGGGATAGTGGAGGGTCAGTGGTAGTCATTTCGTTCACTATTGCATAAGAAGGAATTTATTTCACGATGTCAGACAATTGACAAACTTACCCTTAACTGGCAGTCTCCATACCTTCCGTATCAAAGAAGCCCAGAAAACTAGCGTCGGAACTCTGAGATGCCGCCTCCTCTTCTGCCTTATCAAACTCAAACGGATTAGTATCTGCACCATAGTATTCTCCACCGGAAAGACTACCGTTGGGGAAATCCCAATCGAAAGATCCGAATTCCTCGACTTCTTCGACACCATTTTGCATCTCATCGCCAGACATGCCGTAGTCCTCCACCTGCTTACCAGCGCGCACAACCATGTTGTTCGTAGTACCCTTGCGAGCTGCACTTACCGCGAATTTCTTCTGACAGTCCTGATCGGAGACTCCGCGGATGCTCTTGAGCTGCAGATATCCACCTTCCCCTGCACCGGATTGTCCTTTATCAAAAGGAATTTTAATAGCAGGACCTGCATCTCTGGCCACGGTAGGATCGTTCATGGGAACACCGGGGAGCTGAGGTGACATTCCTCCGGCGGATGTGATACCTGGATCTCCACGAGGATCGGTACTGAGATAGCGCGTGGCACGGACGGAACCACCGCCTGTCTGATTTTGGACACTAAGGACATCTTGTGTAGGTGGCAGCATGAGATTCTGCGCTTCGTTATCCCCGGTATGCGGAACAGCAACAGTAAGGAATCGACTAGCAACGCCTGCGCCTGTGCTACTAAGTTTCGGTTTGTGATTCTTTTGTGTGGTAAGTGTCAAATTAAGGTTCTGCTGCTCGACATCATCCAAGGCGAACTGGTTCAAGATATCCTGAGAAAGTCCACCGGAACCAGAACTACCGAGCATATTGGAGAGTCCGCTGTGTTCTGGAGGGACATAGGCTCCCACAAAAATACTACGACCACTGTCCTGCTCGTCACTTGCGGTACCGGAGGCAACATCAGGACGGTCCCCCATCATGGAACTGGAAAGGAGTCCGGCTTGTCCAGCAGCCGTGGCAACAGATGCCAGTCTCTTGCGAGCGGAAACAACGGCCGCATCTTGGATAGCAGCAGCATCTTGTTGTTGTTCGGCTTTCTTCTTCTGACTTTGCAGATAGGCGTATAACACCACACCGCTCAGACCCAACAAAGCCACATACACCAAGGTCTTGTTGTTCTTCGACGACATTTTTTACTGGTGACTCATGGAAGATACACGAAAAAAATTGGCTGAATTTGTCAGAATAGATTTTATTCCTCTCACTTGTTCTACAAAACATCAATCAGCGAGAGACATATCCTCGACGTTGTGATTATCGGCTACCGCGATGCTTGCTTGTCCAAGATTATCCTCAAATACATTTCCAACGATTCTAGATGACCCTGGATAGAACTTGATTTGTTTGACTTTGGACATGAATCCCCAATTGGTCACACTGATGATGTAGACATAGGAAATCTCAAGAACAGTTCGCACTTCCCCTCCGGGTGTGACTTCCGCCGGCGGAATCAAATTCCCTTCTTTATCGTAGATTTCCAAGTCGATTATGGTTTCCTTTTCCGTACCAACGACTTTCGTATCCACTTTCGCTTTGATCAGAGGTGAATATTTATCGGGTTGCTCGTGCGGTCTGCGCAAGGTATTGCAATTGGATTCATTGAGTTTCTTGGTAATCAATTCACTACCTTTGATATTCTGGCGTTCCAACACTTGCTGAAACAGCCGCTGATCGATCTCCATGATTTTCTCTTCGAACTCTCGGATTTTATCCCCACTGTTGGAACTGAAGGAAAGCGCGAGTTTCACCCCAGAATTTTCCCATCCTGGCGCATCCTTGGGCATCGAGAACCCAAAGGGAACACGCAAACGAGGGGTTTTCATCCTCAACGGAGTTCCAGGTGTCTTGTAGTAAATATTGGCTGTGATATTGCCGCGCTGTCCTTTCTTCCCTACTCCGATGAAAATCTGGGAGACATCGATCTCTTCAAAGTCATTGATGGTATTCATGATTGCAGATATTTAGCGATAATGCAGAGTGCGAAATCAACCGCTTTGCGAGTCCTGCTCGTTCTTTGCATCTTTTGCTGCACATTTTTTTTTTCAGGCACATCTCGTTTCACACGCAGATCACAGAACACATCCTTTTATTGAATCATCCTTAAATCCTCTCCATTTCTTCACCTCTGTCTTCTCAGGTTCCTTCTCAGGTTCCTTCTCAGGTTCCTCCGTCGCTTCCACTGTCCCAGTTTCCATCTTCCTTTTACCACCTCGTCTGAGAGGAAGGAGAACCTCTTCGATTGTTTTCCTTTTGTTGTTGACGTCCTGTAGCTGATTGTAGAATTCCTGCAAAATCGGCAGTTTTTCCTGAAACCACGCTCGATCACGTCGTACCTCGACAATAAACATTTCCTCTTTGACTAGTTCTGTTTCTGGGATGTAATCAATGAAATAGGCTTTTTCCAATGAAGAAATTTCCAAGAGAGTTTGCACTTGTGGATAATATTGTTCAGGAATTTTCCCATCTGGTTTTCTGGTCCATGGGCACTTCACTTCGATCAGAGCTCCACTGAGCGTAATACCGTCTGGAGATCCACCAATCCAAGGAATTTCCGGATGGCGCAGGAGTCCGAATGCTATGACTATCTCTCCAGTTTGTTTTTCGAAAGCCTTGATAGCGTTGATTTCATTGATGACACCATGCTGAATGGCTGCGACGTTGGAAGTATCGTAATCCCCTCCGTTTCCTGTTTTGCGTCTCATGACGGCATTGCGTGCTCCAGGCTCATTGGGGTTGATAATAGCTGCGATCTCACTAGCCGTAACCATGGTTCTGCGAATATTGAACCATTGCTCAGTTCTCTGGTCTCCAAGAGATGACGATTTTATGAGCTCCAGCATTTTTGCGGAAAGATTATGATTTGGAACTGCCATATTTCTAACTACTACTGACGAAAATAAAAAAAGACAAACTCATGGGATCCCGTACAAAGAGTAGCAGTAAGGATTACCGCAGAATTGTTCTTCCTGTTTATCTTCTGCCAGTCTGGAGCATTTCTCACAAGGACGTCCGAGGCGAGGGAGTCTATCTCCCGTTCTTGTTTCCTCGGAACCGATTGCAAAATGGGAGAATCGATAGTGTCGACATAGTTTCGACCATTGTTTCATCCGGGAACAGCTATCCTGATCTCGTTGTTCCGAATAGGAAGGAAGGATGAAGGGACATTGGAGTTCCGGATCTGTGAAAACGTATTTTCCAAGAAAGTTCGCATGTTTCTTTTTTGAAGCTACAGGTTCTGAACATCTAGTTTGCCGATAATACATGAGTATCGCCAACGCGGTCAAAATGATTCCCGCGATCAGCCATATAGACATTGTACCTCCAGGACTCTTCTTCCGGAAATCAGATGGCATCTAGTCTCTCTCTCTTTGTTCTGGAAAAGACCGAAAAGCCACCATAATAAACGCGGTACTGGTGTCCATCCAAAACAGTATCCACTTTTATTCAATATCCTTCCAACACTTTATAAATTCGTCGCATCGTTTCATCCCCAAGAAAAGTACAAATACAGGCAAACACCCTGTGCCTCTTCATCACCCACGAAGCTCTTGCGGCACATTTTCTGCCCTGCTCTGTGATTGATCATGTCCCAGGGTCGCGCTACTAGGTACGCATCTGGGAAAACTCCTAGGGAAACCCCGTATGATAACGATGGACAGGATGAACAGGATGAACAGGATCGACGGAAAAGACAGCGATTATCATCATCTGGACAGGAATCTTCCCAGGAAGATATGAATCGGTTATTCAGTTCATCATATGTGGCACCTCGTCTACGCAAGTTATATCCTACAAATGCGGAAAAGCGGCAACAGCGAGAATCTGATCGGAATAATACTGAGCAGCAAATACGAGATGCTGTTGCTCATGATCAAGAGATAAAATTCTTGACGGAACATTCAAAACAAGTTTTTGGGCATATGCTACTACCCGATGAGTCGTTGGTGGACAAGATGACGCGTGTTTTTGATTATAATTTAGCTGGGAAGGATTTACCAAAGATAGATGTACATATGCAAGTGTATAAGGTACAGGAGGAAATATTTACTCTGTATGCCAAGTGTGCGAAAGCTAAACTGTTCGACCCGGGGCATCAGGATTTTCAAGGAGATGAGTTTGTTGTAAAATGGCAGAGAGCCGCTCACATTGCCAGTCACATTTGTCACATTATGCTTACTTCCACTCATATTCAACGAGCGATTACGGAACCGGAGATTACCGTGGAGAACGTGGATATGTCAGCGTCTATGGGAGTTATGGGGTTTGTGGATCCTTATTGCACAGATAACCTCAACAGCATGAATGAGCATCAAAAACTCCTTGTTTACATGTTGAATGAGTTAGGAAAAGCCAAACTTAGACGTCAGAGCGACAAGGTCATGACTCAACAAATTACCCGCGATGGGTTTCCTACAGGGTTCTGGTATCCATGGCGGGAACAGCGGTCAACGATTATGGATTTTATCGAAAGTCATACAACTCGGAACATTCATTATCAACAATTTTTATGGAGTTCGCAGCGACTGGGTACAAAAGAAATGGTGGCGAAGAATCTCCTCACTTGCGAAGATATGTCTTTCCCAGACGTCGTTCCTGACCGGCATGTGTTTGTGTTCCGCAATGGTATCTACGATTGCCTGAAACAGAAGTTCTACGCATTCGGAGCAGAAGCTCCCGCCCGCGAAACAACAGCTTGCAATGTATTCGATTCGGACGTTGATACATCGCTGCTTGAGACCCCCGTCATTAACATACAGGATTTGGCTCGCACTTGTCCGCATCTCTACTCTGTCCTCGCCTACCAAGGATGGGAGGAGGAGGTGAAGCGCATGTTCATGGTTATGCTCGGTCGCATGTTTTACAATCTCAAGGAGGTCGATCGCTTTCAAATTATGCCTTATTGCATCGGTGTCGCCGGATCTGGTAAAAGTACCCTCTTCAAGTTGATCCGTAAATTCTACCCGATACACCACGTGGGAATCGTCTCGAATAACACAGAGAAACAATGGTCTCTTGGCTCCATTTACAACAAGCTTCTTTTCATTGCCCCCGAAATCAAGCATGATTTCAAAATGGATCAGGCTGACTTGCAGAGCATCATTTCCGGCGAGATGACTTCCATATGCATCAAGAACAAAATGGCCATGCAGGTTGATTGGACTGTCCCGGGGTTCATGGGCGGAAACCAGTTTCCAGGATTCTTCGATAATCTGGGTTCCATAGCTCGCCGTTTCCTGTTTTTCGTCTTTGAGCGCGTGGTGCAGAAAAATGATGTGGATTGCCGTCTTGATGACAAACTCGAAGAAGAACTCCCCAACATCATAGTGCTGGCCAACCGTCTGTATCATCAGTACGTGAACTTGATGGGAGATCGCGATATCTGGACGAATGTCCCTAAATATTTCGAGACCCAGAGAGACTCGATTCTCCGAGAAGCAAATCCGCTCATTAATTTCATCAACTCAGGAAGCATCTATATCAAGGGATATACCACCCAAAATGCGGTCATTAATCAGCCCTACATGTCCAGCAAAGAATTCCGCCAGAAGTTCACCGAATTCCGCAATTCCTACAATCTAAGAAACTATCAGTGGGTTGTTACGGATGTCGAAATTCTCTTCAAAAATCGTGGTATCCACATATGCAAAGCGAACCTTCCTTGGCCCCCGACTCAACAAGAAAGATTTGAAATTGGAGAATATTTTATTGGTGCTTGTTTTGTCGACCATACTGATTGTTTTGGTATTCCAAGAACTGTCGTGACCGAGGGCATGGAATAAAAACATGACTCAATTTCTCGATCTTCCCACTGATATTCTGTTGCTCATCGCGGAACTTGCACAAAAAGATCATCCATGTACTTGGAGGAATCTAAAGCAAACATGTCATTCCTTAGTACCAATCGGGAACCACTGTATGCCTTACGGCTCCTTCATCATCGATCACTCTGATATTCTCGGTGTGAAAGGCAAGCTCCTGGAAAACTGGATGGTATATGCACATGATAGGAAATCAGACAAGAGGCAGGATATCAAGTATATTCCCGTCCATCGCATTCGACAGTTTTNGGCTATCCCCGGATTGTCTTCTCAACTCTATACAGCTATCGTAGACAAGATTACATGTTGGCCAGCTGTCGAAAAACTCAAATTATCTTCCCTTACGAAATGTTATGATGTTCCTAGTGTTGTCTTTCCGGCCCTCAAGGAACTCGATATCTATGTTTACCCCGTTGATTTGATTCTGCCCACGACATTACATACTCTCAGAATTCATATGCATATTTCGAAAACCCGGAAAAACTCCATAGACAATCTTTGGCCACAGTTGCATCATCTCCGTCTCACCACCTTGGCTTTTATTATTATCGCAGATGACATTCTTTGCATGGAAGCTTTCCTCTACCGATATCGTTCTCATATCCTACAACATGTTACGGAAATCCAACTCGTCCTGCATTTTCAATGTCATTTTTATCTACCTCACGCACGGAGAATGCGGGATTACCTTCACAATCTAAGAGAATCGACGATATTGCAGAAAGTAAGATTCGAATGTGTTGATTCCCTTTATGAAGAAGAAGAAGCGAGCACATCTAAAAATATCCCTGTCTTCCTGCCAAGAACATCTATCGAAGATCAACTGCAGTTCTATTGGCAGGCCTCTTCATCCCAATATTCGGATTATCATCCCGACCCATCTTTGTTTTCCTTTCGAACTTCCTTGACGAAATTACGTGGCCCATATACCATGAACCCGCATTTCTTGCGCAATATTATTTGTCAAGGAGATTTACCACAATTAAGGACACTGAACCTAGATTTCATCCAGCATTGGGTATTTCATGATCCGACAATGCACATAATTATGGAAAACGTCTCTACCATGACGCAACTGGAATCCTTGAAGATTACAGGTATCCCTCAATTTCTTGATGAACTAAAGGCATGGCCATGCTTTCTCAAACTGCGGAAACTGAGAATAGAGAATGACACTAATGCTGATCTGGTGCAAATCGACTGGTTTCAGAAAATGCCAAATCTCACGAGTTTAACATACAATGTATCCTATCCGTATCGGATTTCCTGGCATCTTAAATCCTGCCCCAATCTCCGGAAATTGGATATTACTAGCATCGTATTACCAACAGACATTCCTGCCCAGCTAGAAGAACTGTGCTGGACAAATGAATGGGATTCCTTCGAGTTTCCAATGGACTGGGTGCAGATCATTGACATACTCAGAACTCATCCAAACCTGCGAATTCTCAAACTCCGTTTTCCGCATTTTCTTGACGATTCTTTTATCGCCGCACTCCAGGGATTTCTTCCACAATTGATATCCCTCCATCTCCTACATTTCCAAATTTATGGATATCAAAAAGATTCCGCATTGTCCTTGTTTCCCTATTGCTTGCCGGAATCTATTTCTTACGAACCTCAATCCGGAAATCTCTTTAATCGTTATGGATACTCTTACAAATTTCATTTCACAGTTTCCCCCATATGCCAATAAACTCTTTTCGATTCCATTTCATTTTTCAGTAATATGGCTACCAAGTTTCTCGATTTACCATTGGATGTTCTGCAATACATCGCAGAGTTGGCTCAAGAAGATTATAAGAATTCATGGAGAATCTTTCGTGGAACTTGTCAATTCCTGCGAGAAATAGGTTATTCTATCATTCCTCCAGGGTCTTTCGTATGTGGAAACTTGGATGCAATCCCCAATGATGTAAAAAAAGGAAAAAACAACAGTTGGCAGTATATTCATCGGGGATGTACATCGTCCATTGGAAAACATGTCCCATTTGTCGAAACTTTCATTTGCAATGATAGCAACCTCCATGAATATCAAGACATCATTTGGACATCTGTGAAATATCTTTATTTGAAGGAGATCAACAGGGATATCAGAAACCTCGATTATCATTTTCCCAATGTAACCGACTTAACCCTTCATATATCTCAAAGTCAATTTTCGGATATCTCGACTGTCGTTGACATTCCGACCTTGAAAAGATTTCATCTTCACGTTGACCTTTCTGATGTAAAAGTTCCGTTCCATGAGAGACTTTTATCCCTCCACGGGGGATTGCAACAACGAAATGGAGAAATCGAATATACTTTGACTTACCTACACAACGTTCCTCCTATTCAATTCCGCCTCTATTGCGCTTTTGTTCATCATCTGAAACTACACGCTTCTTATTTATTCGACTTATCCCGACTAATAGATTTCATCACCATGTTTGAATATAACCCTCCCAGATTCCTCAAAACCATCGAAATCACGGCAGACGACGTTCCGGCGAAGATGACCTTGGATTCTCATGTCCATATTATCGACAGTATCCGATTTCAACTAAGATTTCTTACAGAATGTAGTGGATCGGACTACATCTTTTCATCAACCTCTGAGATCGAGGAAGTACCCGCAAGATGTCTGAATCATGTTATCGCTTGGCACTTGCAAAAAAAAGTGCACTTGGACTATTTCTACGAACTACTTAATCATCAGCCGACGCATGTCCAAGAGATTTCCATTGTTTATCCGTTGCGCATAGAACATGGAACCATTCGAGATATCAGTAACCGAATACTAGCTTTAACATCACTTCAAAAATTGACAATACGTGGAAGCAGTTACCCTAGCCCCACACAACCGTCATGCACATTTTTTCCTCTGCTTGCCTTAACATACCTGGCATTGGAATTACATACCGAGGATATAACTAGAATATTAGAGTACACTCCTAATCTACAACATCTGAATCTGAAAACCCCGCGTGATATTTACTATTGTCTATCGTTTCATCATCTCCATTCCCTTCAGACATTGGAACTTTCAGAAACAGGAGTGCCCTTGGATTTCCCGACAAGTTTGACAAAACTTCGGATTCACCATGCATTTTATACCATGGAAGAATGGTGGCATATTTTTCGATTGATTCGGAATTTACCAAAATTACGCCATTTGTATTTATGCACGGCTGCGAATACGGATCGAATACGAGTGGAACTGACAAAAGACTTTCTCCTATATCTACAATCTCGACTCCTGGAAAGTGTAGGACTTGTTAGATTCCTCATCCGTTACAATTGTATCGCTAATCTCCAAAATTTATATTTATGGTGTCCTCTTTCCCGTCAAATACCTCACATCCTATCCTGTCGTCGTGGAGACAATATTCTCTACGTAAAAATAAAGACAGATTAGGTCATTTCTTCGTTACGAGAACGAAAAGAAGAACAATAGTTGCACTAATGGCCAGATAGGGGAATAGCATACCATCATTATCTCGGGTATCTTCTTTTCTGCTTCGAAAGATTCTTCTTTTCGGAGGTGATGTCGTAGGTATAGCAGGACTAGGAGGAGGACTTGCAGGAGTTGCGTTGACAATATGCTGAACAACCGGGGGCCAGACGTTATCTGTCGCGTAAATGGAAGGAGGAATTGGAGAATAAGAGGAGGCCAATGATGGCATCTGGAAGTAATCTGGACTGCAGTAAAGTTGGGTATTTCCAGTTGCCGTGTGTACAACCGTTTCTTGGTATCCTGAGGGACACTGGGAACTGTGAATTTGGTAAGGGGTCTGTATGACAAATGACATGTCTTCTTCTCTCTTCTGGATACTCTGAACTTTTATTGCGTTCACGGCGCATGAAATTCCCTAGCACAATATCAAAACATGAGTTCGAATTCGCATGTTCTCTCTTCTACATCCTTCGTCACGGATACCGACACTACGCGATTGACACAATGCGAGGAATCGGTAGAATCTGGAGAATCGAGAGAAGATAGGGACAAGAATGAAATATCGCCACCTGAGCAATCGGGTCCTATTCATTCCCAGTATCCGCGATTATCGCGAATGATATACAAAATGGGTGGAGCGGAAGGACTCAACACGCAAGGAGAGAGTTATTGCCGCAAATTCTCTTTTGCCGATTACGCCAGACGATTCCTCGAAGGGAAGAATATACAGCAGGAACTCCAAGCCTTGAATCCACAGAAACAAAGAGCTGTGCGATTGCTTATCGAAGGACAGAAAATGGTGCATGCGAAATTGAAGAAATTGGATTTTTGTAAAGGTATTCATTTATTAGGAGAGTTATTCATCGTCAGTGAAATGCTGAAAATGGAAGCTACGTTCTATATCGAGGTCAACAAGCGCTTAGGAATCAATGTTGCTTTGCCGGAATCCACAACTGAGGGGACGAGAACGGTCAACGCGAATGTAGTCCAAGAATTTGCCAGTAGTTCCAATGACAGACAGGATGCAAGTTGACTCTAACAACAAACAACAGATTCTTGATCAGTTCCGTGTTTTCCAGGCCGAAGCACACCATATCGTTTTGGCCATCGAGAAGGCGGCTGCGCTCAAGAAGGAAGATGATGTTACTGGGACAGCGGAACTGCAATCTTTCAGGAAAGTCGTCCACGAATTCCGCCGTGGTCTCGACATTGACATAAGAATCTTGATGCGCATGGAAACCCTGGAACAAGAGGACATTCAGTTCTGGAAAGAGATTCTACAACAAAACTCGGAACTCATTCAGGAAATCCATAGATTGACAAAACAACTGGCACTCCCCCAGGACCCCTCTTCCACGATCATGTGCATTTCTTCTCTTGAACGAAAACTCGAAGATGAAGGACAAGCCGGAATCAGCAATAAGATCAGGAATCTCAGCCTCCTACGCAACACTGCCGAAGTCCGACATGTTCTCAAGGGACGGAGGAAACTCGAGGATGTTCTATGGGAATTCCAAAATCAATTTGATAATTTAACCATACTATCTGACATGCTCCACAGTGTCATTCAAAGTCGATGTTGCTCGGACTCCGCACGTTTCCTTGAAACTGTCGATTATATTGATGTTGTCAGAGATGATTTACACAAATGGATTCGATTACTGCGCACTAAACCACTTCCTATCGATGAGCTCAAACAACGTGCAGATCGCAAAAAGGGAAGGCAGCTGCAACAGCTCGGGATTACGCAAGATGGGACGAGTGTTTTACCTTGAAGAAGGAAGGAATGAAAATAAAGAGAGACATCATTTCTGTTTATTGTTGTTGTTATTCTACGCAGTTGGTGTTGTTGTCGGTGTTGCACGTGCATTGAACTGCAATGTTTCACAGCGGACATTCTTGACATCATCGCCCAACTGCGCACGGATCTTCTCGACTTGCTCATCCATTTCCGCATTACGCACATTTTCATCAGTCAGGAGGAAATTACTCGCCAAACACTGGCCATCGGTGCGGTAAATGTAATAGCCAAAATAGGTTCTCTTGCCATTCTTGACACCGGGAACTGCAGGAGCTGCACTGACCTTGGCTTTCTTCGTTCGGGGAAGCTTTGCAGCTGGAGCAATCTTCTTCACAGCTGGCTTTCTTCCTCCAGTGGTTGCAGCCGATTTCTTGGCAGCTGGCTTCGTAGCCGGCTTCTTTGCAGTCTTCTTCAGCACTTTCTTCGCTGCAGGCTTGGTTGTCTTTGCAGCGGGTTTCTTGGCAGCAGTACGAGCAGTGGTTTTCTTAACAGCGTTCGCCATCGGAGATTGACTAAACTATCTTTATTGCAGATATTTTCTATCAGCACCAAACAGACGCGAGACCACAATGGAAAGAAAGGGGGCGGAGGCGCATGTGTTCTTTCAGACTCTGTGGAAATTGAACAAAAAGATATCTTTCGGATACATGTTTGCCGCGATACAGTGTAATGCGCAAGAATCCAAGTGAATTGAAAGGAATCCCTTGAGCAATTATTGTGTACGGCATAGATGCAGTTTCGAAGTTGTGGACACAGAATGTGTGAAAATATCCACTTCCATCGAGATATAAGCGTCCAGAGAGTACGATGCTATGCTCCTTAAACACATACAATTGGCATGTATCAATCCTGGAAGGATCAGGCTGTACAAAGAAAGGGTAACAATCATTCATGATACACCCCATGGACATGCTCATCGTGGGAGGATTTGAATAGATTGATCTCCCTTGGTAAGCTTTGTACATCGGACGTACATGATCCACTTTCTGCGTTTCAGGAAATACAAAGAAGCAGATGTATTCGTCGATGATCCCTGTATATCGATGAACGAATGCGTGGATAAAGAGCTTTTCATCCTCCATTGTTTTGTCAATTTTCGCGATCATGAACAAACGTTCGCATGTCGTGGGCATCCCATTGGTTTCGGAGTCATTTTGCGCTTTCAATGGTACCAGGAAATCCAGAGTCCGTTTTTTCTTTTCGGCATAAATTCTGCCCTTGATCACATAATCAGCGTTAGGATAGAAACAGAGTTTCCAATGGAGAGTGGACCGACATGCTACGAACCACAAAACATTCATATCGAAACAGGGAAATTTGGACAATAGGTATTTTTCTTATATGCGGTTTATTGAAATTTTACACCAAATTTTACACCAAATTTAAACGAACATTCATCGGCTTTCCGGATAAGGAAATAAAGGAGAATCGTCGTTCCGGAATCGGAGTTGTTTGGGAATACAGCAGTAATTGAACAAATATTGTTTCATCAGGATCGAGATCCTGAATGCTTCCGAAATGAAAAGTACCCGATACCGACTGATCGCATTTCGTGTATGCCGTAATGTTCTTTTTTTGAAGATATACGGTCAAGATAGCAGCAGAGTAAGCTTTGCATTCCAGGAATAAATCGCGGATGTTCTTCTTGCTTGGAGCCGAAACTGGTGATGGAACCCACACTCCCGCTGGCAACCAGCCGTCAATGTCAACTGCTTGTGTCGGACTCGATTCTCCTTGGGTTGCCATGGCATGATTTCGAATAAAGTCGTTGATTTCCTGCACAAGCTTTTTGGTTTCTGTGCTGTTCACTGTGTCTTCCACACGAATGGTATTTTGCGAAACACGGTTCCTTGTTACTGGGGTTGCTGTCGTTCCTGTCGTTTCTGCCGTTCCTGTCGTTCCTGTCGTTCCTGTCGTTTCTGAATACCCATAGGAGATATGCAAAAGCAAAGGTTCCTTTTCAATCACAGGTGTACGCAACTCCAGCATTTTCCCTCTATCTCAATGTTCTTCAGCACATAAAAAAGCTAATAATGCCGTAAACGCAAGAATTTACTATGAAAAGAATGGGTCACACGAAAAGAACAGAAAACAAAGGAACTCCACCCTGTCCATGCCTGATCGAATACACGATGAATTCCATGTTGGGAGTAACTGTTTCGTCCAATGATGGTTTCAGAGTTTCCGCCGGAGTCGAAATTTCGACATCATCGAATCCATATACCCGCATAATAACTTGTCTCCAAGGGGGCAGACATGCGAAATCCAGGACCGAACTCATGGGCAGATCGGAATAACCCGATAATTTCCTCACGTGCGCTTTCATTCTCTGAAATTTGCCTTTTTTTGGCGATGTTTTTTTTCTCAACCCCATACAGAATTTTTAATCACACGAAAAGAACCGAAAACAAAGGAACTCCATTGAAACCATGCCTCTTCGAATATACAATGAATTCAATATTAGGGACAACTGTGTCGTCCAGTGATGGTCTCAGAGTTCCCGCATGCGTTTCGATTCCGACATCCTCGAATCCATACACCTGCATAACCAGTTGTCTCCATGTGGGCAAATCAGCGTAGGTCATTACGAAATTCTGCTGCTTCATAGTGGGAACTTTAGATATTTGTTTTATGTGCACTTTCATTGTTTCATTGTTTGTGGTCAGTTTATTTATTGTGAAAAACAAACGAATTGTTATCACCTTACCTTGCCCTAATGCTTCTTGTGACTCTTGCGAGACTTGCGGCTCTTCTTGGACTTGCGAGAATACTTACGACGGCAGATCTTGGCCTGACGGGTAGTCTGCTTGGTGCGGTGACTCTTGTGACGAATGAGGTTCTTGTGGCAGGTCTTGCGCGTGGGTCTCTTGGAAACCTTGCGGTACTTACGTGTCTTACGGTACTTACGGGCTGCAGCCTTGATGCTGTGGAACTGACCCTTGTGAGCATGAAGGTAACGCTGGAAGGCATTGCGGACCTTGTGGCTCTTGTGGACCTTGCGACTCTTGCGACTTCTGCGGCTCTTGGACTTCTTGTATGCGCGAGCTGCAGCCTTCAAGCTCTTGTGTTGTCCTTTATGCGAATGGAGGTAGCGAGCGAATGCACTCAATCTCTTTGCCATGGTGTCAACGAATTCATCCATGGGCTGCGAAAATAATTAACAACGGCGGTGAATGGGAACCTATAGGCCGGATAACCGTCGCTCGGAAATACACTCGGACCCCACTTTTTGAAATCCGGGGGGACAGATGCATGAGGGGTACAACGTATCCGACCCAGTCCAAATCATCCCGGGGGGACACATTCCTCCGCCATCCAGCGGAACATTCACCTCTGTGAGTTTCTCATTTTCGTGGACACATTGTTCCCCCATTCGTCGATACCCGGGAGCGCACGGACGACATGTTGGACATCTCTCCACTAGTTTTCTCTTCAGTTCACAGATCTTCCGATCACGCTTGCAGTTGATCAATCCTTCGGCAATCACCGCTAACAAAGCTCCGATGAGAAAATAGGGCAAAACACATTGTAGACAGTTTCGTTCACTGCCTTCACTGCTCATGATTCCTGCGTTTGGACTTTGTTTCACTTTTATTCTTGTAAATTTTTTGTAGTCATCCAGCAAGAACGTATTCATTTCCAAGTTAGGAAAAAGCAAAAAAAGAAGACAACAAAATGGTCCGATATGGAACAAACGCAACCAGCAGTTCCAGAAAAGTGGAAGAAGAGGAATTCGATGCTTTCGAGAAAACTCAGGAACTCATATGTGAACAGTCTATCGAAATTTACCGGAACTTCCGCACAAGTCGAGTTCGCGGATACGTTCTGCCAGAATTAGAAAATTGCGGTAGAGGAGAGTCGGATTGGCCAAAGTCCTGTTCGTGGTCCTGCTGGTGGTGCACAGAACCTTTTTCCACTATTCCTATACCATGTCCCTATGACTATGATTCCATGCGGAGACATTACAAAGTCACTGGAGTCTTCTGTTCCTTCAATTGTTGTAAAGCTTACTACTTGGACATGCACGTCAAACGATACCCGCGTCTGGAATCGTTGGTAACTAGTATGGCCAAGGAAATCTTCAAGCTACCCTCAACTGCTTTCCCAATCTACGCGGCTCCACCACGACAGTCTCTCAAAAAATTTGGTGGGTTCATGACCATCGAGGAATTTCGGGCGGAATCCAAGATTGCTATCAACGTCATCGAACGCCCAAACGTCTTCACGTATCGTATGCTCGTGGAAACCATCGAAAACCTGAAACAATATCACGAACGCCTCCACAAACATCGCATCGAGGTTGCCAACGAACCTTTGCTAAAAGAACAAAAGGAACAAACAGACAATTCCTCCAATCTCATAGGAACGACGACAACGCAACCTACAGTATCGTCGGAAGGAAAAGGGGGGAAAACAGGAAGAACGACAGCGACAGAACCCAAAAAAAATTACATTATCGCCCGTCCATCAATTACACAAGGTGCAAAGAGAAATCTCTTATCGTTTTTGAAACCAAAGGACGACCAAAAAACGGAATCTACTACTTCTTCCGTGATTTCAACGACCCCTGTCACCGCGGAAATACTGCCACCCCAGAAAAAGAAAAGAACAAAGCCTTCTCCACAGACAGAGGACGGAACCTCAACAGTATCCACTCGCGTATGTAAAAAAAAGAAAATTGTATGAAATAATAAATTTTATTCCGAATCAAAAGAATTCGCAAATCCTCCCTTCTTTTCACCGTCGGATGCTCCGCTCATAGTTCCCAATTCCGAAAAGAAACTGTCCGTCACTGCATTCATTGCGGCCTCGGAAAGATGTTGATCGGATGGTCGAGGGGATGCCGGAATAGCCGTTTCTCGCTCTCGTTGCAGGGATTCTAAATCCACTGTATTGCTACTCTTTTTTCCATTTCCAGGCCCTTGCAACTGTTCTAGAGTGGGGTGAGGACTCAGTGGTGCCTGCGGTCCCGGCGGAACTGGCATAAAGTCGGTCGGATCCAATTTCCTGTCCCTCGGATTATTACTACCTTGATATCGGCTATTTGTTGGCATATTCTCCGCATAATGCATTCCCACCATTCGTGACATCAGCTGCTCTTGTCCAGGTTGTCCAGTTTGTCGCGAACCTTGCTGACCTTGCGGACCTTGCGCAGCCCGGACTCCGGCTAATGCAATAGCCTGATCAGCATAATTGGCGAGAGTGAAAAAGTATCGAATCATAGCTTCTCGGGATTGTACATGGTTATCGCCGTATTGGGAATCGGCAAAGGTCTTCGTGGTTTCCCGACCATCATGAACCAAAAGCCACCATTTGTTCCTGTCTCTTGCCACACTCGCAGTGAATTCGACGCCGTTGCGTAATCTGGAACTGAGTTTCAACAAATCCATGTATATCAGATCAGCAAAGGAATTTTTTGCTTGCTGCCACAGCATCAGGTTCCAGACTCTTTTCAAAGCAGATTTTGTGGTAATAATTGTAATAAGGTATTGCCGCAATTCGCACAGAATACTCAGCGCCCATCATATGTCCTCCGCAAATGTGACAAGTGTATTCTCGATTATGCCAGGCAACCCCATGTCCACTATCCGGCCGTACTTTCGATGTCAAATCAGCGTCAAAGGAAAACGAGCGCGAAATGCCTTTTGACGATTCCAATGTCGCAAACACCGGATATTGCTGCCGATACGTGCGGAATCTTTCTTGACACAGGGCTCCCTTGGGGTTCGGAATCCGCATCGATTTTAGTTTCTGCTGTTCGGCATTACTTTCTTCTCGTATATGCTTCTGCCACAAGTGCATCACCACATCAATATCCTCCTCTATCTCTGGTATATCTTCTTCTACTTCCTCAACATGCGGAACTCTGGTTGCAGAGACCTCAACGACTTCGGGATTTTCAGAGACTTCTTGTGTACCTTCTGTGCTTTGAGGAACATCAGGCGATACCTTTCTTAATGATGCCCGAGAATCTCTTTGTATTTTCTGGAATCTTTCTTTCCTCTTTGTTTTCGAATTACTATTGAGATTCTTGATGATTTGCTTGTCCGATTTCTTTAAATCCTGTTTGATACACTTCACTTTCGTTTTCTTAGCGCCTCGCCCAATGCGGAATTGATTCGGTACAAAATCTGTTATTCCTTCTCCCGTATTCTCTGCGTTGGACATCCTTAATCAGGAATGAAGTCGGACTAAAAAGGATAACTTTAATTCAATCCAAGAAAAATTTGTAACTTTTTTATTTTAGTAGGCTCCGAAACTAAGGACAGTGTTGTTATTTGTTTCAGAGATGGATATCAAACTTTGTTTCCACCCAAATGCAAAGGTATCGTTCTCTATAGCTTCCCAAAGGGTTTCTTCAACCACTCTACGGTCGTTTTCCGTAATTTCTGGATTACTTTCATCTTCTCGTAAGTTCCCGAGAATAAAACGGACATCCCAGTTGTTGTTGTTTAACGTGAACGATGAACAAACATCATAACTTGGCCGTGGAACATTTCCAAACGCGAAAGGATAAAATAACTGCAGTTTGTAGAGATTGTTTAGTAAATCGTGGATGATCAGAGATCCATCAACGGCGATATGGCAAGGAGAATAAAGCAAATTCTGCCAATAATCCGGATGATATAATGAAAATCCACCGACTTCTTTCGGTAAGAATTTGTTATAGACAGTCAAATTATCTCCTCCAATGAAAAACATATAGTCAAAAGCGACAGGGAAAGTCAGAATAACGATATCTCCCGTGCATACATCCGCCGATCTCATATGCAGTATATCTAGAAACTTTCCTTTCCAAAAAGCAAAATCTTCTTTGAGGAAATCTGTCCATGATTTCTGGAAAATACTCCAGTCCTCTGTCCATCCCAAATATGGCTGAACTTCCTTTTTCTGAATCAAATGTACAAAACATCTATCGGGTCGACGGAATAAGGAATATCGATACCAGTAGGATTTTGTGATATCCAGCTCTTCCTCCTCCATCATCATCAATTGCATCATCAATTGCATCGCAACTAAACACCCATTACTTTCTTATAAATTCTAGCATTGATGTTGGCCTTATATTTTGCTCCGCGAAAGGAAACCCAAATCAATATTCCGGTGATAATCAACCCGACAATCCCCCACAACGCGATATTTGTTTTTGATGTTGTTCTGCTAGCAGGAGGTGAAACAGGAGGAGCAGGAGGAACCGGAAGAATATCGCTGATTCTCAAACAAGGACCGGTAGCAAGTTGAGCATCCCCATCCGAAAACAGTTTGCACCAACCATCACTTTGATATTCGGACCGTACACACCCCTTGGTATTCAAACACTTCGATTGACACTCGGTCTCCGAACTTGATGTAAAACTTTTCAAGATCGAATTACAAGCCGATAGATAAGCTGTATCATTCACAACATTCCCTTTGTCTGTTTCGGATAACGCACTGAATTCGGAACATGAAAGTCGGCAAGGACATGGATCACTTTGATTCTGAAATCGATAGACTCCAGGAGAACCGCAGATTTTATCGAAACAGTGCGCGTAGGGAGTTTTGGAAAGGAAACAGCCACAACGGGCATCAGTTGGATTCTTTTCGCAGTATTCTTTCATGACTGGATCACAAGCGGATTTGTTGACATCTGGAGAGTATCCTTTGCACCAAGGCTTTGTTTTGAAGGTTCCACTACAACAAAGAAATTGCCAATTCTCTGGTTTGCAATCAGCTTTGCACTCTTCGACGGTAGGGTATTGTTTGACCGTTCCGGCTGTTTTCGGTTGTGCGGGAACACATTGGTCATATACACACTCAAAAACACTGAGGGTAGTCATCATTCTCATTGGCCAATAATTTGTATGATAGCATGGTGACAGTCAGTATGGGAATTGGAGCAAGCAAGCAATCGAGCACAAGAAAATTGGTACAGACAGCCATCATCAACGCTCTTAACCGTTCAACCCAGAGTTGTGCGCAACAAGCCGCCGGAGAACAAAACATCATCATTACAGGGAATAACAACAAGATCCAGAATGTTACGCTCTCTCAGATGTCCAAGATTATTGGCGGATGTCTCAACAGCCAAGAGGTTAAGCAGGAATTCATGAACACATTGCAGCAGAATTTGAAAGATATCGCGGAACACAAACAACATGGAATTGGGGATTTCCTGCGATTGGATTTTGAACAATACGATTCCAATCTCAATGTCACCGATGTTACCACAACGAATATGACCGTGGAAACCATCCAGACTTGTTTGAATACTCTGAGTCTCAATCAAAACCTTATCATCGCCGGAAACTTCAACGAACTAATGAATATCGGCCTGAATCAGACTATGGAAAACATCATGCAGTGCCAACAGGGACAAGTATCCATGGGAAAACTTGTCAACGATCTTTCCAACCAAGTCGAAGCATCGCGCACCAATGCGAGAATCGATTTCACCACTGTTATCGTGTTTATCACTATTGCTATTGCACTTGTTGTGGCAGGCTTTATTGCCGTAAAATACGGAGCGAATGCAACCCCTCAGGGTCGTGCCGCAAAATTGGCTATGGGGGCCGGAGGTGGATTGTCAGCTCTTCCGCCACCACCATCAAGGATTCCCATGCCTACGGGAATACCAAGACCGAGAAGAAGTAGTTATTAGTGGGTTTAATAAAGATGTTCAACGATACAAGTGTGTATGTCTGCCCGCGCATCCACTGTTGCAACCAAGATTTCCAAACGGATCCTTTTGGGAGTTATTGTAGCCTTGTGAAGGGCATGGAATTCTTCCAAAGACACTTGCTCATGAACCAGGTCGGTATCCGAAACAAAAAGAGTTCCTGTGCGCTGGTATCCTCCATCAATAACCAAAGTGTCTCCACGGATAGAAATGAAAAGAGTGGCAGTAAATCCGGCCATGCCAGTAGCTTGGAATACAATGGATTTCTGGACACCTGCGGAAGTCAATTGTATCCCATCATCATCCAGCATAAACCGGAAATTCCACAATACATGTCTTTCCTTCGGAAGAGGGAGATCCGATTCCGTCATAGGCAAAGGTGCATGAACAACGCCCGCAATAAAGATACGCATCGTATGTTCTAGAGTGAAATAGAGAGGATCTAAAAAGGTTGCTGGTGGAACTAGTAGATCCCAGCGATTGTTTTCTGTCAGAGAAACCGTCTTCGTATTGTGCGCGATGACACCTCCAATCATCAATGGACCCCGATGTTGAAAAGTCAAATTCTGTCCATCATTTCCCAGTTCTCCGAACACCTTCGGCGATGGAGCGGGTACGATGCCAGAGTTCGTCGTATCAGGATTTACAATCGTGGAGGCATTCGGTGGATACAAGATAACTGATCGAGATAAATGCACGCTGCGAAACTTGAAATTACTCGATCCCGTGCCGATATCATAGATGTTGTCATATACGGGAACAATGTGCGCTTTTGAGAAGATCACATCTTCATTTCGACGGAATCGTTGCATTTGTAGAATATTCGCACCTCCGACAACAAGATGCATTCTGTTGGTACTGTGCATGAAAACTCCACTGTTCGGTGAATTGATGAACGAATAAGCTGGAGCTTCCACAGTACCTGAGGGTGCTAGAATCGGATACATCGGAATGCAATTGTTGTTTTCAGAAATCACAAATGTCGGCTCTCCTTTGCTGTTGAACGTACTGAACCGTCCGGAATCGTCCATTCGCATCAAAACATTTTTCTTGTCAACCGCTGCCACCGTGAAGTTTGTAGCCATCGGAGAGGTGTGCTGGTAATTGATAACATGATATGCAGAACTTGCGTAAGGACTAATCGAATTGAAAGGAATCAATGGTTGTACAGGCAACATCGTCTTCTGTTAATAACTATCATAGCTTTTTTTATTTGCACGGAACTGTTCGCGTTTATTTCTCAATTACCCCATTTGAGTCACAGTACAATACATGATATTCATACCCGTTGCTCCGTCCGAAAGCTTATATGTTAATGCCAGAGTCTGCGCTATTGAGCTATCGAAACTGCCAGTGCCGTAAGCAGATTGCATTGCATAGACAGTTTGGGAGTTATTCCGCTGCTGATTGTAAATAAATCCATGCACGAGTGTGGTAGTTTCTCTGGAGAGATATCCGATAATGTGTACGGGATCCTCATTCGTCAAATAAGCGGTAGTGTCTTCATTTGCGACAATAGTACCATTGATTTTCAAATTCATTGCCCATACAGCGTCCGCTGGTCCACTTTTGGAAAGAAATGCCTCAAAACGATACACACGTCCCGGATACCAACTATTCGCAGGTACACCGAATGCACCAACATAATCGGTTCCGTACGTTCCTGATGCATCCGCCATAAAATTCAAGGCAATATCTGTTCCTGTTAGGGTTACATTCTTCTGCGGCCACTGATTGTAAATCGCATTGCGAGTCATAAACTGCATGGTCGAAATGTTGTACCTGTGTCGCAACGCGCTGGTTCCTTCATACCACCATGTTTTGTCCGTTGTATTACTCGTACTACCAGGATAGAACCCTGTCGATTCATTCGGAAACGCCCCTACAGACATTCCTGTAATATCCGTGATCTTTGTAACTGTTGCATTTCCAAGGATGCTCATGGTACCCTTGACTTTCCCCGTGTTCCCGATATTCAATTCTTTGGTGATACCAACAGCTCCGGCACTCACAAAACACCCGACACCTGGTGTATTGTCGACATCGGTTGTATTCTTCACGGTTACCAATCCTGTGGATCCTATTGTCACCGGCGTTGATGTACCGAACCGGCTTACACCACTCGTATTCAAATTTGTATTGATTCTCACGTTCTCCGCGACTCCGATGCCTCCAGAAAATACGGCTGATCCTGTGAGCTTATTGGTTGTTGCAATTGTGCTATTCACATTCATTACTCCAACACTGCTTACCGTGAAATATCCTGTTGCAAAACTTGCCGCACCGCTCACTTTCATGGCTCCTCCAATATTCGCGTTCTCCGCGATACCAATTCCTCCCTTGAAGATCGCAGCTCCGTTTGTTGAAGCTGTGGAAGTAGTTGTGTTTGATACTTTGAGAATGCCTGTGGTGCCAGCAAGTACAGAAACAGAGTCTGCGAAGGTTAAGCTCCCAGAGACTGCGAGACTTCCGCTGCAACTAATACCTCCTGTAATGCCGATACCACCTTTGAATTTCACAGATGTCGTGGAAGTATTGTTGGCAATGAAACTACCATCAGTACCAATCTGTAAAGTCGTGCTTGTGCCGAAATTCGCAGACCCCGAGACGGCCAGGGAATTGGTAATGTACATGCCGGTTGCCACTCCTAATCCTCCCTTGAGGACAACAGCAGCAGCCGTGGTAGTGGTTGCGGTAGTGGTGTTATTGATTTTCACGACACCATCGCGATTGAAATTTGCAGCGGGACTCCCAAGAAGACCGGTACTATTAAAGTGCATTAATCCGACTCGTACATCCTGCGCAACGCCAATGCCTCCATTGAATATTGCTGCTCCAATGGTTGAATTGTTCGAAGGACGAGTATTTATCACATTAATACTTCCATCGGAATTCACACGAAAGACGGTCCCTGTACCAAAATATGCATTATTCGTTGAAGCATTCCCTGTCACGTTGAAATTCAGATTTCCTGTACCTATGGCCATTCCGCCATCTACAATACAACATCCTCCACCCGCCACGGTTGTCTCATTTTGAACAGTTATTGTTTGTCCGAGCAGCAACGGAGTTGTTGACCCTATTTCCATGCCGCCACTTGCCACAAAAGCTCCGGAAATACCTAAATTTTTCACGACCGAAAACCCTCCTTTCGATCGTACACACCCGGCAGTAAGATAGTTCGTCGGATTGCTCGTATTCGTCACAACCAACCAGCCGGTGGATCCTATTGTTATCGGATTGCTGCCACCGCTACCGATTGTAAGAGGACCACTTAGATTCACCACTCCCGAGCAGTTGATATTTCCGCCAACCCCCACGCCTCCATTGGTTAGAAAACATCCCATGACATTATGCGCCGTGGTATCATTGGCATTGTTGATCACCAGAGCACCTGTTTTTCCGATATTGACAGGAGTCGTGGTACCGATATTTGCACCAGTGCTAAGATTAAGATTGCCTGTGACACTCAAATTTTGCGCGATTCCAATTCCACCAGCAAATACAGCGCATCCTGTGAATGGACTGGTGCTTCCCAATGTGTTATTCACTACAAGAACTCCGGTTGGACTGGTTGTAATCAATTTTGTTAGATCAGTACCGAAGAGTCCGCTGTGTCCAATTCTGGTAGTTCCGGAGGAATTGATGTTTCCGACGACGGCCATTCCTCCAACAGTCACAAGGGATCCAGTGGTGGAATTCGTGCTGCTGATTGTATTATTAACCACCCAGCTTCCATTGCTATTGATTACAAATGGAGTCGTGGTTCCAAGTGAAGTGGTTCCACTCGCTTTCAATGCTCCGGTCACAGCCACCCCTGTTGCAACACCCACACCTCCAAGGAAAACGGCACATCCATTTCCGGAATGAGTGGAAGCCGTCGTATTTGCAACCTTTAAAGTTCCTGAAGAACTAATAAGAACAGGAGTTGTAGTACCGAATCCTGCATTGCTAGCCTTGAAAAGTCCCGACCCATTTAGTTCCTTCACGATCGCCACGCCTCCTTTGAAAATTGCACAACCTTCCCCAGAATACGTCGATTGTGTATTGTTTTGCACCACAAGGATACCAGTGGTACTGACAAGCAATGGAGTTGTTTGACCGAAACTGATCAATCCACTCGCGCGGAATATACCGGACACATTGAGGTTGCCAGTGATTCCAATACCGCCGGCAAACTTTGCACATCCTGTGGTTGCAGTTGTCGATGCTGTTGTACATTGCACTAGTAATCTTCCATCTGAATAAACTCTCCATGGTGTTCCGTTTCCAATTTCCACTTGATTATTCACGTTTAGTGTTCCCGTACATGCCACTTGCCCGGTGACCCCAACACCCCCAGAAAACACAGCACAACCATTGGTGGAACTCGTCGATTGCGTTGTATTCTGCACAATCAGCCACCCTGTCGGTCCGATGTAGACCGGGGTACTATTACCGAATAAGGCTGGACCACTAACATTCAAAGTACCTAATACAGTGATTTCTTTGTTGACACCGAGTCCTCCAGAAAACTTTGCACATCCTACTTGACTATTTGTGCTTGCGGTTGTATTCTGCACCGTAATGTTACCGGTTGGTCCCACTAGAAACTGTGTTGATGTTCCAAACCAGCATCCAGTGGCTACCGAAAGAGCTCCAGAACTATTGAGAGACCCGGTGATGCCAATTCCTCCGGCAAATACCGCACAGCCGACGGAAGTGGAAGTGGATTCCGTTGCATTGTTTACAGCTATCATCCCAGACCGTCCAATCTGAAATTGCGTGGTATTCCCAAAGAACCCGGGACCGCTAGTATTCAGATTCGTACCAATGCGAATATCCTTCAAAACACCCATCCCACCCGAATACACCGCAGATCCTGTCAAACACGATGTGGCCGCAAAAGCACAATTGAGAGTCAAGATTCCCGTGCTACTGATCGTTGTCCAAGTCGCTGCTCCTGATCCAATGTTCGTAGTTCCCGCAATCGCGCTGGTTCCTGTTACCGCCATGTTTCCTGCAACTCCAATACCTCCACCAAATGTCGCACATCCATTGGCTGTGGTTGTTGATGTTGTTGTGTTTTGCACAATTAGATTGCCCGTCGGACCAATTATAATTGCGGGACTCCCAAGATTCTGCGTGCCAGTATTCACTAGAAGGATGCCGGATGTATTGATCGCTCCAGCGACTCCCATTCCACCTTGTAAAATAGCGCATCCTTGCCCGACAGCTGGAGCACTTGTAGTATTTCGAACAAGAAGGAATCCTGTGGTTCCAAAATCGACGGGAACACTAGTCGCCTGACCAAAAGTTCCAGTAGCGGAAACGGTTAACGCACCTGAACATGCCACATTCCCCGCAACTCCTATTCCACCGGATACCGCAAAACAGCCTGTGTTACTTGTTGTCGCATCCAGAACACTCCTCAACGTCAACACTCCATCGCTTTCAATACCACCTGTAGTCGATGATCCAAACACCGCTTTCTCGGTCACTTTCACATTGCCGGTAACATTGAGATTCTCCGTAATTCCCACCCCTCCTTTAAATACAACAGCCGCATTAAGGCGATCAACAGAGGAGGCTGTGTTTTGGGTTTTCACGAGACCACTTGCTCCGATGAGCAGAATGTCTGAATTACCGAAGAGACCTGAACAACTGACGGTAAGAGGACCGGAACAATTTATCGCTCCCGTGACTCCCAATCCTCCTTTGAGAATCACACTTCGACTTGTTGTGTTGGCTACGGAAAGACTGCCTGTTACTCCCATGGCTACTGGTGTCGAAGAACCAATTGTTGTGCTATCAGAGGCTCCAAGATTTCCTGTCACAGCTATCTTTTTTACCACACCAATGCCTCCGGCGAAAATCGCGGAACCGGTAGAGGAACTTGATGATCCAATGGTGTTTTTCACGTTGATGACCCCGGTATTGCTGAACACGAGAGGAGTGGAAGTACCAAAAGCAGCTGTCGATCCTACAAAAAGTGCTCCGGATCCAAACACACCACTTGCAACCCCAATACCTCCCTTGAAAATCGCGGATCCAGTCCAGGCATTCACAGAATCAAAAATGTTTGTGTTTACAAGGGTACCGGCCGCACCAACAGTAACTGTGGCCGGTGTTCCGAAAGTGGATACTCCATCAACAAATAAGAGTCCCGACATATTCGCTATACCAGTGATTCCCACACCGCCTTTGAATACAGCACTACCGACGGTTGCATTGGCGGATGTACTTGTGTTATTCACGGTCACCTGGCCGAATTGCGAAATCACTAGTGGACTGGTTCCGGTACTGGCGCCTAGTTTGATGTTACGGCTCGCATCTAGTATCATTGTTCCAGAGGCAATCGAAGTCAGATCAGTATTTGTGAAGTCCCAATTCTGAATCTTGCCTGTGCCGCCAACATTTGCAACGATTGCGGTCATAACTGGCGACACTCCAATGAAATCGATAATTCGAGCGGTCAGCAATTCAATGGCAGTATCATTCGTAAGGACATCGAAATGCCATCGAGGCAATGCTGGAGCTGATATATTTTCCGCAGATGTTCGCAGAGCGGAAACAAGAGGAGTTCCCTGATATTGATTGGATAACACATGGATAAACATATCGTAAGAAGGACTGGTTGGATTTGGAGGTGTAATGGCTACTTGGATACGAACAGTGTGCGCACGACCAGCCTTTGTAGCAGATATCAGCATAGTGAATTGAGAACTTAGAAAGACTGCATTGCTATCAATATAACAGAGACTGTAATAGTCGATAGCAGCCAGGTCTGTTACAGTAGCTGTTGTGAGACTGGAAAGAGGCAGCGTGTATCGGACACCAACAGGATTGCCAGAATGCAACAGATCCTGAGAAGCATCAACATGCAGCTGATTCGCCGATAATCCGGATGTTAGCAATCCACCGACACTGAAGTTTCCTACAATAGCCGTAGATTGCTGGAACACCGCACACCCTGTCGTTGCATTCGTTGAGGTAGTGGTATTGGAGACAGAGAAACTTCCATTGGTATCGATAGTAATGGGCGTACCGGACCCAATACTCACATTGGAATCGGTTTGTAAGTTTCCACCCATTCCCAATCCACCGGATAATCCCGCAGCTTGAGCCCCAGTATTCGTTATCGTCATCTGCCCCGCTGTGTTGATCGTCAAGGGAGTTGAAGTCCCTACGGAAAGTGCATCCATATAACCTGATTCCGGAACTGTCAATGTGCCTGCCACTGTCGCATCTCCTGTTACGTTAAAATCATTTGAGATTCCCATGCCTCCATCAGCGATAACAGATCCTGTGTCGACCGATGTGCTTTGGGTGGTACTGTGCACGGAGGTAGTTCCAATGATATTTGCGGCTCCTTCGGAAAGCAGATTTCCTGTCAAGATTTCGACATTTCCTACAGAATTGGTACTAACTCGATTGACGCCCCCCGTGCTGATGTCTAAGCTATCTGAAGCGCCAAAGTAAATACCAGTATCAATGTCAGTGGCAAAAGCAAAAGCCGGTTCGGTGGCATCTCCATCTGCTGCTTGTACTGCACCCGCATTGTTTAGGAGAGCTCCACCAAAAGCCGTACCAGATGCCGAGGTTATCGTGACTCTATTCACCCCACCTGTAACTAAATGCATCATTCCAGTCACCGTAGCATGATGTGTTATTCCGGAATCGGTATCCGATGTAAATGTATATGCCGGACTCGCCACAGTTCCCGTAGGTAGGACCATTGTTCCTGTAACAGACAGATTCCCGCCAACTCTTAATCCACCAGGTGTAACAATGGATCCGGTCACAAGATCAATAGCATTGGTTGTGTCATTCACCGTCAGAGTTCCAGTGACAACGGCATTCCCCGGAAGATACAAATTTCCCGTGTAGATATCAACATCACCTGGTTCATTGATGGACATCCGATTCAAAGCGGCTGTAGATATAGCAACCGACCCAATATCATTGTTATATAAACCAGCGGTTGTATCTGTAGTGAACGAATATGTCGGAATATCTTCAGACCCAAAATAGCCTTGGATGGCTCCAGTTTCTTGAATATCTAAATAATCGCCCATGTGGACATCCCCTGTACCTTCTATCTTCATTGCAGTCGCTCCCGCCGTGACAATTGCCAATAAATTAGCATCAGTGAGTCGAGCGATTCCCGAGGTGGTATCCTCTACGAACGTGAATGTTGGCAGAGATGCAGTACCTGTACCACCACGGAGAGCACTTGTTGCGGTGATGATGCCTGTACTACTGAGGGCTAACCGCTGTGTCGGCGCAGATTGACTTCCTCCATACCAGCGATGTAATCCTGTGTATCCTGCTTCATATAAAGTCTGATTGTTGCTGAGAATTCGGAAATTTCCCTTCGTTACACCCTCATTCTGATAGTTTACAAGATAGGCTAATCCTGATGAACTCACATACGAACGAAACGGAAGAAACTTAAACGCAGATGATCTACTTGAACTCATAGAACTCACACACTCCTTCTCTGTTTTTATGAGATAATTATGGATTTATTTGGAGGGTCTTGAGAATCTTTTGAGACTATGATATTTGTCGTATCGTTACATGTCGGACAGTTACCGTGCCACTCGCAATTGACCCATTGCAAGTCACCTTCAACGTCGTGTCGGAAGATGCCGTGTAAGAGAGATTCCCACGACCATATGAATAATATTTGCTACTTGATGATGCGTTGTAACTACCGGTGAAATTCATATAAACTCGCACTGTAGCTGTGCCTGTTCTGGTAAATCGACACATCATCAACAAACCTTGATTTGTAGGAGCAATTGTTGTCGTAGTAGAAAAAGTATTCGCACCCACAAAAACAGCAAAAGTCACTGTACCTGAGGTGTTGTCACGTACGGCAGATATTTCGAATTCATAAGTTTCCCCAATTTTCCAGGTGTTTGCGGGAATAATGGAAGATCCATAATAATCGGTTCCCCAAGCTCCAGCTCCATCTGCCGAAATATTGAACGCATGATCAACCCCATCGGATACAGAAAGGGTGGTAGGGGTCCACTGATTGTATATGACAGAATCAAACCAACATGTGATTCCTTCATTGAGGACAGCCGATCCAATGCCTAGCCCAAAAGCTATGTTATTCTGATCAACATCAGCCCATGTACAATTATTTGTCGTACCTGTTGCATTNAAGAAAGCCCCTGTTGGCAATCCGANCTTTGCGGTTGTTAAAATACCAGTAATTAACCCTTCACCACAGCTCATGTCTTTCGTTACAGTGATATTGCCACCAACATTGATCATGCCCGATGCAAAAAGACCACCACTCAATGCCATGCACCCTGTTGTACTCGCGGAAGACGCCAACGTGTTAGCAACAGTCAATTTACCAGCACTACTGACCGTACAAATCGTGGAATTTCCAAGATTTGCTTGACCATTGACGGAAATAAGACCCGATGCATTCACATTCTCAGCAACACCCACGCCTCCTGCAAATACCGCACATCCATTTGTATACACAGAAGAACTAGTGGTATTCAGCACCACCATCATTCCCGTGGAACTCACTTTCGTCGTCATTGTTGGTGAATTCCCAAGTGTAGTGAGTCCTGCAACCGTAATGTTTCCACCAACGGATACTTCCTTCACAACGGCAACACCTCCTACAAACCATGCACATCCAGTAACCGAAGATGAAGAACCGAAAGTGCTATTACACACGAGGATTCCCGTACCGGACACCTGAATGGCTGGATCCCCAGAAATGTCACCGAATTGACAAGTTCCTGAAATGTTACATGTTCCCGAAGATAACATTCTCCCTGTCATTGCGATTCCTCCTTTGAAATACCCTGCTCCGGTAACATTGCCAGCAGCTCGGGTACTTTTGACGGCAAGTGCACCAGCCGTACTGATCGTACAAACCGGGTTGTCTCCAATATCCACTTGTCCATTGGCGTCGACCATTCCTGAACAGTAAATCGCCTTTACGACTCCCAATCCTCCAGCAATTTGCAATGCGCCTTGGGTTGCTGCACGGGAATCAGACGTGTTGTTGATAATCAAGTCTCCAGCATCACTCACAACAGCCCAAGTGGGACTGACCCCGAAGAAGAAAGCCCCGGTACTGCTCCCAGTAACGTACATTCCCCCCGCCAGATTCATATTCTTAACAACAGCCATACCTCCAGCTACCGTCATTGATCCAGTGGTTGTAGTGGTTGCATTGGTACTATTCGGTACAGTCACGATTCCAGCACTGCTGATACTTACAGGATCAGTTGACCCCAAAGTTGCAGCACCTGATAGATTAAAAGCACCACTCACAGAAATATCTTGTACAACGACAAGTCCTCCTGCGATAACCACCGCGCCATTCGTAGAATTCGTGGATGCTGTCGCATCACGCACATTCAACAGACCAGTGGTGGAAATCAACAGGTGATCCGTATTGGAAAGTCCTAATCTTGTGGTTCCGTTGTTTCCTCCGAGATCCAAATTGCCAGAAACGTTTATCAAGCCAGAAATGGCCAACCCTCCACAAAAGAGTGCCGATCCCGTTCCTATGGCTGTGCATTCCGTCGTATTTTGTACCGTCATGGATCCATCAGTACCGAAGAGAACCGGATTCGATTGCCCTACATTACCTTGTCCAACCACGCGCAACATTCCTGCTGCCCGTAATTGTTTTGCAATGGCAACTCCACCTTTGAAATGTCCAGATCCTGTGTTTGAATTTGTCGACTGAATAGTATTGTCCACCGTGATTGCTCCCGCACTGCTGACTACCAGAGGAGTTGCAGATCCGAAAGTGGCAGTTCCAGTTACAGCTACTGTTCCGCCGACATTGATTTTTCCTGTTACTCCGATACCGCCTTTGAATATCGCACAGCCTGTGGTAGAATTGGCACTAGCGATGGTATTGTTCACCGTCATAATTCCAGCGGTACTGAAATCGCAACTTGTGGATGATCCAAAATTCGCTGCAGCAAATCGATGCAAAGCACCAGAAGCGGAAATCATTTTTGCCACTCCAATTCCTCCGAGGAACACCGCGGACCCGGTATCTCGATCGGTGGAATCTGTGGTATTTGTATTGTTTGCAAGCCCAGTGGTTCCCAGGGTTGTAACCGGATTACCAAATTGTGCGAGACCGGATACCGACAATTTGCCTCCAATATTCATATTTTCTGCGATACCTACACCTCCGTGAAAGATACCACACCCCGTCTGACTGCTAGTTCCATCGATTGTGTTGTTCACAGTGACGATTCCAGCTGTCGTTATCGCCAAAGGAGTATCGATACCGATCGACACTGGACCTGAAGCTTTACATGCACCTGTGACATTCAGATTTCCGGTCACACCGAAACCTCCTTTGAAATAAGCAGATCCAGTACCACCATCAGCAGATGCAAAAGTATTATTGACGACCAGAGTTCCTGTGCCTCCAACAACAACCTGACTGCTCAGTCCCATAGAAGAGATCCCGTCAGCTTGGAATTTTCCGGACACACTAACGCCCTTTACCACTCCCACTCCGCCTGCAAAGAGTGCACATCCGTTTGCAGGAAGCGTAGATGCCGTAGAGTTTTTGACAATAAAACTGCCATCACTACTGCATACAAAGAGATCTGACCCTCCCAGAGTTCCGAGGTTTCCTCCACCATCCACACTCAATAATCCTGAAATTGCATTGAAATTCCCTGCGATTCCAATGCCTCCCGAAAATTGGGCACTACCGGTGGTGGCATTGATAACTGGAATGAGATTATTGACGGTCAAAAGACCGGCAGTGCCAAAGGAAAGGGCTGTACTGGTACCGAAGAGACCTGTGGCTCCAACTGTGAACGCTCCTCCTCCCACCATGCCGGAAGCGACACCAACACCTCCGTAGAATATCGCACATCCGGTGGTATAGACGGAAGAAGGAGTCGTGCAATTCACAGTGACAACACCGGCTGTGGTGGTTGACACAGGAGTTGTTGCACCCAGTGAAGTGGTTCCACTGATATTCATTCCACCCGAAACCAACTGAACATCTTGGGCTATCCCGACACCGCCGAAGAACTTGGCGCATCCTGTGGTTGGATTGCTCGAAGTAAAGTTATTGAGGACGGAAAGAACTCCTGCGCTACTGACAGTGAATGGGGTACTATCTCCAATCTCTGTACCTTGTGTCACATACAACATCCCACTGCAGGCAATCCCAGTCGCCACACCAAGTCCACCATTGAAAACAGCAGAGGCATTGGAACTAGAGACTGCTTGAGCTGTGTTCTGAACGGTCGGAATCCCTGCAGCACTGATCAACACCGGATCTGATGTTCCGAAACTCCAGTCCCCACTCGCATTAACAAATCCAGAACAACATAATTTTCCCGCAACACCAATTCCACCCAGAAATCGGGCGGATCCAGTGCTATTGTTCAAACTGGTTGCAATTGTATTGTTTACGGTTGTCAGCCCAGTTGAACTAATATTCAGCGGTGTACTCGTTCCGAAAATTCCACTGGCTCCCACAGTTACCGTCCCTCCACAATTGATTGTTTTCGCAACAGAAACACCTCCATTGAAAACAGCACACCCGGTAAGCGAATCCGATGATGCAAAAGTATTCGAAATATCGAGAATACCTGCAGTGCTTATAGTTGCGGGATTACTGGATCCGAAAGATGCGGAATTTGTGCATGTCACCACCCCCGAACAACTCATTTCTTTTGCCGCAGCTATTCCCCCTTTGAAAACACCGGCATTTGCAGAAGTATTTGGTACATTCACACGGCCAGTTCCGGATATACTTACGGCATTTGTTAATCCGAAATCCGCCGTACCGCTCACATTCATGGAACCAGAGACATTGATTTCTTTTACAACTCCAATACCCCCAGAAAACAACGCTGCTCCTGTCGAAGCATTACTCGATCCCAACGCATTCTGTACATAGAGTCCTCCTGTCGCTGCGATTAGTAGAGGCGTCCCTGTTCCGAAACTGGAAGAATTATCAACCGTTAAGATTCCGGCTCCTCGAATATTTCCAGTCAATCCTATTCCTCCAGCAAGGATCACGCACCCAGTCAATGCATGCGACGATGCGATGGTATTAGAAACAACAAGAGACCCTGTGGGACCAAAAGTAATCGGTGTTGTAGACCCCAAGGTTGTAGACCCGGTCACCATCAAAGACCCAGAGGCGTTCACCGCACCGGCTACACCTGCTCCTCCGCTGAATACTGCACAGCCGCTACTTGATGGCACTGAGTCGGCAGTATTATTGACCGTGAAAATTCCGGCGGTGGATAACACGGGAGGAGTTGTGGGGCCAAGAGTGGCAGGACCATTAAAGGTTACCGAACCGGAGGTACTAATCGCCCCAGAAACGCCGATTCCGCCAGAGAAAACTGCACAACCGGTACTGGCAATAGTGGAATCTAGTGTATTATTGACTATGAGATTCCCAGTTCCTCCAACACTCCAACGTGTGGTAGCTCCCAAGCCTGCACTCGCACCAACATTCAATGAACTCGCAACAATCAAAGAATTTGCAACCCCTACGCCTCCGGCAAATACGGCGCATCCATTGGTGCTATTAGTTGACGCTGTAGTGTTGGATACCACTACTAATCCAGTACATGATACAGTACATGGTGTTGTCGTTCCAAAGGAAATGTTGCGATTGGAATCAATAACGACGAGATCATCCGCAAATGACGTGAAGTTCGTTGTCGTCAAATCATAAAACTCCTGTTGTTCTGCACCTCCAGTCGAAACCGCTAATGTTCCCATCGTTGGAGGATTTCCTGCATAATCGGTGATTTTTACAGCTATCCGTTCCACCAAGGTCGTTGCTGTAGAAACATCAATGAAAACTCGGGGAGAAGCTGCGGCACTACTCGATATGCGTATGTCTTGGAAAAGTGGGGTTGCATCGTTGAATTTGTTTGAAATCAGATGAACTAAACTTGTAAAGGAGGTGTCGGGCACAGCTCCTGCTCGAATGGCAATATAGTATTTCGCAACATGCACTGTACCCGATTTGATAGCAATGAGAGACAACGTAAACGTGGCAGTATACAAAGGAGTTTCTAGATCGATATAACAGATACCATAATAATCGGCGGCTGCGATCGATGCTGCAGTAGCATTGGCAACTAGATTACTAATGGGATGATAAATACTGTTTTTCTTATGAGTCAAGTTACCCGCCGAATTCACGAAAATACTTTTGGTTGCCGATCCGATTTCCGCCGTTCCCGATACATTCAGGGTTCCAGCTATCCCTACACCTCCAGTGAAATCGGCAGCTCCGGCAACGGAGAATAATGTTCCATCAGTCGATATTACTGTTGGAGTCGTGGAACACAAGGTAGTGGTTCCGCTGACATTCAGAGCTTTGACGACTGTCATTGTACCCGAACATGCGAGTGCCACTTCCTCTTCCGCTGTTATGCTTACTAGTCCTGCCGTATCGATGTCGGCCGTATTTACTGCTCCAACAGTAAGAGTATCAAAAGTGGCTGTAGCAGAAGTCGTCGCTGTCCCACTAACCTCCGTAAACCCGCCAACGAAAACATTCTTTTGAATACCCATACCTCCAGCCGTTGTCATGTTGTCCTGACCACTGAAAATCCCTGTAATAAAAGCCGAATTCTGTAAATACATGTTTCCTGAGAGATTCAAGTCGTTGACCAGTACCCATCTCCGGATCCCGTTGGTTGTCACAGCAACTGAACTAACCCCTGGAGAAAAGATACCAACAGTTGCATGATTTTGGGATGTCAACGATGGAAGTGAATTTGAGCCTGATGTGGTTTTGATCAGTCCAGTGCTGGTAACTTCCACAGTAGGAGCACTGATTTGTCCGGTACTGCTTACGACAAGGGTATCGATGTCCAAAGATTTGAATCGAAGTCCATTTCCCGCAATTCCTCCAGTTATACCAGTATCCAGTTCAGCGTCGAATACAAATGATGTACTTGTTGCTCCACCAACAACGCGGGTACTCTTGGCTATAGCTAAGCCTCCAAGTGTGGACAAATTACTGATCACAGTTCCTACACCTGTAACATTGACATTCCCCGCAATATTGAGATTGCCTGCAAGAATCTCCAAATCACCATCGCTGTCGATCGTAACCTTCTTTGTCCCAAGAGTCGTAAACGCCAAAGTTCCCGCGGAATCAAGATACATTCCAGTGTTGGTTTCGTCTTGAAAGCTATAAGTAGGGGCCGCTTCAGTACCAGGAGGTCCACGGACAATACCAGCGGCAGTGAGATCCAGCAGTCCGTTGAAATTTGCATTTCCTGCGGCATCAAGAGTCATTCGCGTTGTTCCAGCAGTTGTGAGCGCCAACGAATCAGCAGCGACTCCATGATAAATGCCAGTATCTTGGTCCTGGGAAAAAGAATAAGTCGGTTGAGTTTGCGAACCTGAGGGAACTAGGTATCGTCCACTAATAGATAACAGTCCTGTGGGATTCAATATTGCGGTGGTAAGACCGGCACCATCCCCAAATGTATGTTTCCCTTGTCGTTTGACATCATACATAACTGCACTGCTACTGTCATTAGCGATTTTGAATGAATCATTGGAAGCACCAAGACTTTTGTAATCGATGATTAGGTCAAATCCTGAAAGACTTGTGAATTCCTGNAAAGGAACAAAACGCACCGCAGACATATAGTACCCTCTTTCCTTCTTTCATATTCGATGTGAGATTTTATTACATTGTTGTGTTCTGTTCCTACAACACAGTAATGCTAAAATGATAAACCGTGCAAGTATTACCTGTTCCTTGATTAACATGAATTCCTATCGTTTTATCAACCGTCGAATTGATCCCAG